>TARA_R110002096_G_scaffold124002_4_pt1 | contig 16442 bp, 13 predicted proteins | sample TARA_R110002096 | Tara Oceans TARA_R110002096 (sample SAMEA4397295) | marine metagenome | biome: Polar Biome; feature: [DCM] deep chlorophyll maximum layer (ENVO:01000326); material: water (ENVO:00002006), including particulate matter (ENVO:01000060) such as... | depth 35 m | reverse complement strand
ATCGGCCAGCTGGGCTGGTGTCATCTTGAAGTCTTGCTCGATCCCGGTATCCAGTATGACTGGCTGCGCGCCCGCGAGGCGCACCATGTCCGGGTAGGATACCCAGTACGGCGCGGCGATGATCGCCTCGTCACCGGGCCCTAGCAGGCCGAGGCACAGGTTAAACAGGGACTGCTTCGCGCCGCTGGATACCAGGATGTCTTTCGTCGCGTACTCCAGCTGGTTTTCGCGCTGAAATTTCTCCCGGATGGCCGCCTTCAGTGAGGCAGTGCCGTCTATCGGCGTGTACTTGGTGGCGCCATCCTGAATGGCTCGCACGGCCGCCGCCTTGATGTGCTCAGGTGTATCGAAATCCGGTTCGCCCGCGCCGAGGCTTAAGATGTCACGTCCGGCGGCCTTGAGTTCGGTTGCCAACGCAAGCACGGCACCCGTCGGGCTGGGGCGTATGGCTGCCATTCTTTCAGAAACTGATAAACTCACTCGATTGCCTCAGATAAATGCATGCTCATGGTACGTGAAACGACAGACCTGCCCAACAGACTTAGCGATGACCGCGATCGCTTGACCCTGGTATCCGAATTTCAACCGGCCGGGGACCAGGGCGGCGCCATCAAGGGTTTGCTGGAAGGATTGGAGGACGGGCTTGCAAGGCAGACCCTGCTGGGCGTGACAGGCTCCGGCAAGACTTTTACGGTTGCGAGTGTAATCGAACGCTCGCAACGACCCGCCATCATTCTTGCGCCGAACAAGACCCTGGCCGCGCAGCTGTACGGCGAGATGCGCGAGTTTTTTCCGCACAATGCTGTCGAGTATTTCGTTTCCTATTACGATTACTATCAGCCCGAGGCTTATGTGCCCAGTTCCGATACGTTTATCGAAAAGGATGCGTCGGTAAACCAGCACATCGAACAAATGCGTTTGTCTGCAACCAAGGCACTGATCGAGCGCCCCGATGCGATCATCGTCGCGACGGTTTCGGCAATTTATGGCCTCGGCGACCCGGAAGCCTACTTCAGCATGGTCCTGCACCTGGTTCGCGGTGATCGCATCGACCAGCGCGGCCTGTTGCGCCGGCTCGCGGAGCTGCAGTACACGCGCAACGAAGTCGAACTCTCGCAAGGCACGTATCGCGTCCGGGGCGATGTTATCGATGTCTTTCCGGCGGAATCGGAACGCAATGCGGTTCGTATCGAACTGTTCGATGACGAGGTCGAATCCTTGTCGTACTTCGATCCACTGACCGGCGAAGTAGAACGTCGCGTGGCACGCCTGACCATTTTCCCAAAGAGTCATTACGTCACGCCGCGGGAACGTTTGCTGGAGGCCTGTGAGCACATTAAAGCCGAGCTGAAACCCCGCCTCAAGTACCTGCGAGAGAACGATAAACTTCTGGAAGCTCAAAGACTTGAGCAGAGAACCTTATTTGATTTAGAGATGATTCGCGAGCTCGGCTATTGCTCCGGAATAGAAAACTACTCGCGTTATTTGTCCCGCCGTAATCCAGGTGAGCCGCCCCCGTGCTTGTTCGATTACATCCCCGAGAACGCGATTCTCTTTATCGACGAAAGCCACGTCACGGTGCCGCAGCTCGGCGGTATGTATAAAGGCGATCGTTCGCGCAAGGAAACGCTGGTGCAATACGGGTTCCGGCTGCCGTCTGCACTGGATAACCGACCGCTGCGCTTTGACGAATTCGAGGCGCACGCGCCGCAGACAATTTACGTGTCGGCGACACCAGGAAACTACGAGCAGGAACACACCGATAACGTTGTCGAGCAGCTGGTGCGACCAACCGGTCTGATCGACCCGCAGCTGGAGGTACGCCCCGCTAGCACCCAGGTAGACGATGTCCTGTCCGAAATCACGCGCCGGGTTGCCGCCGAGGAACGGGTGCTGATCACGACGCTGACCAAGCGCATGGCGGAGGACCTGACCGAGTACCTTGCAGACCATGGCATACGCGTTCGTTACCTGCACTCGGACATCGGTACGGTTGAGCGGACGGAAATTATTCGCGATCTGCGGCTCGGTGCCTTCGACGTGCTGGTTGGCATCAACCTGTTGCGCGAGGGGCTGGATATGCCGGAAGTATCGCTGGTCGCAATTCTCGATGCGGATAAGGAAGGCTTCCTGCGCTCGGATCGCTCCCTGATCCAGACCATCGGCCGTGCCGCGCGGAATATCAATGGCACCGCGATACTCTATGCGGACAAGGTCACCGGCTCCATGCAACGGGCGATCGATGAGACGAATCGGCGGCGGGAACGACAACTGGCCTACAACGAGAAGCACGGCATCAAGCCCGAAACCATCATCAAGAAAGTCGCGGACATTATGGAGGCGGGCTACCCATCGCCGCAGGCGAGCAAGCGCAAGGTGGCCGACGGAAAGTCGAAATACGAGGTCATGTCGCCAGAGCAACTGCTCAAGAAAGCCGCCAAACTCGAAAAACAGATGTTGAAGGCCGCCCGGGACTTGGAATTCGAGCAGGCGGCCAAACTTCGCGACGAAATCCGCCTGCTGCGAACGGAGGGCATCGGGGTCGCCGATCGAAAAGCGGGCTGACAGGTCTTGCAGTCCACCAATGGCTTCAGTATCTTACGCGTCCCCTGACCGGGGGCAGCGACAACGGGGTGTTCCGAGGACCCCGAAAAAATCAGTCGGGCGATTAGCTCAGGGGTAGAGCGCCACGTTGACATCGTGGAGGTCGGTGGTTCGAGACCACCATCGCCCACCAATTTCCCAAAATGCCTGATTTTTTTACAAAAACCGCTGTTGCCACGGTTGTATACTGCGTATCGGCTATATAGAATCGCGTTCCCGCACTGGCTGTGGCGTCAGGCGCTGCCTGCAGGTGTTGGGATTGTTGAGTTTCTGGAGGATTTTGGTATCGCAGTTACAAAGCGCGTAAGGCGTAATGAGGAAATCGAGGCCACCGAGGTTCGAGTCATCGACTCGGAGGGTGAACAAGCAGGTGTTATGGGGCTGATGGCCGCTATCGACCTGGCGAAAGGAGAGGGCCTGGACCTCGTCGAAGTATCGCCAAACGCAGAGCCACCTGTTTGCCGCATTATGGATTTCGGCAAGTACTTGTTCGAACAGAACAAGAAAGCACAGTCTGCGAAACGCAAACAGAAACAGGTACACGTAAAAGAGATCAAGTTTCGTCCCGGAACAGACGAGGGTGACTACCAGATAAAACTGCGAAAGCTCGTCGACTTTTTAGAGGACGGTGACAAGACCAAAGTTACGTTGAGATTCAGAGGCCGGGAGATGGCGCACAAGGAATTGGGCGCACAACTGCTGGCCAGGGTCAGAGATGACCTGGAAGAATACGGCACTGTCGAACAGATGCCGCAAATGGAAGGCCGGCAGATGATCATGGTCATTGCGCCGAAGAAGCACTAAACCGCGAATAGTCAGTAATCGCTTAAAAAAGTGAGTAACAGCTTGAAGGGTGTGACAACCCGGAAAGCTCTACCCGCCTGCAGCGGCCGGAATGGTCCGGTACGTAGTACGGCTCAAGGAAATACAATGTCAAAGATGAAGACCAATCGGGGCGCTGCCAAGCGCTTCAAGAAGACGGGCAAAGGTGGCTACAAACGCGCCCAGTCCCACCTCAATCACATTCTTACGAAGAAGAAGTCCAAGCGTAAACGTCAGTTGGGCACGACCCAGCAAGTCGCCGAGTGCGATGTGAAATCCGTTAAACGCATGCTTCCCTACAGCTAAGAGGAGATTGAGAGATGGCACGAGTTAAGAGTGGCGTTACCGCCAAAGCACGCCACAAGAAAGTCCTCGGCAAGGCAAAGGGCTACTACGGCGCACGCAGCAAGCTATTCAAGACGGCGAAACAGGCCGTTATCAAGGCGGGTCAGTATGCCTACCGCGACCGTCGTCAGCGCAAGCGCCAGTTCCGCGCGTTGTGGATCACACGCATCAACGCGGCTGCACGACTGCACGGCTTGTCCTACAGTCGTTTGATCAATGGTCTGAACAAGGCCGAGATCGAAGTTGACCGCAAGGTACTCGCTGACATTGCCGTGCATGATCCAGAGGCGTTCGGCGCAATCGCCGAGGCTGCCAAAGCCGCGCTCGACATGCAGACAGCTGCCTAGCGATTTTCGCTTGGGTTGGGCGCAAGCATTGCGCCTGACCCGGAAAGCTGAACATGCAGTCACTGAGCGAGCTCCTAAGTCAGGCGGCGTCCGAAGTCGACGCAGCAAACGACCTTGCCGCACTTGATGCGGTAAGGGTTTCCTACCTCGGAAAGAAGGGTGAGCTTACCGCGCGCCTGAAGTCGTTGGGTCAATTGCCGGCGGACGAAAGAGCCAGTGCCGGCCAGGAGATTAACAAGGCCAAGCAGGCGCTCCAGGAACGGCTGAATGCACGTCGTGATGATTTGGAAGCGGCGGCGCTCGAAGCCAGACTGGCTGCTGACGCCGTCGATGTATCGTTGCCGGGTCGTGGCCGTTCTATTGGCGGACGACACCCGGTCTCACGAGCGCAATCGCGGATTGAGCGCATTTTCTCCAACGCCGGATTCGGCGTTCGTTCCGGGCCGGAAATAGAAGATGATTTCCACAATTTCACGGCGCTGAATATCCCAGAGAATCATCCGGCACGTGCATCGCACGATACATTTTATTTTCCGGGTGGAAACCTGCTGCGGACGCACACGTCGCCGGTACAGATTCGCTCCATCGTCGATGAAGGCGTACCGATTCGCATCATCGCGCCGGGTCGAGTCTATCGCTGCGACTCCGACCAGACCCACACACCCATGTTTCACCAGGTCGAGGGGCTGGTCATTGACGAAAACATCAGTTTTGCCAACCTGAAAGCCGTCTTGCACCAGTTTGTTGAGGCGTTCTTCGAGCGCAAGGCAGAACTTCGGTTCCGGCCGTCGTACTTCCCGTTTACAGAGCCGTCGGCCGAGGTCGATGTGCGCTGGGGTGAAGGGAAATGGCTCGAAATTCTCGGCTGCGGAATGGTGCATCCAAACGTTCTGGAAAGTGCCGGTGTCGATCCGGAAAAGTACACAGGGTATGCGTTTGGCATTGGCATTGAACGGCTTGCGATGCTGCGCTACGGCGTCAGCGATCTCCGCACGTTCTTTGAAAATGATCTGCGCTTTCTCGGGCAGTTTCGGTAGTTGCTATGAAGATTGCAGAATCATGGTTGCGTGATTGGGTTCGCCCTGAGTTGGATTCTGAGGCCCTCGGTCACGAATTGACGATGCTCGGTCACGAGGTGAACGGAATCGATGCCACGGGCGAAGGCATCGAAGATATCGTCGTTGCTGAAGTCGTCGACGTCGAGAAGCATCCGGATGCCGACAAACTGAGTCTTTGCAAGGTCAACGACGGTGGCAATTCGCTGATCGACGTTGTGTGCGGTGCCCCGAACGTGGTCAAGGGCATGAAAACGCCGTTTGCCCGCCCCGGCGTCAAGCTGCCGAATGGCATGAAACTGCGCAAGGCGAAGATTCGCGGCGTTGTCTCTAATGGCATGTTGTGTTCGGCTGTCGAGTTGGGCCTCGGTGATGAGTCTGACGGCATCATGGAGCTTGCCGGCGATGCGCAACCTGGCAGCCGGCTGATTGACCTCCTGAGTCTTCCGGATGCAGTATTTGACCTCGACCTGACGCCCAATCGCGGTGATTGTTTCAGTGTCCTCGGAATTGCACGCGATGTTTCCGCGCTGACCAGGGCTGAATTGAAAGACGCGTCCGTGCCACTGATTGAACCCACTATAGATGATGTCCAGTCGGTGGAACTGGTGGAGCCGAAGGGTTGCCCGCGGTTTGCCGGCAGGGTGATTCGCGGTATCGACACCAATGCGACATCGCCGATCTGGATGACAGAGCGCCTGCGTCGTGCAGGATTGCGCGCTATCTCCCCGGTCGTCGATATCACCAACTACGTCATGTTGGAACTCGGTCAGCCGTTGCACGCTTACGATCATGCCCTGCTGCAGGGCGCCATCCGGCCGCGACTGGCGAACGATGGCGAAAAAGTAACCCTGCTCGACGAAAAAGAGGTACAGCTGAATAGCGACACGCTGGTCATCACGGATGACAGCGGGCCCATCGGCCTGGCCGGAATCATGGGTGGGTTGAGTACCGCCGTGACGGCCGCAACGACTGACGTTTTTTTCGAGGCCGCGTTTTGGGCACAGGATTACATGGCGGGACGTGCGCGATCTTACGGTATGCACACTGATGCGTCGCTGCGTTTCGAACGCGGTGTTGATCCGGCGGGTCAAGCGCGTGCGATTGATCGAGCGACGGCCTTGTTGCTTGAAATCGCCGGCGGTGAAGCCGGGCCACTCATTGATGAGGCAGTCGAAGAATTTCTTCCTGCAAATAAGGAAATTCGCTTGCGCCGTGATCGGATGCAACGGTTGCTGGGCGTAACAATTGGTGATGCGGAAGTCAGTGACATATTTTCGCGTTTGCAAATGAGCGTGGATACTACGGACGACGGTTGGCTTGTAACCGCACCATCGCATCGCTTCGATATCGAAATCGAAGCAGATTTGATCGAGGAGGTCGCGCGCATTCACGGCTACGACTCAATTCCCGAGGAGACTGCAGTGTCACGCGCGCCGTTACAGACGGTCACGGAGAGTCGGGTCGATTTCGAACGGGTTGCCGATACGCTCATCGCGCGTGATTACCAGGAAGTTATTACCTACAGCTTTATCGATGAGCGATCGAACGAATTGTTCAGCGGCGAAAAATCCGAACTCGTGCTGAGCAATCCGATATCCACCGAGATGTCCGTAATGCGCGCATCACTTTGGCCCGGCATGGTCGCAGCGGCCGCGGCAAATTATGCGCGCCAGCAGGATCGGGTGCGGCTGTTTGAGATCAGCAAGTCATTTCATGGCAAATTAGGCGCACACGAAGAAGTGCTTCGCATTGCCGGCCTTGCCAGTGGGCCGGTGCGCCCGGAGCAATGGGCAAGCCCGTCCGAGAATGTGGACTTTTTTGACATAAAAGCGGACGTGCAAGCATTGCTTGCGTTGTCGCAAATCAATCAGGACATTCGATTCGAAACGGCAGAGCATGTTGCGCTGCAACCGGGGCAGACGGCGCAAATACTGCGCGGTGAAGAGGTTCTCGGTGTCGTGGGGAAACTGCACCCGCGCCTGGCAAAGGTTTATGACCTGAAGCGTCCTGTTTACCTGTTCGAACTGGATGCTGCCAAAACACTACAGTCAACGGCACCTAGCGCGAGTCCTGTTTCAAAGTATCCGGCGATCCGGCGTGACGTCGCGGTCATCGTAGACGATGAAATTTCCGCGCAACAACTGATCGATGCTGTCGCTGCGAGTTCGCCGCAGTTGATTCGCGAGGTAAGTATTTTTGACATCTACACGGGCAGCGGCATAGAAGCAGGGCGAAAAAGCGTCGCAATAGGCTTGATTTTGCAGGAAACATCGCGCACCCTTACTGACGATGATGCGGACGTCGCAATGACCGCAGCCATCAAAAATCTAGAAGATCAATTCGCTGCAGTTCTACGAGACTAAACCAGATGGCACTGACAAAAGCAGATATGGCCGAGTCGCTGTTTAATGAACTTGGTTTGAATAAAAGAGAGGCCCGCGAATTAGTCGACATGTTTTATGAGGAACTGCGTGCATCACTTGCAGTTGGGGAGCAGGTTAAACTTTCCGGCTTCGGAAACTTTGACCTTCGGGATAAAAAAGAACGGCCTGGCAGAAACCCGAAAACCGGCGAGGAAATTCCAATCAGCGCTCGGCGCGTGGTGACCTTCCGGCCAGGACAAAAACTAAAGGCCCGAGTGGAAGCATATGCTGGAACCGGGGAATAACGACGAACTTCCTACAATACCGGGCAAGCGCTATTTCACCATTGGTGAAGTCAGCGATCTCTGTGCAGTAAAGCCGCACGTACTTCGGTATTGGGAGCAAGAGTTCCCACAACTTAAACCTGTAAAGCGGCGTGGCAATCGTCGTTATTACCAGCGTCAGGACGTATTGATAATTCGTCAGATACGAAGCCTTCTCTATGACGAGGGCTTTACGATTGGCGGCGCGCGTCAGCGCCTGACGGGTGATGATGCAAAATCCGATGTCACGCAAAGTCAGCAGATTATCAAACAGATACGAATGGAACTTGAACAGGTTCTAAAGATCCTGCGACGCTAGATTCTTCGCTTTCAAAGCATGCCTGCGGGACGTATCATTGCGCCCCTGTTGTAGGAGCGGCTTTATGCCCACGGGTACCGTGGCCGCGATTGTGACAACCGGTCGGGGCGTGGCGCAGCCTGGTAGCGCACCACAATGGGGTTGTGGGGGTCGGAGGTTCGAATCCTCTCGCCCCGACCATTTTTTGATCGAACCCCGGGGCGTCCGGGCTGTCTGAGATAACGATGCTCTGCCTGACGATCGAATAGGGGAATTCGTATGGGCCTCACCAAGATCTCGATTTCCAATCCGGTCGCGGTAATTGCCGCCGTACTGATGGTCCTGTTGATGGGCAGTATCGGTCTTACGAAATTGCCGGTACAAATGATCCCCGATGTGCAGCGGTCCTTTATCCAGATCACGACCGGTTGGCGAACGGCGGCGCCAGAAGAAATAGAATCGGAAATCATTGAACCCCAGGAAGACATGCTGCGCGGGCTTCCTGGCCTGGAGAAAATGGAATCGTCGGCAACACGGGGTAATGGCAGCATCAACCTGATGTTCGCCGTTGAAACCGATCTTGAGCGCGCGCTGATCGAAGTGATCAATCGCCTGAACCAGGTGTCGAGATATCCGGCGGACGTAACCGAACCCAGGATATTCGCAGGGCAGGATAGTTTCGGATCGGCGATTGCGTGGTTTTCGATGACGCATGCCGATGATAACCCTCGACCCATGGCCAGCTACAGCGACTTCGTTCGTGAAGTTGTGCAGGCCCGCATCGAACGTGTGCCCGGTATATCCAATTCCAATGCTTACGGTGGCCGCGACAACGAGGTGCGAATTACTTTCGATCCCTACGAGGCAGCTGCTCTCGGGATTGAGATTCCGGTGCTGGCGCAACTCACGGGTAACCACAATGATACGTCGGGTGGATTCAGCGAAGTCGGCAGGCGTCAGTACACCTTGCGCTATGCCGGACAGTACGACTTACAGGACTTCGGCGAAATGGTGCTGGCCTGGCGTGGCGGCAATCCGGTGCGATTGCGGGACATCGCTCAGGTAGACGTGGTTATGCGCGACAGCAGCGGCTTCATGCTGCAAAACGGGCGTGACTCGATTGCATTTAATGCGCAGGTCGAAAAAGGCGTGAATGTACTCGAGGTGATGGCCGAGTTGAAAGCGGCGGTTGCCGAACTTCAGGACGGCCCACTGGCGCGAGAAGGGCTGGTTATCGAGCAGGTATACGATGAATCCGTCTACATCGAAGATTCGATCGCCATGTTGCGCACCAATCTGCTCATTGGTATCGGCCTGGCCATTTTTATTCTCTGGTGGTTTATGCGGCGCTTGCGTGCAACCAGCGTTGTTGCACTAGCGATTCCGATATCGCTTTTCGCCGCGTTTCTTGTCATGCAGGCAACCGGGCGGACGCTGAACATGATCTCGCTGGCCGGGCTCGCATTTGCGACCGGCATGGTGCTCGATGCCGCAATCGTTGTGCTCGAAAATATTATTCGCCTGCGAGAAAAGGGTGAAGATGCGGAGTCGGCTGCGTCTAAAGGCGCCTCGCAGGTTTGGGGAGCGCTGCTTGCATCGACCGCAACAACGGTCGTCATCTTCGTCCCGATAATGTTTCTCCAGGATGTGTCCGGCCAATTGTTTTCAGATCTTGCCCTGGTTATTTCGGTCGCAGTAACCGCGTCTTTGTTGATTGCCGTTACGGTAATCCCGACTGCTGCGTCGAAGTGGATTCGGGATTCGAGCCAGGGTGACCTGCACAGCGAAACCTGGGACAAGCTGACAAACCGTATTATTAAACTGACCGACAGTGACCGCCGCAGAAAATCGTTGATAGCCGGCTTGTTTGTCGGCGCAACAAGCCTGACGTGGTTATTGCTGCCCCCTGCGGATTACCTGCCAAAGGGTGAGCAGGGATGGATTTTCGCTTTCATCTTGATGCCGCCGGGCCAGAGTGTCACCGCGGGCCAGGAGGAATTTGCCAATGTCGTTATCGATCGACTGGATCCGTTTTTCGATGATGACGCCGAGTTGCAACTTGAGAACTATTTCATGGGCATGTTCGGATCCAGTGCTTTTGCCGGTGGCAGCATGGTCGATGCCAGCGATGCCAATGCCTTTATCCAGAAACTGAACAGCGAAATTCTGGCTGGATTTCCGGATACGATGGCATTTGCGTCGCAATGGGGCATATTCGACCGGGTCGGCGGCGGCGGAACCATCGAGTTGAATATTCAAAGCCGCGACATGGATGCGATGCTGACAGCCGGTCGCGCTGGACTCGGGCTTGTCGCGCAACATTTGCCGGGCGCGCAGGCGCGACCGATTCCGGGTGTGGATATCGCCGAACCGGAGTTGCGGCTGGTGCCTGACGAACGTCGCATAACAGAAGCCGGCTGGGGCAGACTGGACATGTCAATTATCGTCCGTGCGCTGGGTGATGGCGTGTATGTCGGGGACTACTTTGACGGTGACCGGCGTCTCGATATCGTACTGCGTTCGCCTGAGTGGTCGAGTCCGGAGCAACTTGCTTCCACGCCGCTGGCCACGCCATTGGGCGGCATCCAGCCACTGGATCAGTTGCTGTCACTGGAGCGCACTGCCGGCCCCAACCAGATACGTCGTGTCGACCGCCGCAGGGCGCTGACACTCGACATCACGCCACCCGCCGGTATGTCGCTGGAGGAATCGATCGCTATTCTGAAACAAAATGTGGAACCGGCACTGATGAATTTGCTTCCGGACGATGGCGAAATCAGTTATTACGGCAGCGCCGACGACCTCAATATTGCACTGGCGAGCATGGCACGCAGTTTCACGCTGGCAATCATCGTATTGTATTTACTCATGAGCGGACTGTTCCGCTCGTTTGTTGACAGCCTGCTGGTGATCGCCGCATTGCCGTTGGCAACCGTTGGCGGTGTCGCATTGCTGCGCATAATGGGCTTGCCCATGGACTTGTTGACCATGATTGGTTTCATTACGCTGCTCGGGCTTGTCGTCAACAATGCCATCCTGCTGGTGCACCAGACACGTACAGCAGAGCGTGCAGGGTCCGATCGCCGCAGTTCTGTCGAACAGGCAATCCGGCGCCGGTTGCGTCCTATCCTGATGAGTACCATGACCAGCTTGTTCGGCATGTTGCCGTTGCTGCTGATTCCGGGTCCTGGCTCCGAAGTCTATCAGGGGCTGGCAGCCGTTATTGTCGGTGGTATGGCGGTCAGTACTGCGTTTACACTTGTCTTCCTGCCGAGCCTGTTACGTATCGGCGAAATGGCGCAGCGGCCTGCTGTAGCAACAGGCGATGCGGTAACGGTGAGTTAGCCCATGGCAAAACGAAACAATTTCTCTGCGGTGCTGATTGGACTGCTGTTTCCTGCGGCGCTGTTCGCGCAGTGGGGGCCGGCAAATGTCGTTACGGAAACGGTGAGCCTGCGCATGCTCGCACCTTCGGTGGAGCTGCCGGGTACCGTCATCAGTCGCAACGATTCGCGCCTTGCATCGGAGCTCGATGCGAAACTGGTCTGGATTGCCGAGGTCGGCACCGAAGTCGCGAAGGGAGATACCGTAGCGGAGCTTGAAGATTTCACCTTCAAAGTGCGCGAAATGGAAGCGCAAAGTCGTGTAGAGCGAGAACAAACAAACGTCGCGTTCCTGGAATCGGAATTGCAGCGCCTTGAGCGTCTTTCCGACCAGAATTTGTCGGCAAAGCGGCAACTGGATGAAACCAGATCGAATCTTGCCGTGGCGAAGAGTGATCTGCGCATTGCCGAAGCACAATTGGGTTACGCCAAAATATCAATGCATGTCACAAAAATTCGTGCGCCATTCGACGGCATTGTCACCGAGCGCCTGCAGAGTATTGGCGAACACACCAACGTGTCCGAGGAAGTTATTCGACTGGTCGATCCAGGTGCGCTGGAGGTGGTTGCTCGCGCGCCACTACGAACGGTGAATTTTATCGCCAAAGGCGATGTTCTGTCCGTTAGTAACGATTTCCGCAACGACACGATGTCGATTCGTACGATCGTGCCTTTTGGCAACCCGCAGTCACATATGTTCGAGGTCCGCCTGGATGCCGACCCGGATGTCTGGACCGTCGGCGAAAGTGTGCGTTTGTCTATGCCGACAGCTGCCGCGAAGGAGGTCCTGGCGATACCCCGTGATGCATTGATCCTGCGCCGCGAAGGTGCGGCAGTATTCAAGGTGGGCGCAGAATCGAAAGTCTCGAAAGTCAATGTTGTGGTTGGGATGGGCGCAGGTTCGCACATCGAAGTGTTTGGCGATATTAACGATGGCGACCAGGTTGTCGTGCGCGGAGCCGAAGGCTTATCGGACGGCGCAGAAGTGAACGTCGTATCAACGACGGCCGCCAGTCCGTAGGGTTGGCTAGGTCAGCACGGGAAAGGGCAGCTTCTTGTCCTGAATCCCAAGCAGGATGGGTTGTGCTGATTCCCGGTAAATATTGACCTTTGCATTAAAGGCAACGCGTGACAGTCCATGCTTGTCCTTGATGGTCAGGCGCCGGATATTGAATTGTCCACCACCCATGTTTTCGCCGGTGAGATAGCACTTGATGGCGGTAACGCGTTCGCCGGAAAGTTCCATGCCACTCAGTTGTGCCAGGTTGCCCTGTGCACGCTCAAGAAATGTCACGGCGTCGACGTTTGGCTGTACTTTGATTTGTCCATTGTCGTCGGCAATTTCGATGTCGGCCATGAAATCGCCGACCAGAATCTGACCGGGTAGGGCAGCATCAATCATACGTGCCAGTTCGATCGTGACATCGCCAACGATGAAGTCGTGCGTGGTCGGGTTCAGCCCTTCGGCCTGGTGGAACTCGTAGCAACTGCCGACATGAAAACACGCGCGCAGCCGCGGGACTGACTTCGACGCGGATTTGCTACGCGCAATGGCATTGTCGGCCAGTACGATATGCATGAAATGATACAGGTTGACGCTGGCCTCCAGGCCTTCATCCCTGTTCCAGACGTAAAACCCGTCACCGCTCGAGGAGCGCGCAAAGTCGATCGTGACATCGGCCTCCAGCATCTTGGCGTGCGCGGAGTTCAGCGAGTACGACAAGCTGTTGAGTTGCGTCATTTGTTCGAACGGCGTCAGCAGACTGAAGCCGACAATGTCAAACAAAGTAACGGCCCGGCTGGGAACATAGTTGATGCCGTATTTTCGAATCATCTTTTCGATGATTCGAGTTTCGACAACACTGCCTTCCAGAGGTACCCGTAAAGCAATCTTGATGGGCTCGATGCTCAGCAATCGTGCCACTTTCTGCATTTGCGAGATGCTGAGCTGACGATCGCCAGAGATGAGTTCAGTAATGAACCGTGGTGACACCTTGGGTGGCAATGTGCCGTCCTGAGGGGAGGTGTATTCCGCAATCGCATAGTGCGGCACCACCAGTATCAGGATGCTGTCATCGAGCGGTGACCAGCTGAGAATGCTGTTCTGGCCGAGCGACCAGTGACTTCGCAGCGATGCCTCGACGTGCGACAGATTGCTGCGCTGCCGGAGGCCCATTTGCTGGGCCAGGCCGGCCAATTGGTCGAGATACGGCGAATAGTCGGCTATTCGTCGAATCCCGGATTGCGACAGGTCATCAAGTTCCATACTTTGGCTCGTTGCGACTTTCGCGACGGTGGATTCTCTGCCACAGTTCGCAATCATCAATCTAATCTTGACTCATGAAGCGCGCAAGTCAATACGCGTTATGGCAGTTTACATAAGTAATGACCCGATCTGGACCTAATCTTGAAGAGATTCGCACCCTGGCAAAGCGTCTTCGTGGCCGAATCCTGCAAACGCCGGTCATTCGCTGCCCGGCAATCGAAGCGCAGCTGGGCAACGGCACGCGGGTGCACGCCAAACTCGAATTTTTGCAGCATACGGGTACCTTCAAGGCGCGTGGCGCTCTTGCCACCGTTTCCGGGCTGGATGCCGATGAGCTGCAGCGAGGAGTAACTGCGGTCAGCGCCGGAAATCATGCGATCGCAACGGCATTTGCAGCACAGGCCCTGGGCACCACGGCGAAAGTCGTTATGATCAGTTCGGCGAATCAGTCGCGGGTGCGGGCCTGCGAGACTTACGGCGCCGAACTGGTTTTCGAAGACGATATCCACAAGGCGTTCGATGTCGCGCGCAGCATCCAGGAAGAGGAAGGACGTGTATTCGTGCACCCTTTTGAGGGCCCGGCGATTGCACTGGGTACGGGCACACTGGGACTGGAGATGTGCAAGCAGGTTCCGGACTTCGATGCGGTTGTCATACCGGTCGGTGGTGGCGGATTGATTGCCGGCGCTGCAAATGCGATACGGCAGCAAATGCCGACTGCGGAGATCATTGGCGTTGAGCCCGATGGCGCGGACACCATGCATCGCAGTTTTGCGAGTGGCAAACCAGAGGGTATCGAGGCGGTTACGACCATTGCGGACAGCCTCGGTGCTCCTTTTGCAATGCCTTACTCCTATGCACTCACACGGGCGAATGTCGATCGCCTGGCGCTTGTTGATGATTTAGCATTGCGACGGGTAATGGGTTTTCTTTTTACTGCAATGCGTGTCGCGGTGGAACCCGCCTGCGTGGCAAGCACCGCGGCGCTATTGGGGCCGCTGCGATCGTCGTTGCGTGGCAAACGCGTGTTGTTGCTCATGTGCGGCAGCAATATCGACTGGGCAACGTTTTACAGGCATGCGATTTTTGACGATGTTGCTTGATACCTTGAAAACGATAGTGGGTCCGAAGGGTTGGACTACTGACGCGGCCGACATGGCGCCGCGGCTCGTAGACTGGCGCAAGTCCGTCCGCGGGCGATCGCCGATCATCGTGTCGCCTGCGAACGTCGATGAGGTTGCCGCGGTGGTGCGTGCCTGTGCGTCGGAAAAAATCGGCATTGTTCCGCAAGGCGGAAACACCGGTATGTGCGCCGGTGCGATTCCGGACGAATCGGGCGAGCAGGTCGTTCTCAGCCTTGCGCGCATGAATACAATTCGTCACATCGATGCCGAAAACTTCTCCATGGAAGTCGAAGCCGGCTGCATACTCGCCGACATTCAGGCCGCAGCGAGCAGCCACGGTCGGCACTTTGCGCTAAGCCTGGGCGCGGAGGGCAGTTGCCAGATCGGCGGTAACCTCGCGACGAATGCGGGCGGCATCAATGTGATCCGTTACGGAACAGCACGCGCGCAGGTTCTGGGCCTCGAAGTCGTGCTTGCAGACGGCAGTATCGTTAACAGTCTGCGTGCTTTGCGCAAGGACACTGCCGGTTATGACCTGAAGCAAAACTTTATCGGCAGTGAAGGGACGCTCGGTATCATAACGGCGGCAACACTGAAACTGTTTCCGGATCCGGGTCCCCGGAGCACGGCATTGATCGCATTGCCGGCCAGTGGTGATGCTGTGTGCCTGCTCGCGCGCCTGCGCACGACGCTGGGTGACTCAATCGAAGCATTCGAGCTCGTTTCCGCTTATGTGTTCAGCCTGCTGGAAGCGCATGTGCCCGGTTGCAAGCTGCCGTTCGACGCGGCGCATCCCTGGTATGTACTGACCGATGTAACCGGACCACAACGCGACGATGTGCTCGAGAAGTTGCTGCACGACTCGGCAAACGATGGCTTGATTTCTGACGCAGTACTTGCAAAAAACGGCGCGGAAGCCGAAGCCTTCTGGCGGATGCGGCATTCCATTGCAGAGGCCGAGCGAGCGGCGGGCAAAGCACAAAAGCACGATATTTCCGTGCCGGTCTCACGTATCGAGGACTTCCTGTCGCGTGGCGACAAAATGCTGGCCACAATCGCGCCCGAAGCGCGGCTCATCGCATTCGGGCATGTGGGTGACGGCAACCTGCATTACAATGTAGCGCTGCCCGCAAATTCGACCGACGGAGAACGTATCACCACGGCGGTTTACGACCTCGTCAGTGAATTCGGCGGCAGTATTAGCGCGGAACACGGTATCGGAACAGTCAAGAAGCAATATCTATCCAAATATCGCAGTGAGACAGAATTGGCAGTGATGAGAACCCTGAAGAACGCGCTTGATCCGCACAATATTCTCAATCCGGGCAAGGTAATTTGACGACCAGTTCCGGTTCCGGCGGCGACCGTAGCGATATGATGTCGGATGCTATGAGTGCCGACTCCGAAGAATTGCGCGAAACGTTTGCCGATCAGCTTGCTAACTTCGATGCGAAGTTGCACGCGACCGCGGACAATGTCGATATGCTGGCCGAAATCCAGGCCGGGATT
>TARA_R110002096_G_scaffold147671_4_pt1 | contig 16472 bp, 8 predicted proteins | sample TARA_R110002096 | Tara Oceans TARA_R110002096 (sample SAMEA4397295) | marine metagenome | biome: Polar Biome; feature: [DCM] deep chlorophyll maximum layer (ENVO:01000326); material: water (ENVO:00002006), including particulate matter (ENVO:01000060) such as... | depth 35 m | reverse complement strand
GCTTTGAGTTGTCCACCGTGACCATCGAATCGACGACGGACTACGCCACAATCCAGGCGGTGGCACTCGATCGCAAACCGCTCTCCGAGTCTCGCCGGATTCTGCTCCAACTCGGAACCGTTTCCCGCCTGGACGGCTGGGAAACCAAGGATGCCAAGGTCCCCTTTGGTCGCGGCGCAGATGCCACGAAGATCGATGGGGAACAGATCGTCAGAACGGGAAAACCACCCTGGAGAATTGCCAACCTGGACGCCACCATCACGATTCAGAACCCGGACCTCGTCAAAGCCATCGCCCTGACACCATCAGGATACCGGCAAGCGGAAGTCGCTCTCGAACCGGTCGACGGAGGCGTGAAACTCACCGCGCCTCAGGATGCGCTTTATGTGATTGTGAGGGCGGATCCAGCGCCTGCTGCGCCGAAGTAAGAATCAGGATCAGGCGAAAGCGCCTCGCGGTATCAGCTAAAGGTCGCTGAAATTGCTAGAAAGTGTCTCTGCTTATTTTCAGACCGCCTTGACCTCTGGATCACCGGAACGCCAAAGAGCCTGAAAATCGTTGGTGTTCAACGTGTAAATGAACTCGGCACCGGCTTCGCGAGCACACACGAGGTGAAGATAGTCGTAGATTGCGCCACCACGAACGCCCCTCTGTTCAGCATCGCGAAACGCTTGGATCCGATGGGACAGCTCAATTTCGCAAACTTCAACTCTCGACAGGATGGTATCACCAATGACCTCGGCAGCTTGAGATGCGGGAACCCGAAATCCCAATCGTCCGCCGGTGAGAACCGAAAATGTCTCTGATAACGCGTGAGTGTGAACACCCTTTTCATCACTTCCACCGATTAATTGGAGACATTCAGCGTGACAGGGCTGCGTATCAACCAATGCCGCTATCAGGATCGAAGAATCAAGATGGATGAGCACGACAGAGCTTTGATCAAGACCGAATGCGGGACTCTCTGGCGTCGCGATCCGCAGCAATTGCCGCTACCGTATCCAAGCCGTTGATGTCTTGCGGCGCATGAATAACCTTCAACCCAGCCTCTTCGACGATTTCCACCGTTGTTTCGGCATCCAAATCGCTTTCGGGAAGAAGTTGAAGACAATCCACACCAACTTCAATCCGAAGATGCGACCCCGGTTTAAGCTGAAAGCGGTCTCGAATCGCTTGTGGGAGAACCAACGCCCCTGATTCGTCGAGTGTCACAGTTGAACTCATGGATAAGAATATACCACCTTTGAGTTCAATGTCAGAAGTGTTTTTGCGGGTTGGGAGCCCTTGCTGGGTGTTGAAGATCTCCGTGTTGACGCGCGTTCCCTGGTGGAGTTGTGGGCCAGGCGCGACGAGGAAACGATCGAGATGCCCTGGCGAAGGCACGGATTCGCCATCCGTCCGACCGAGCCCAGCCTGAAAGGCTGAAACATGCCAGCCCCGGCCAGAGGGAGGAACGCCCGGCGGCCGGGGAGAAGGTCGTTGGTCATGCCAGGCCTGTAAGGCCGGGATACCAGTTGTCGGCCCCCTTCAGGGTCCCATTTTCTCCTTCGGCAATCCCAGGGCGGCGCTCGGTCCTCGCTTGCCCTGGGCTGAAGATGTCTCAGCCCGTTGGGCTGGTACGATGCATCCAACGTTGGGACACCACCGGTTCCACGACTCCACTTCAACCCATCCGAGCCAGTCAATTCACCGCAATCCAAGCACTAGCTCTTTCCCCGCACATCGATGCAGACCACCTCGCCCTCGGCGTTGCGGCAGTAAATCCGGCCATGGGCCAACACGGGAACGGTCCAACACTTGCCTCCCAAAACCTGCATCATGAAGACCGGCTCAAATTCTTCGGCCGAGATTGGGGCAAACATCAGTTCACCGCGGGCGCTCAAGACAATGAGATGCCCGTTCGCTGCCAACACGGAACCTGCGCCAACCCCTTGATACTCCCACTGAGTCTCTCCGGTTGCAAACTCCACACACTTCAACGGAACCTTCTTTTCACTCTCGTTTCCGCTGCATCCGTAAAGATACCCGTCCACCAGAACCGCGGGATTCATCTGGGTCTGGAGTTCCTTGTTCTTGTACACCTCCACCGGATCACCACCGCTGACGTCCAACAACGTGCAACCCTTGCCATAGTCGGAGGAAAGGAACACGTAAGGGAGACTGACAATCGGATCCGAAGCGTTCACCCCATATTTGGTGAGCCACTTGTGACGCGCCATCTCATCTCCGTTGTCGAGATTCCTCGCCACAAAATCGCGCGCACTACTGAAAATGCCGACCGTTGCACCGTCCTCCGTTTGAAATGGCAGGGGCGTGGAATAGCCCGCTTTGTCCGTATCCGAAAACCAGACCTGCTCTCCCGTCTTCTTGTTGAGCGCAAGCCCCGAACCGCCCACATTGAGAATCAGAAGCTCGCCATGCACCAAGGGGGACCCGGCAAATCCCCAATCCGGCAGGGCGGCTTTCGTCTCCTCCTGCACATTCTTCTCCCACTTCACCTCCCCGGTCGAAAGGTCGAGACAGAACAGCTTCCCGCGCCGGCTCAGTTGATAAACCACCCCGCCATCAATCGCCGGAGTCGCCGAAGTGCCGCCCTCGTAATATTTCGGATCGAGTGGCTCCTCGTAGGAATGCTTCCAGAACAGCTCGCCAGTATCGGCGTTGAAACACCAGACCGTGTCGTGATCGTCCGCATTCCCCGTGGTCAGAACGCGATTCCCCGCAACTGCGAAACTGGAAAACCCGATCCCGATTTCCGCCTCCCAAACCACCTCAGGATCGTCATCCGGCCAATCAACCTGCCAATTGGTTTCCTGGGAAATCCCATTGTGGTCTGGACCACGCCAGATTGGCCAGTCACCGGCCATGCTGACAGATGCACCAAACGGAAGGAGAAGGGCAAGCGTGAGGAGGTTTCGAATAGTCACGGACAAACTCTTATCCGCCTTAAGCCACCGGTCAACCATCGTCGCCCCAACTCGTCCGTCGTCCTCCTACTCGTCCTTCCTACTCGTCCTCGAAATCCGAGGTGAAGCCGAAGCATGTGCGAAACGACCCGCGATCCAATAGGCTCCGTATTCGAGGCGAAGCCGAAGCATGAGAACGAGTGACGACTCTCGACTGACTCGTCAATCGCCCGAAACCACTGATCCTGAAGCTCCCAGAATTTTCGAGATCTCGCCGACGAGCGAATCGCTGGAAACCTCCACCTCCGACCGATCCGCCATGTTCTTCACCTTCAACGTGGGGAATTCGTCTCCGTAGATCACGGCCAACTTCGCGTTCGCCTGTTCCGCGGCTTGAAATTGCTTGCCGACCTTGGCCGCCGAATGCGCAAACTCGACCCGGTTCCCCGCATCGCGCAGAACCTGAACACCCGCCAACGCCGCGGAGCGCTGCTCCTCGTTTGCCACGATCACGAACACCTCAATCGCCGCATGTTCCTCCAGCCAGGCATCCAACTTCGCCTTCGCGGCTGGCGTTTCCTGAATCAAATCGCCAATCACCACATCGCCCATCGCGAATCCGGCTGCCGGCATCTCAACGCCGCCAATCAGCCCCACCAATTCGTCATAACGCCCGCCTCCGGCCACCGCTCGCATGCCTTTCCCCTGATCAAACACCTCGAAAACCGTGCTCGTGTAATAAGCCAGCCCACGCACAATCCCGAGATCCCATTGCAGAAACCCGTCGAGCCCGCGCGCCGCAAGATTCTCGCGAATCAACGGCATCCGCTCGCTCACCTCTTCTCCCCGGCTCATGAACTCCTGCACCGCGGCAAGACTCGTCCCCAGCGCCTGCAACCCCTCATCCGTCTTCTCGGGCGGGGTTCGCTCCATCTTATCGATCGATTGCAGAAAGGTCGCCGCATCGCCAATGCCCTGCTCCTCAATCCAGCGCATCCACGCACTGCGATCGCTCACCCGAATCACGTAATCGCCTTCGCCAAACCCGAGTTCCCGCATCAAATCGATCGACACCGCGATCAGCTCCGCATCCAACGCCGGGGAATCTTCGCCCAGAATATCGCAGTTGAACTGGTAGAACTCGCGGAGCCTCCCTTTCTGCTGCTTCTCGTAGCGGAAAAACGGCCCGATGCTGAACCACTTCATCGGCTTGCGATACTCCCGTTGCTTCGCCGCCGCCATCCGCGCCAGGGTCGGAGTCAATTCCGGCCGCATCGCCACCTCACGCTCTCCCTTGTCGAGAAAGTGATAGAGCTGCTCCGTGATCTCATCGCCACTCTTCTTCCGATACAAATCGGTCGGCTCCAGGATCGGCCCCTCGTATTCCGAAAAGCGATACTTCGCGACCACGCGCCGCCACGTCTCGAACAAATAGTTGCGAACCGCACACGACTCCGGATAAAAATCACGGAATCCCTTCAATTTCTGGAGCTTGCTGGCCATCCTTGGATCCCCGGGCACAGGGGACGGAGAAAGTGCCTTCCCGACCATCAAATTCAACCAAAATTGGTTGCAAACTCCGCGAACCGCCATTTAGTGCGCCTCCCAGTCGTCTCTGAGTTTTCAGGAACGACACCCAGCCCTGGGTAGGTACCGAAGCGGTCAAACGGGGCAGACTGTAAATCTGCTGGCTATGCCTTCAGAGGTTCGAATCCTCTCCTGCCCATCTTCTTTCCAATCAGCGACTTCCGAGAAATCGAGAGTCGCTTTTTTGTTTTAGGCTGAATTGGCTGCGGTGCATTTGCGGTTCTGAAATAGATTTCTGCATTTCGAACTCGTCTTCATTGGTTGCCTTGGGGAATACGTGCCCCTCCTTCCGATCGTCCGAAATGTTGACGTCATCGCTTGGAAGAATCGCTCTAGCAAAGTAGTAAATCCGAGCTAAGATCAACCCACTTGTTATGGTTGTTAGGAAATATTCTCCGAAATCGAAAGGGGAGAAGGCAGTATCCCAGGACAAATTTCTAGAATCCTGGTTTTGTGATGCAGCCTGCTTGATTACGTGTTCTAGGGCAGCCCCCGAATTTCACGGAACACATTCATCGGCTGTTTTTCGCGAAGCGACTTTGCTACGACTTTGACCGTGAGGGAATGAAGGCGGAATAGATAATCAAACGGATTCAACTGGAATGTATCTCACCGACCACCAAGCCAAATACCTAGCCTACGGGCTCACCCGCCGCTGGTCCTCCGATAGCGTCGGCAGTCTCGCTGCTGCGGTGGCCGGTGCCCAGGTCGACCTCAACCCCCACCAGGTCGATGCCGCTCTCTTCGCCTTCAAGTCTCCTTTTTCCAATGGCGCCCTCCTCGCCGACGAAGTCGGCCTTGGAAAAACCATCGAAGCCGGCATCCTCCTCTCCCAACGCTGGGCCGAGCGGAAACGCCGGATTCTCATCATCGCCCCCTCGAACCTCCGGAAGCAGTGGCACCAGGAGCTCGCCGAAAAATTTTTCCTCCCGTCGCTGATCCTTGAGGCCAAGTCCTACAACAAGGCCAAGAAGGAAGGCTCCACCAACCCCTTCCAACCTGACGAGCCCAACCTCGTCATCTGCTCCTACCACTTCGCCCGCAACAAGGCCGAAGACATTGTCGCCACCCCCTGGGACCTCGTCGTCATCGACGAAGCCCACCGCCTCCGCAACGTCTACAAGACCAGCAACGTCATCGCCAACGAGCTGAAGCGCGCCCTCGAAGGCCGACCCAAGGTGCTTCTCACCGCTACCCCGCTGCAAAACTCCCTCCTCGAACTTTTCGGCCTCATCTCCTTCATCGACGAACACGCCTTCGGAGACCTCAAGAGCTTCCGACAGCAATTCGCCAACCTCAGTCAGGACACCACATTCCAAACTCTCAAGGATCGCCTTGCCCCCCTCTGTCACCGCACCCTGCGCCGTCAGGTTGTGCAATACGTGCCCTATACCGCCCGGCACGCCATCATCCAAGAATTCACTCCGCAGGAAACCGAAGACCAGCTCTACCAACTCGTCTCCGAATACCTCACCCGGCCAGACCTCTTCGCGCTCCCTCCAGCCCAGCGCACCCTCATGACGCTCGTCCTGAGGAAACTCCTCGCGTCCTCCACCTTCGCCATCGCAGGGGCTTTGGAAACGATGGCCCGTCGCCTCCAGCGCGACCTCGCCGAGCAGGACAATCTCCCGCTGCAGGACGAACTCGACGACGACTACGAAGCTCTCGACGAAACCGCTGACGAATGGACAGAGGACCCACCACCCGAGCGCCTCACACCAGAGGACCGCGCCGCTCTCGAGTCCGAGATCGCCGAGCTCCAGTCCTTCGCCCAGCTCGCGACTTCCATCACCAACAATGCCAAGGGCGACGCCCTCCTTCGGGCCCTCCGCGTCGCCTTCGACCGTGCCACCTCACTCGGAGCAGCCGAAAAGGCCATCATCTTCACCGAGTCCCGCCGCACGCAGAACTACCTCCTCCAGCTCCTCTCCGAGAGCGAATGGAGCGAAGGCATCGTCCTCTTCAACGGCAGTAACACCGACGAGCGTTCCAAGGAAATTTACGCCGACTGGATCGAGCGCCACGAAGGCAGCGACCGCGTCACCGGCTCCCGCACTGCCGACATGCGCTCCGCCATCGTCGACTACTTCCGCGAGCAAGGCCGGATCATGATCGCCACCGAGGCCGGAGCCGAGGGAATCAACCTCCAGTTCTGCTCCCTCGTCATCAACTACGACCTCCCCTGGAACCCCCAGCGCGTCGAACAGCGCATCGGCCGCTGTCACCGTTACGGCCAAAAACACGACGTGGTCGTCGTCAACTTCCTCAACAAAAAGAACGCAGCCGACCAACGTGTCTACGAACTTCTCGCCGAAAAATTCAACCTCTTCGAAGGCGTCTTCGGTGCCAGCGACGAAGTCCTCGGTGCTATCGGCTCCGGCGTCGATTTCGAGAAACGCATCGCCTCGATCTATAACCACTGCCGCAAGCCCAAAGAGATCAAAGAAGCCTTCGACGACCTCCAACTGGAACTAAGCTTTGAAATTAACGAGGCCATGACCACCACGCGGAAGAAGCTCCTCGAGCACTTCGACGACGAAGTCCGCGAGAAACTCAAAATACGCGACGAAGATTCAAAGGCCATACTCGGTCGGTTCGAACGCCAGCTCATCCGCCTCTCCCGCCACGAACTCAATGGTCATGCCACCTTCAATGGCGAAGGTAGCTTTGAGCTCATCTCCGATCCCTTTCCCGATCAACCTAAACTCGCCTCCAAGGTCCCCCTCGGCCGCTACGAGCTTCCTCGCCGCTCAGGCGAGGCACACCTCTACCGCATCGGCCACCCGCTTGCAGATGCCCTCATCACCCAAGCCAAAGTGCGGGAGCTCCAACCCGAGGAGATCCGCTTCAGCTACGACGACCACGAGGGAAAAGTCACCATCCTCGAGCCCTACCTCGGCCAATCCGGTTGGCTCATCGCGAGCCAATTCACCGTCCAGTCTCTCGATCAGACCGAAGATTACCTCATTCTTGCCGCCCACACCGACACAGGGCAAGTCCTCGACGAAGAAACCGCCCGCCGCCTCCTCTCACTACCAGGGCAATCCAACGGCTCCGTGACCCACGCCCTGCCGACTTCCCTCGACGAGCTCGCTCAAAAAGAACAGGCCCGCATCAGCCGCGACATCTCCGAGCGCAATGCTGAGTTCTTCGAAGCCGAAGCCACCAAACTCGACAACTGGGCCGACGACCTGAAGGTCGGCCTTGAGCGCGAAATCAAGGACATCGACCGCCAGATCAAGGAAGCTCGTCGCGCCGCCTCAGCCGCCCTCAGCCTCGAAGAAAAGCTCGCAGGCCAGAAACAAATTAAAGCTCTCGAAAGCCACCGCAAGGAACGTCGCCGCTCGCTTTTCGACGCTCAGGACGAGATCGACAACAACCGCGAACGCCTCATCGAAAGCATCGAGGGCAAACTCAAAGCCGAGTCCTCAGAGGAGGAACTCTTCACCATTAAGTGGATCCTGAAATAGAAACTCATGACACTCCCCGCTGAGACCGCCAAACGGGTATCCGAAGCGCTCGCCTCCCAATCTCTGGTTGATAAAGCTACGATTGCAGAAGTGGTGAAAGCACTCGGAGAATCGAAAGACGTGAACTGGAACCTCGTCCTCACCAAGCAATTCGAATCTGAGCAAGGAGGTACCGATGGAACTGAATCTTGAAGCCTTTCGAGGGGTGAACGAGCCCTTCACGGTTAAGTTTGACACAAAGCAAAATCTCACGGTTCTCTATGGTGAAAATGGCAGTGGTAAGACGACAATCTCCGATGCTTTCGAGTTCGTTGTTGATGGCACGGCGGGATCGTTGGAAGAAAAATCTCTAGATGGAAAATCGCGTCTTGGTCAGCTCGTCAACGCCTCCCGAAAAAAGGCGGATTTGTCTGTCTCGTTGAACGTGAAGAATAAGACCCGTTCGGCGCGGCTCTCTGGTGCCAAGGTCCAGCACACGGGCTACCTCGACCATCAGCTCAAAGTTCTGAGTCGCAAAAACATCACCAAACTCATCGAGGAAACTCCCGCAAATCGCTTCAAGAGGATTCAAGACTTCGTCTCCATCCCGGCTCTCGACCGCGAGGAAGCCGCCTTGAATGAACTCATTCTCTCGGAGAAGGGGAATCTGAACAGCCAGACGAGCTTAATCGCTCAGGCCCATGATATACTAGCGAATTTGTTCGCGGAACACGCTGACCGAACAAAATACGGCGAGCGCCAAAAGGATTGGCAACGAGATATTCTTAGCGAGAGCGAAGAGACCATCGCGGAAAACTTTCAAATCCTCCAAGATCTCAACCAAGAGATCAAGCGGCTGCGTGATGATTTTAGACCGCTCGCAGACAGCTATCCAGCCGTCACCAAGGCCCAAGAAACTTTCGAGACAGAGAAAGCGTCTCTCACCAAGCTTGTGGCCGATCACAGTGACGACCTTGCCAAAGCCTTCGAAGCGCTTCAGCAGTCACAAGCCTATTTGAAGCTGAGCGACTCCGATACCTGTCCGGTCTGTGATACAGAGATCGGCCACGAAGAACTCGTTCAGAAAATCGATGAAAAGCTTGGAACCCTGAAAGCCGTCAAGGAGCAGAGCGAAAAGACCAAGAATGCCAAGGATACGCTCCAAAGGGCTCAGACATCCCAGAAGACCCTTCAGGATTCCTTCTTCGCCATCGTTACCCGGCTCAAGGAGGTGCACCAATTGGCTATCGACTCGGAACAATGGAGTCTTCCGGACCTCGTTCCCTCCATTCTGGCGGTTGAGAGCGCCGACGACCTGACTGAAGATTGGTTCACTCGCCTGAAGGCCGAAGCCTCTCAGCTAAAGCCCCTGTCGGAAACGGTTGAGAAAGAACATGCCGCCCTCCAAATCCGAAAGACCCTGCAGTCAGAGATTCGCCAAGCCATCAAGCGGATCAAGCACGCCACCGCTGATGGCAAGCGCATTGAATTCATCGTCAAGCGGGGCGAGGCCATTAAGACCGTCCTCCACAATGAACGTATCCGTCACGCGAATGAAACCCTGAAAGCCATCTCAGGGGACTTTGCCACGCTCTACCAATCGATTCACCCGGGTGAAAAGATCGAAACCATCAAGCTCTACCTGCACCCAACCAAGAAGTCGTCGGCACAGTTTGATGGCACCCTTTTCGGCAAGGCCGAGGCTAGCCCAGTGGCCCTATTGTCCGAATCACATCTGGACACGCTCGGGCTTTGCCTCTTTCTGGCACTGGAGAAGAGGGAGACTCCGGAGAACACCATCCTTTTCCTCGACGATGCCATCGCCTCAGTGGATGAAGCGCACATGGAGCGCCTCTACGAGCTGCTTCTCGATGAGGCAGCCCACTTCCACCACGTCATCATTAGCAGTCACTACCAACCGCTGCGCTTCAAGTTTCGCTGGGGTATCCTGACCCAGAAGAAGGTAGAGTTCCTTGAGCTGGGAACCTGGTCACTTGAAGGAGGCCTCAGTCTCGCCAAAGGCCCGGACTCAGAGATCGCCTTCCTCCGCCGTCATGTGGAAGCGGCTGAAGATCCCGGCACAATCGCAAACAAGTCCGGCATCGTCCTCGAGCGCATCCTCGATTTTCTCACTGGCATCTACCAATGTCGCCTCCCCCGATCCCCCGGTGCCGAGCAACGCTGGACTCTCGATCACTATCGGGGAGGATTAAAAGGCGAGAAGAAACTTCTTCCCGCTCTCCGCTGCGAACACCTTGACGAGCAGGGTCAGGTAACTAAGTCTACTGATTTAGCCCCGCTTCTCGAGGACATCTTTTCTCGGCTTCAAGTCCGTAATGCCATCGGTTGCCACTTCAAAGAGTTGGCTGGCCACTTTGATGAGATCACCGAATCCCTGGCACTCGGGAACGCTACCCTCGCCTTGGTCGATGCCCTCTGCGATGAGCGGGACGCCCTGCCTGATCGCAAGAAGGACGGCTGCAGTTGGCACAACCGCGGCGCAACCGTAACCCGCCGCCTCTATCCGCTACTCAAGCCTGAATAGTTTCTGCGATGACTCCCGAACAATTAGCGCTACTCAGATCGAAGCTAGATGAGGAATACGTCCCTCATCTTCCAGCCTTGATCGACACCAACGCACCAGCGGATCACCAAGGCGCCAAGAATACAGCCCGGGCACTTACAGCATTCACCCTCTCAAAACTCACAGGGATCGCTACAGAAACTGCAGCGCAAGCCGTCATTGACGATTATGAGGACAATGGCATCGATGGTGTTTTCTACGACCAGTAGCTGAAGAGTGGTGTCGGAACGCTTCTGCCCACACTGCCAAACACGGCGGCAAACCTTGGGAATATCGTCTAATCCCTCACGACACAATCGCTGAGAATATGTCGCTTCATCATCTTGGTAGCCCATGACGGTAGGACAACGCGTTGCGACAGAGAGAACTCAGGTAGGCTCGCCAGCGCCCCTGGCGGGATGGTAAGGAGCAGAGTACTTTGGAATCAGTCGAGGCAAACGCTAATCATCAAGCTTGCCGCAAGCAGTGTGGGAATATTGCAAGACGAAACTCTGAACACCAAGGCAAATCCTTGACAATCAAGAAAACTCGACGATACAGCAAGCTTTAATAAAACCGACAGAACAACCTTGAGCGAGACTTTTTTTGTGACCTTCTCAGTTGTCCCTGAAGACAGCGCAAAGCACCTCAGTGAGATTGAAGGCGCAATCGCTCATTGCTTTGTAAAGACTGAATCGGCTGCTGACGCCAAAGTGAAGTCTAAGTATGCCATTGGTCGAAGTGGTTGGAGAATAGAGCAAATGGAGAGCCCTCCAACCCCTGTCACTTTTGAGAATTTTCGGGACAGTGAATTTGGTGAGAATGGCTATCGCGACGCCCAAAAACAGGGTATTTCATTGCTCATGGTGGGTTGGACATCCAATCAGGCGTTACACTCTGATGAACCAGTTTCAATTCCTAATCCGCCGGAGGTTGAGCTTTCGGAAATTCTCGACAAACAAAGAGAAATTCGAAAAGCAGGGCAATGTCTCCACTACGTTCAAGAAGAATACTGTGGTGAGGTGATTGAAGCTCACTCGATTCAAAAAAGTGGTGCACTAACAAGCATCGCGGAGAATGGCGAGGTATATACACCCTCATCAAGTTACGGGGATATAAAAAAGAACCAGGGACTCATCATTCTCAGACGACAAAACATAAAGTCGGTCTCAACTTTTAGAGGGTTTTGCAAAACTCACGACAACGAGATTTTTCGCCCTATCGACGATAGACCGCTCGTGCCGACTTCGAAACAGGCCTTTTTATATGCTTACAGATCTCTTTGCAGGGAAGTCTATGCCAAAAAATGTGCCTTTCAGAATTACGAATATCAACTGGGAGTTTTTGATGGAACAACGGCTACTCGTGAGATGATCGAGGGCGCTAGAGAGGGAACGCGAAGAGCATTGACTCAGCTCCTAAGACAAAAGAAGTTCTTTGACGATTCACACCAATCGGAACGATTTGAAGATGCCCGTTATGTAATCTTTGCATCAAAAAGTGAACCGTCTATAGTGTTCTCGGGATCATTATTTCCCCAATTCGGATTTGGGGGAGAAATTCTACAAGATCTGAGCATCATCGGAAATTTGGACTTTATTACATTTTCCTTTGCACAAATGGCAGATGGCTGGGGAATAGTCTTTTCCTGGCACAAGATGAGCGACGAGTATTGCCACGCAATGTTGGGCACACTAGCATGGGCAACAAATCGCTCTTATAAGAATCTGGAAGGACTGCTGATCAATTTGATTTTGACTAGTTGTGAAAACATGGCAATCTCACCTACCTGGTTAGAATCTCTCAGTGTATCACAGAGAGATGCTGTTACACAGGCAATATCCTACGGTGCTGATCCACTTTCGCTACCAAGACAGGACTATCTAGCCACAAGTTTGGAAGAACTTGTAGATTGGAGGATTGACTCGGTATTCGAAAGTGAGCATCTTCCAGAGAAGTAGCGCACCTGAAGTGATTCACTTCAAAAGATTCGCCAACAAGCTGTTCTCATCAGGCCCAGGCCAAATGTTCGTCGCCCGTTGAATGAGTTCTTTTGCACGGGCATCAATAGTGTCTTCGTTCCAGGTTTTATAACGGTGAAGCATTTGATTTATCGGGAGGAGAGAAGATTTCATGATTTCCGGCTGCTTAATGCTCCAAGCGGAATTTCTTACGCTTGAATTCAAGGCTTGGGTGAGGATCGTGAGGTTGCCAAACGTCTGCAACGCCGAGTCTCTCTTCCTCGTCGCCGCGACGATTACGGGATCTGCATCTTCCGCCCACAATTTGGCACCCTCCAGACCTTTGGCACCAGATTGAAGGGGCCAATGTTCGATCCAGCTTTTCGGAAGAATGTGTTCCACCGTCACACTCTGATCGATGGAAAGCTTCTCATGCTTGGTATCTAGGTAGCTGTTGCTCAATCGACGAAGAAGATAAACCATTTTGGGATTGTTGAGACGCTGGTAGGCGTGAGCAGTCTTCCATTCGGTCTCGAACTGCTCATCGGTTGGCCAGGCGCCAGATTCTCCAACTTGATCGGACAGGGCCTTTCTCAGGGTTTGTGGTGACGCTCCGTCTTTCTTCATCTTCCGAGTCAAGCTGAGAAATATCTTGTTGTAATTCTTCGTCGACCATCCGCAGACCGCGCGACGCAAGAAGTAGGATTCCAAGATTCTAGAAATCTCAGCCCATGCATCCTCGTCTAGACCTTGGTCAAGGAGAAGAAGTAAAAGAGGATAACTGGTTCGAATGTCGAATCGCTCAAGAAACGTTGCCAGATTGAAAACTACGTCATCCTTTCCAGGGGAGATAATTCGGCGAAAATGGCCTCCTTGGCGCGCCAAGGCCATTAACTCATCTCTAACCCTTTCAAATGGCTTCTTTTTTTCTATCCAAAATTTGTATTCGACGAATAGATGTTTGATCGGAATGTCCACGCCCTGCCGACTAGCAAGGAAATGCTGCATGTAGAGATCGCTACGGGGACGATTAAGACGGCCCTGTTTCACTTCCGTGCGCCAGAATTCTTCGTCAAAACTAGACCAATAGGTTTCGTAAAGTTCCTCCTGATTCTCGTTGAGGCGGGCGGCGCGAAGGAAGATATAATTGCGGAGTAGATCGGCCGGAAGAAGCGGCTCTCCGCGGGCGTTCAGGGTCTCGAAAATCACCTGGGCGTCGTCATCTTTCTCCAGATCGATCGCAACGATCTTAAGGGCATTTTTGAGCGCTTGGAAGCACTCCTCCAGCCTGGCTACCAATGGCTCTTCCGCCTTGAGCGGAGGGTCCTGGGCATTACCGATGAAGAATGCTTTTAGTTCTCCATAGAAAAAGACGTAAGCTTCGATCATACGCGGTCGCGGATCGTACTTTCGAGCGTACTTTCTCCTCGTGAGCGGGTGCTTTTTCTCAAGTTTCTCAAGTGAACCACTCTCAACAACATCGCGGAATTGATTCTGGTCTAGCTTCGTCGGCCAAACCTTGAATTTGTCGACGGCCGGATCATCCATCATCCCCGTGTTAAGCGTGTAAGTCTCGGCTTCTTTGCCAAGTTCTTCGCAATCATTCGCTCGACAAAAGTCGCGGAAAGCGGAAAGAAAGATCTGTAGTGTTGTCAATCTTTGCTGGCCGTCGATGATCTGCCGCTTGGGCACCTTTCCTGTTGGTGTCTGCTTCTGATCGAGAACCATCGCCCCGAGGAAGTGGACGGGTGCATCTTGGCGCCCCTCAATGTATTCCTCAAACTTGCGGGAGATGTCCTCCCAGAGGGGTTCCCATTGCTGGTCAAGGCTCCAGACATACTGCCGCTGGAACAGCGGCACCTCGAGTCGGACCTTCGACTCAAATACGGCGAGTAGAGATACTGCGTCGGCCTTCATCTGTCTTTTTTTCTTTCAATTTGTGAGCTTTGAAAACATCTTGTCTATGCAACCATCGTCGCCCAAGCCACTCTCGGCCCAATTCTGGCAATGCACCAGTCCGGCTTGGATGGATTTTCCCAATCTGGCTTCATTGGCCAACAAAGCGCCCGTGGATAAAGGTGACCGAAGGGCAAAGATAGCCACGATCTGGTTAGGATTCCGATCAACACAGGCATCAAACAAAGCGCGCCCCAAACGGTCGAGACCTTCGCCGCCCACTCAATTGAATTCGTGAGCGCAGTTTTTGGCGTGGTAGTCGGTGATCATCGGGAGTCTGCTGCGTCGGGAGAAAAGAGGAGTCCCTGGTCAGCAAATCGTCCCGGCGCACTCAACACTAACTTTCACAATATCTGACCAACGGAAACAGGAGACGGAGCTGTAAACGAAACGGGAGAGACAAACGCACGAATTTCACCGACGAACGATTGGCACCCTTGGCAGCAAAAGCTTTCAACGATGCTCACACCAAAACGCAGGAATAAAGGCGGCAGCGAAGGCCGAAACCGCGGGCTAAGCCCCTTCAAAGGCGAAACTGTGGCAGCCTTTTCCAAAGCATTTAAGGCATTGGTTTTACAATACTTTTACACGGGCCTTCGCAGACTCTGGTATGATGGAGCAATGAGAATGTGCTCTTTGGCCCTGATTGGTTTCCGTTGGGTTTGGACGGGGGCCCTGCTTTTTTGCTCTGGTGCGGTTCTCAAGGCTGAAGAGCCACTTGTCGATACGGCGTCGCGACTGGAGAAGCGACAGGTGCTGCGAACGCCGGTTGAAGATGAACTGCTTCATCTGCTGGAACGCGACTTTGTGGACTTGTTGCAGCAGTCCGACAACGTGGACAAGTTGTTGGATGCGGAGGATCTTCTCATCGCGACCAATGACAGTTCGCACTGGACGAATTACTCGGCGGCGACCCGGATTCTGAAAGCCGATCCTGACCTGGCGGCGATTCCGCTCCTGCTCCGTTACATCGTGCTTCATGCGAAGCGAAGCTCTTGTCACGTGATGATCCCTGAATACCGGAAAACGATCCTCATGATTTGCGGGCACGAGTTGCCGCCCTTGTATGAGGCGGGGCCGGACCTGGAGGCGAGGATGCGGGTTCGCGTGCTCGCGCTCTACAATGATTGGTGGCGTAAGGAAAAGGATCAAATGAGCGTTGAGCCCGCCAAGATGACCGCAGGACAGCGGCAGGTGTTGGTTGCCAACCTGTTGAAGGAGGTGCGCTACCACGGCGATTTCACCGGTTCGGGAGGTGCTTCCGACACCGCTTATGGCGCCTACCACAACGTTTACTACAAGGTGAGAGACGGTTCTTCGTCGGCCCCAATCGAGTCGCCGCTCCATCCATCGATGATCCCGTTGATTCTCGCGCCGAGTGGCTACCGGGCAGATGCGGAACCCGCCGGAGCGCCCAAGCGGTTTCCCTACGAGACGATCGTGATCCTGGCTGAGTTCGTGAAGAATGGCGACCAGGCCGTCATTGAGAACATTGCTGATGATCAGGGGCAGAACGCGGCCGTTCGCATGGCCTGCATTCTGGCCCTGTTTCGGGCCGGGCACTCCTTCCGAACGGATCAGATGTTGGAGTTGCTGGATGAGGAGACGGATCTTGAGCGACGGCTCATCCTGCTGCTGTCGCTTCGCTGGGCCGGGGCTGAAGCGGTCCCGGCTCTGCTCAAACAGATGGAAGACGCAAACATCGAGATCGCCACGGCGGCGGGATGTGCCCTCACGGATAGGAAGCCGGAGGAGGCCATGCCGAAATTCGAGAGACTGCTTCTTCGCCATCACGTTTCGATGCCCCTGCTGCTGCTCAACGCCATGGCGGAATACAAGACGCGCGAATCGAGGGCGCTGTTGACTCGGCTGCTTACCGATGCGGTCGAAGGCCGGCAGAATCGACAGCACCTGTCCCGGATCGTTCGTGCCTTTGCTGACGGCTGGGAGATTCCCGGTTCCGCCTATCGCACGGACGATCCGGCTGACTACGTTCGTCAGGCGAAACTTGCCCTCGCCCACAGCCGGGAGATGGTCCGTCAATGGCAGG
>TARA_R110002096_G_scaffold217142_4_pt1 | contig 16473 bp, 20 predicted proteins | sample TARA_R110002096 | Tara Oceans TARA_R110002096 (sample SAMEA4397295) | marine metagenome | biome: Polar Biome; feature: [DCM] deep chlorophyll maximum layer (ENVO:01000326); material: water (ENVO:00002006), including particulate matter (ENVO:01000060) such as... | depth 35 m | reverse complement strand
TTAATACGGGCGACTTCTATCGCATTAAATCCTGTAGCATCCACCACGTTATAAACTTGTGATCCTGCCCCTGTAATTTCTACTTTAAAATCAGCGAACAAAACGTCTCCGCTCCCTCCAATTGGAGAGGTAAACAATGTATAAGCGGCGTCAGAGCAAATTATTCCAGATGTGTTAAAATCGTAACCTTTTATGTTAATGCCTCCAACTGGGATTTCTACCTCAAAACCTAGACCTGTAAGATTTATAACGCCATCAAGGAAGTATTCTTTAGTTGAATCAATAACACCCCCCAGGGTAGTTAATACGTTTGACTGAGTAACTTGTATTTGGTTTTCAAGGAGACCTCCCGAAACGATGACAAACTCCAAAGCTGTCTCTCCTACATTTACGACGGGAGACTTACCCGCTTGGCCAATGTAAGTACTTGGAGTATCTTCGAGTTCTGTAAAATCCTCAACTCTTAAAAGAGTAGTTTTTAAATCGATTTCTATTGCCATTATTTTAATACGTTAAAGTTCCCAGTTAATAAAGTTCCTATTAATGCGGCGTCGTTTTTATTCGTCAACACTAACCTATAAAAATAACTCTTCACTCTAAGGTCAAGAGGCACGGAATTGAATGTTATAATGTTGCTCGTAAAAACCATATCGCCGCTTATTGTTGTAATCTCGTTTTGAACAACTCCCCCGTTTTCAAAAGATAAAGACAAAACGCCGTCGTAATCGCTTAAATCAAAACCTTCCTCAAGAGCTTTATTCGTCCAAATAATAATTTCGTTATTTAAAAAGGTGAAAATGTCCCCCTTTTTTAATTGCATGTCAACCAACTTTGGAAGGTCACTGTTAAATATTTTCATCTTCTATTATATCAAAGTTATAATTTTTCAACTCCTCCAATGTCAACACCTCGTAAATCTCAGGCTTTGGATTGAATATAATATTAGGATCGCTTTTGTAAGGAGCTACCCAAATAATTTTTCCCGCTTTGAAACGGTCGTACCCACTCCCTCTGTCGTCCATTTGTTCCGCTGCCTCTCTAAGGTCTTGGAATGTTGATCCTTCTGGTAACCCTAAATATGCGCAGTTCTCAGAGTTTAAAACTCCGCTCATGTCGTGTACTAAAATGTATATCATTTTTTTATGGTGTATAAGGTTGTATCATTACGTCATTAATATAATTTGGGTCTAAAGAACTCGTGTTTCTTGTTCCTGTTGAACCCAACGACCCTGTGAATGTTGCTCCACTTGGCTCATTTAATGGGAATAGTTCACCATTAATGTCAACCCAGAAAAATTCACCATCGAAATACCTACTAGTTAACAAATTACCGAAAGTATCTAGTTTGTAGATAGTATCTATCGAAAGCGTTTTAGTATCTTTATAAATATCGTCTACATAAATATTTACATCTAAACCCACTTTTTCTATTTTTAACTTAAAAGTCCCCGTTCTTGGGATTGTATCAAGTGTGGTGAAATTAGCGACTTGACCATCATCAAACGCCATATAAACACGGCCTGAAGAATATGTTTGAACAACGTTATTGTCCCAGTCCCCCCCAGCCTCATAAGAAAATGGGGTTTGACTATTACTTTCAGTAAGTGACGAATATAAAGACTCTATATGCCAATTGCCAGTCAAAACTATTTCATTGTCTAGTGACAAATAATCACCATTCTCACCCGTTAACACGTTCTTGTATTGTTGTACAACCGTAGGATCTAAACCTACATAGTAATAACCCTTTACAACTATGTAAGAAGTCGGGTTACTTGTAACGTAGTTTTGAAGCTCGCTCTCGTCTTTTAGTAAAGTAAGTGCCATAATTAAGCGTTATCAATTACTGTATAAAATAAACCCTTTTGAAGTATTTGCAATGTCGCTGGAATTGGTCCTTTTACAATTGTGTAATTTCCGCCAACTGTTAAAACTAAATCTCCAGACACGTACTCCGCTTCGACCTGTGAATCATCTAGGCCATTTATGGCCGTTAACCCTGTAGCGTCTGCTAAGAGTTGAGTACTTGTATACGATGTTACTACTGCCATTTTTATCTTTGTCTATGTCTTGGAACACTTGTTATTTTCATGCTCGTATCGTGATCCTGCTCCGAACTTTCACGGGATTGGAACAACGGATAAGTCGAGCGTTTTTCGTCTAAGAATTGTAACAGCTCCGATTGAAGCCTTAGAGCCTCGCTCTTTGCTTCTCTCCCTCTTGTTTGTATGATTGCGTTGTCGTGTGGAGTGCTTTGTTCTGTGGCCTTGTCAGTGACCGAGGCAGTACCAACACTAACGTTAATATTTGATATGATGCGACCAAAACTTAAAGCCGCTAAATAAGGCTTAACCCCTCCGAAGAAAATTGTATTCCCTTGATAGCTGTACTCTACACCGTCCAACAAATCAATGTATTTTTGAATTGTTATATTTGAAACGAAATCGTAATACAAAGAATCTCCCAAAAGGGTTTTTAATTCCGTTTGCTGCGATCTTAAAATGTACGGGCTCAATTTTGCCTCCGTGAAATTCTTGTCTAAGTTTGACCAAAGAACTTGAATGTCTGCTTTTGTTATGATTGTAGTTTCTGCCATTACTCCGTTTCCGTTACTGTTTCCGTTTCTACTGTCTTAACCTCAAAAGAACTCTCGATTATTTCGCCAACATTGACCGCCCCCGTGTGCCAGAATTGAAGGAACTTATTAAAAGCCGTTGATATGCTTTGTCGCTCCTCCCTTGTCATTGTGTTCATATAGATATATGAATCTTGCATTTGTTCTTGATTGAACATACCTCCGTTTGGCTGTATACCCAAAAGCGAGAACGGTATTTGATAATTAGAAATAATACGACTTTGGCTAGTTTCGTTAGTAAGTTCAAAGAGTCGATCGTCATTATTTGCTGGTATTTGTTCAATTAGCTGACCGTCAAAATCCGTCGGCACTTCCATTAACATAACGCTTCCCGCATTCGTTGGTCCCGTCAAATTATAAAGGTCGTTTATCGCTTGTTGCTTTTCCTTCTTGCCCGCAAACTTGCCTGGGTGCTTGAATATTGAAGTACCTAAAAAACCCTGTTGAATCCTTGAAAGCTCAAACACTTGGATTTCTCCGTTGCTTTGTGCTGAATCCATAACGGAATCGAAAGTTACCAATGGGTATTCGTCCATGTTTGGAGACCAGTAGTAAATAAAACCGTCCTTACCTTCAATATCCTCAAAGTCCTCGTCTTCTCTCCGATGCCAAAGAGGGAATGTTTGTATATTGTCGTACTTTACAATTGTAGAGTCGAAATCTCGCTCCCAGTTTATATTGAGTTTTACATCTTTATGTCGCCCATGTTCGTCAGGCATACCAAAGCGTAAGTCTTTAAATTTAACAGGTACAATTTCAGTAATTCCGCCTAATTCATTTACGTTAAAATGCAAAGCCCACCCGTCAAACGTTGCCTTATCCATTCTAATAAAACGAATCAAATCATTTGCCGTTTGCCCTAATCGGTTTATCACAAAATCGCTATTCTCAGAGAAGCCTTCACCGCCTAAAAACTTAGCCAAAGCCTTAATGCTTGACTTTGTTATCGGGCTACGAAGAGCGACCTCCTCCGCCCTTTGAGGGTAAAGGTTGTCGGCTCCGTAAGTGGTTATATCTTCTCTAAAGGAAACTTTTTGTGGTAACCGCTTTATTAAAGTATCGTTTGCAGTAACCATAATTAAATTTATTCAGTTAAACCTATTTTTGCTTTCATTTTAGATTTTACCCTTGCTATCCGCTCAGCTTTTACGTCCGTGCTTGAAATCCATTTATAGAAATCAATATTTTCGGGGGCTTTTTCAATGAATAAATCCCAATGCTTATTCAGTACAACACCCTCAACAATACCAAGTATTTGAAAGTGCATGGTTTTTGCCCAGTACATTTTTTTTCCTTCGAATAACTTTGGTTCGTCTGCGTTAGATGATATTATCTTAACTTCCGCAGTCTCTACAGGGTTGTTCTTGGTAGCTACTTGAGTTGACGTCAGTCCCTCATGTTTTGCTTGTTTCTTTTTTCGTTGTGTCATTTGTCTTGATTGTTTTTGATTCTACAATATACACATTTAATTTCGGTTCAAGTTCTAAAGCTCTCGACAATTCCTTTTGGGAAGAGTCTTGAGTTAGATTGATACCTAGATTTTTAATCGACAATTTACCTGTTTTTAGTACTAGCATAATTAAACAACTGGGGTTAAAATAGTAGTAATTTGAACTAAAGTGCCTGCAAAATCCGTAACATTATAAGAGCTAGGTAAATGCGGTTCTTTTCCGAAGTCGTCCGAAGTTTTTAAAGCTATTGTATAAGCTCCGTTTGTCTCCAAGTCTCCGTTTATTCTCATTGGTGACGCTTGCATAGTTAAACCAACATCTTTTCCGAACACCTCAAAGATAGCATCTTTGTTCCCCGCCGCTGAAGAGTTTTGAATGATAGCAACAAATTTACCGCCTGTCATTTTCTCAATGTTATTTTTTTGAGCTTGACCGATATCGAAGATTAAGAAGTCAACTTGATGGTCAAAGCCTTGAGAAACCGCAGCTGGTACATACGCGCTTTGTGGGTTTAAACTTTTTCTAATGCCTTGAAAAGCGAACCCAGAATCCCCTGTTTGCGTCAAAACTATCGAATCAATAAGGTTTGGGATAGACACGTTTTCGACAACCGTTGCCCTGTCGTAAATGTCTTTATTTATTAAGACCAGCCTTTGATCTACTCCCGCAACAATTGGGTCGTCACAATCGACCCCGCTTCCCATGTCAAGACCACCGCAAGCGGAAGACCTTTGTATTATATTTAATGGATTTAAATACATTTTAAATTTTTTTAATTGTTAGAAAATGAGTGTTGGAAGGGTAGCCCGTAACGAGCCACCCCAGCCCCAACAATCAAGAAAATTAAGCTGGTGAATAAAGTACACATTCTGTTGGATTTCCAACTTGAACGGCATACTTCATCAAAGCCTTTACAATGAATTTTTCAGACTCAGGTCTGTATCTTGCAATCTTTACGTTTGACTCATCGCCCGCAACGTCAACGCCTGCCCAAAGGTTTGAATCTTTTCCAGCTGTTGCTTTTGCTACTACAATAAAGTTTTTACTCATCCCTGAGAAAGTACGGATTTCAAACCCTCCGAACCTCATTTCACCTTTATCGCCCAGCGCTGCTCCTTTGAAATCTAAAGCTCTTGAGGCTGCCTCGTAAAGTCTAGCGTCCGCAGTACTCATGTGAATAATCATGTTAGGATCATCGTATAAAGTATCAGGGATTGCTTCAACTGTTGCTGACAAGATAGATATTATATTGCCTACCGTGATAACTCCCGCTGGAGTCGGTGCGATTGCTCCGTCTGCTGCTAATATTTTCAAGAAACCATCAAAGAATGAAATTGCTGTAGCTCCTGCCGTGTCTCCCTGCCAAATGATTTTTCCTAGTTGCGCTCCAATAGTCTTCATGGTTTCATCCATGATTGCCGCTTGCAATTGTGGGTTGTCGATACGGTCCACGAGTGGCCCAACAGGTTGGAACGGTCTCCAAACATCTTCAAAGTTTCTTGGGTTTACTGTATCAAAGAACATAGCATCCAAAGGTTCTAAAGTTCTCTCGTCGTAAGTGAAAGAGTCACTTGGGATGTTCGGGTCTTCTTGTCTTGCTTGCAATTGATCTGCCGAAGAATTAAATCTAGGGAGAGTTAACTTGTCCTGTATGCCTGCCTGCACATATACAGAACCCTTTTCTACAGCTTGATTTCCTAATTTTGTTAATGAAAGTAGTACGTCTGATACTTCTCCATTATAACCGCTTGTTACGTTTACTGATGCCATTTTTTTATATTTTAAATGTTTCTAGTTTTAGCTTCGATTACTTTCATCTCTGCTCTATGTTTCTCGAACGGATCAACGTAGGCTATTTGCTTTCCGTTTCCTGCTTTTGGTATACCGTTTGTCTTTTTCAACCCATCAACCAACGCTAAGAATTTATCTTCTACTTTTGCCTCAACTGTTTTTGTTGACGCTTGAACCTCCATAAGTGAATCGACCGCAGCCGCGACTTTTGAAATCCCATTTACAAGGTCTTGAAACATTGCCATTGTGACTTTCTCCTCTTCCTCTTTTTCCTCGTCGGTTTCGGCTTTTAAGTCCTCTTCCTCTTCCTCTTTTTTAACTTCCTCTTCCTCAGTAAAGGCTTTTGCCTCTTCTTCTTTTTTCTTCTCGTCTTCCCCTGTTTCGTTGCGGAAGCTCTTGAATAAACTGTTTAAGCTCATTTGTTTTGTGTTTAAATTAATTTGCGCATCGGCAACCGCCTGTGCTGTTATTGGATTTTCCAATGTTTTTATGAACCCCAATTTCACGGCGTCCGTTCCCGACAACCAAGTTTCCTTGCTCATCATTTGTTCAATTTCTTCGGGTTCAATCCCTGTCCTGTCTGCGTATACTTTTATCAAAGTACTATCGATAGTTTTTAGGATATCCGCTTGCTTTTCTAGCTCCTCGCTATTTCCACCTTGACCAACTAAAGCCCTGTGAATCATAAACATAGAAACCTCAGAAATATAAGTATCCTCAGGCTCCGCCGCTAAAAAGATAAGAGTTGCAATCGAGCCAATAAGCCCTTCTCCCTTCATTATGATTTTGTTCGGCAAGCTGCGTAAATAGTTATAAATACCAAAGCCCTCAAAAACAGAACCTCCGCCGCTATTTACAGTTACCTCCAAAACCTCTTCCTCTTTAAGGTCGAGAGATTCTATTTGTAGGCGTATATCTTCGGACGTGTTAAACATATCCCCAATAACCCCGTCTATTCTTAGTGACTTTTTAACCATTATACAGGTGTTTCTGTTGCTGCGTAATCCGTACCATTAAAAATAAGTAACACGGAAGCAACGCCTGTTGTTGCAACTGTTATCGTACCCGCTTTAAAATCTCCTGCTAAAGTAACGTCAAGTGGGCCTCCTGTTGGATTGCTAATAACTAGACTTACTATGTCGCCAATAACTGCGGAAGCTGCGGCACCAGTCAAGGTCGCAGCGAGTGCCATCGTTAATTTTACAACGTGAATATTTGCGTTGGGTGTGATCGTTGCCGTAGCTGTGATTTCCTCACCGTTCGTTCTTAGGACGTTTCCTTGTCCTCTGTTTGAATTAAACCAATTTCTTGCCATATCCAAAAATACGATAAACCCCCAATATTACATAGCTACTGACAAAACGCTGTCACCGACTTGCAAGCTCTGTAAATAGTGCGCTCAGAAACGCCGACGTCTTTTGCTACCTTTTGGACTGCTTTAGTTTTCGACATACCACTTTTTAAAAGTTGCTTTATCTTGTTATCAATTTCTAATTGAATCAGAGGTTTATGAGTTATAACCCCTTTGTGGTAAAGCGAAAGAAAAGTTTTGTGATCTATCATCTATACAAATATACTAAAAAAGGATTGACTAAAATAAACCCTGTAAAGTAGATTATTTTTTCAACCCTTTTTTTAGTGTTAGGGTAACGACTCCCCAGAATTATGAGCTGTAAATATAGCTATAAAGTTGATATATCCTCAGTTATATCTAATCTATTTAAAACACTTATTAAATCTTCGGTTACAAGTACAGGAGGATTATTGCTTAAAGCTGTTGTAATATCATTTCCAAGGTTTGAGGAGATCGCTCTCGACCCAGTCTCAGCAACTGCTATCCCACGTTCCGCCAATGGAATCCCACCACCCGCAATATTAATATCGCTTAATAGGTCGCCAAACATTCGAACGGAGTTTCTATTTATTACCACTTCGCCTTGTTCAGCCTCAATTAATGTTCCGCCTTGGCTGTGACGTTTACCCCCGATCATCATACCACGTTCCGCTTTCTTTATGTTTGCTACCTGGGTAGCTACTAAAAGACCTTGAGATATTATGAAAGGGATCGCTGCGGGCATACCAATATTAGCAATTGTTTTCCCAATACCTTGCGCGGCGTTTACAACAGTGCTAGCCAAAGCGAACTCCTTCCCTAACCCGAACTGCTCCGCGAGTCCTTCCGCTGCTGCTAAAGTTTGAGATTCGATAAGCTCGTCCCTATTTTTCTTCTCAGCTTTATCTAATGTCTTTTGTTTTGATGCCGCGTCGTCTTTTATCTTATCTGTTTTTTGCTGATACTCAAAGTCGAGCAATAGCTTTTCAGCGTCGTTTAATTTTTTAGATTCAAGTTCTGCCGCGTACCTTTCCTGCTCAATAAGCAATAACGCATCCGATTGAACTTGCGCATCCTCAATTTCCAAAGCGTCCTCCTCTCTTCGTTTTAGTTTTGCTTCTTCTAGTTTCTGCTCGGCTGTAAGTGTCCTTTCGTCTTCTTTTGCTTTTGCGTCGTCTAATACTTTTTGTTTAGCGTCCGCCTCCGCTTGTACTTGTGCGGATAATGTACTTTGTTGTGAAATTAACAATTTCAAACCGTCCGCTTGTTCCTTATCTAATAGGATTATTTGTCTTTTAAGCTGTTCTTCCGCCTCAATATCCTCAAGGGTGTTGTGGCCTAAAAGATTTTTTTTAATTAACTGCTCAAGCTCCTCCTCAAGTAGAACCTTTCTACTCCCTTGAAGCTCCTTGGTTAAGGATATCGCTTCCCGAATAGATTCAAGCCGTTCCGCATTAGAAAAGTTTTCTTTATCATTTGCGTTTTGCCTATCCTCTGAGATTTTAACTTGAAGCTTTGCCTCCGTTGTAAGAAAAGCGATTTGATCCCGCTTTAATTTATTCGCGCTCTCTTGTATAGCAACAGCCTTACCTGTCTCTTCCACAACTTCGGATATTTTCTCTTTGACTAACTCCGCAGCGTCACCCACAAAATTTATGGCGTCACCAAGTAAAGAAGCATCAACGACAATTTTCTGCATGCCTTTTCCCGCATCCTCCAAAGCTCCCTCAAAGTCTCCCTTAAAAACTTTCACTATAGCAGACCCAAGCAGCCCCAATCCGTCAAATAAAGCGTCTATTTTATCCATCACATTTTTCTTGATCGCTGTAGAAAAGTCCTCCATTGCTTTTTTAGGATTGGAGAACGTCTCGAAAAGAAGTTTTCCAAGATCTGCGAGCGTGTCCATTAAAACATCAAACGCAGCCCCAAGACCCGCAGTAATTTCACGCATTTTTTCTTGCCCCTCACTGGTTCTGTTGAACCACGCAAACAAAGCCCCCAGCGCGACGATCAGAAGACCGATTCCTGTACTAGCTAAAGCAATCTTAAAACTTTTCAGCCCCTTTATGCTAGATCCAATGCCAGAACTCATTCCTTTGAGTCCTGCTGTACTTAACCCTAATTGGCCTAACATTCCATCGAGCGCCCCCGTTAACCCCGCGGTTGCCTCCGCTCCTTCCTCCGTTGATTTATTGGTTTTCTCTTGGGCTTTCTCCTGCTTGTCGAGGCTCTTTATGTAGTCCTTATTATCAAGTTCCGCCTCAACTATTACCTTTGTTTTAATGTCTTGTGCCATGCTATATTTTTATGCGGTTTGTACTCTTATTAAATCAATTCTACAGTATTGCGTAGTTCCGTATTGTTGTATATTATTTATGTAATACCTATCGTCAACAACGTAAACAGGACGCCGAAAATTAAGGTTTTCGAATACGTCTATAGGTAATCTAAACCACATCGTTCTTACTAATGGTTTTGAAATCGTTGCCCTAAAGTTTGAGTAAAAGCTATCCACTAACCCCTCCCACTTTAGGGAGTCAGGAAAAGTAATGTTTTTAGACTCAGCATAAGCGTTGGCAAATGCCCCATCATTAATAATTATCCCGCCGCCGTCTGAGGCTAACCCTATTTTAGTTTTCACTTCATTTTTTGAGTATCGTATATAAGTCAATACTTTATTAGAAATTACTACCGCAGAAGTATTATCAATTCTGCCCCGTCTGGCATTCTCTATAACCATAATTCTATAACGATATAATACACCCCCATCATTAACAAGAACAACGTCTCCTAATATTAAGCCGCTATCGCTTGTGGTGATATAAAGCCCGTCTGGGTCTATTCTAAAGTTATTGGTTGACTCTATGATGTAATCGTAAGAAAATAATGGAACACTTAACCTGCCCACATCAATTGTATTATCAGCCGTGTCACTAGCAGAAAACTTGCTAGTAATAACATCTTTTTTTTGCTGCAATGATTCATTTAATAAAGGCATTGAGTAATCGAAATCCTCACCAACCAAACTATCATCCTCCGTATACTTAAAATTATTCTCTCTAGCGTAACTTAATAGAGAGCCTGTTTGGGTGGACTCTTTCCCTGTGTCTAGATACGGAGTCAAGTCGATCTCTTCCGCTTCTGGGATATTATCCCATAAATCAAACTGTATATTTTTATCACTTAGAGTATTTATAGTAATATGGAGCATTTTAAAGATCTCTTTCATGAAATCTTTTTGGCTTATGTCTGGTATATAATCAGACAACGAAACGACGCGATCTAAGTCTATACCTCCGCCAGATACGTTAAAATATCCCGTGTTTGTCACGTAGGTTGTTCTTCCGTTATTCCTTGTTTGATATACAATTCTAAGCTGTTCCCCCTCTGTTAAATACGCCCCGTAAGTTTCATCCAAAGTGTCCCTAAATACAGGGGACACTTCAACCGTCCACGTATCAACTTGCTGCCAAGCCCCTCCTACCCTTGAGAAGAGAGCAACGTCTCCCACGACCCCAGTAAAAGCCCCTCCAGACACAACAGTTGCAGCGATATACAATCTTAGGTTTATCTCGTAAAAACCGTCGGCTGTTACTTCGTACCATTTGTTGGTCTCATCCCAAAAACCTACAGGGGAATCAACTTCAACGACCGGAAACGCGAGCGGGATTGATCCATCCGCCCAAGCGTTATTCCCCGAGACTTCATTTGTTGAAGTCCTCCTCCCTTGGTTGCTTTTTAATTCCTTTGTGTTGTCATATTTTTTTGTTACAGGAACACCTAAAACAAGATTATTGAATGTGTCATTTTCTATTAATGAAGTGTCGAAAGTAAACTCAGATGATTTAGCTAAAATCTTATTGAATATAGTTTTAATATATAACCATGCCCCCGCTGAGTTTACGTCAATCTCTGATATTTTAGAGTCAAGTTCGTTCATCCCTTTCGATATAGCGTTATTGAAAGATGTGTTATCACTCCACACAGCGTTCCCAAATAACATGCCTTCTGTAGTGTTCAAGTATGGAGCTAAACTTGTTCTCTTCCATTCTACGTTATACGCTGACCAATCTAGGTCTCTTATACTATCCTCAGAGAATGAATCAAACAAGGGCGCTTGCTCACTAAACACAGTTATAGACACTGTATTTTTGTTCGACTCAGAACCGACTAAAATACTAGCATCTTTCATTATCGGTAGTCCATACATCAAAACCTCACAATCAATGAAGTTGTAACTCGTAGACGGAACGGAACTCGCTAAACTTGGCAGCTCTGATCCTATCAAAGAAATATTATTTGGGGTAAGTGGTATTGAAATAGTTTTACTATTGGAAGCCTCCCTGCTTTCAAGGTTAGCTAAATTGTGATTTGCTTTATTTACATAAAAGCTTTTCATCGATTTAGGAAATAAATCTAATGAACCGTTTTCGAGTCTAATTTCTATTATATCCATTATGCGAATAAATCAAAGTTTGGAGGCATTTGTATAGTTACTGAATAATCTACTAAAGAGTCGTTAGTTTGGAAGTCAAAAACAAAATCATTTGTAATTATAACATCCATTGTTTGCGCCCCTGTTTGATCCAACCAAACCCGAAGGATTGGAGAGCTTTTCATTTGAGCCAAGCACTTGGCAAAGTTCTTGGTTAGCTTCTCCGCCGTCAATGTTACTTTTTGAACCTCATCAAACCCAATGCGTCCCGTCGATCCTGTTATTGTGTCGAGAGGGCCCCCTACATTTTTACTAAAAGACAACCCCGTTTCCACAACTTTATTGACGGCTTGGTTTACCTGGAATAAATGCTGCTCCAATCCACCCCTATGATTTACCCATTCAATCATCACGGGATTAGAACATGGTTTTTCTTGGGCGAATGTTTTTGTCTCGCTCAAGTATGTTGATGGAGAAACAAACATTGATATATCTTGAACCGCTACATCCTCTGTAGTGATTAGATCAAATTTCTTTATCCCTACCGTTGTTTCTGTAGCGTCGTATGTGCTAATAGTACCGCCTGCTCTGTCTTTATTAACCGCCTCTACCGTTATCCCTGTTTCACCCGTCCTTGGTAATAAGTCAGAGTCTAAGATATAAGAAATTGAACGTCCCCAACCTTCCCAAACTTTAGGGCGTCCGAAGTCTGTAAGGAATTTGCCTGATGGGTTACTTACATTACCTATAATTTGACCAACCCCTGCCATTTCTGCCCCAATGAATGGAGAGTTTACTTTTATCCAGCTATCACCCCCCAAATTAGTAGATATAACTTCCGCCGTAAATTTGTACTTGTTCGTATCTACTGATACAAATGAGTTTGTAGGGAAAAAAGTATTTATTACATCTAAATTAATAAATAAAGGAGACGCTGGGGACTCGTAACTTATAGATATTGCGTTTTGAGTTTCTTGATCGTTCGCTAAATAATCCCACATGGTAGACCCTCCATCTTCTAGAAACTGCTTTCTACCAAGCGTGCCGATAGTCGTATTAAGTGTTACTGAGGCTTGCGTTGCTCCGTTGTAAATTTCTGAATACTTAACCTTAAACAAGGTTTCAATTTGATTTGACCTTTTCCCAACGATCAACCCCGACAAGTCAACGAACAACTCCCCGCTTTGCTTTGGTTTATATCTAATCGGGTTTTCAAGTATCTCAGTAACGCCATCGTCCTCAAAAACAGTTAATTCAACCGTGTAATTTGCTCGACCTTCTAGATCGTTCATGTAACCAGTTGTCGTTGCTGAATAAGTAAGGTCAAAAACAACTTTAGTACCTCCCCCTAAATCAACAACGCTATCTACTAAATAAAAACCGCTTGAGTAAACAGAGTCAAACGATATATAAAACGACTGACCAACAACCGTGTTTTCGATTATCCCATCATTCCCTACACTTATTGACGCGTTCCCTGTTGTATCCGTTAGGGATGCGAAAGTAAAATCCTTACGCTTGAATTTGTAAGGTACTTGTGAGACCATCGCACAAACATTTGATTCAATATCATTGACTGTTCTTATTGGCTGTGATTCTAGAGTTAAGCTCATTTAATTTTATTTTTTATTTGGGTCCTTAGCAAAAGATTTAACCATTGCGTCTGCTGTTTCCTGCGCTAAATTTACACCTATTTGCTCAAGATACTTTTTACCTTTTTGCTCTATAGCAAATCTTATTTGCTGTTGTTTTAATCTTGGTTGATTGGTACCCTCTTTTGCTATCTTGGTTCTAATTGCCCAAGCTATAGAGTTCAATGTTATTTCATCCGATCCCCTAGCAAAGCCTTTAGCAACTACCCAATCATATATTACAATAATCGGGGGCGCTGTCCCTTTGTTCCTTCCTGCTAAAGCCCACTTCACAGAGTCGGCCGCTTGTAAAGATACTCTCGTTGGTTTATTCTTTACCGTTACCTCAAAACTGTTAATCGTATTGCCTGTTGCAAGTCTCTTGTTTTTCTTTAAGTAAGAAATCATCCAATCCCCCACCTCAGAACACCAATCGATTAAAGGTTGCTGTACTAATGCGGGTCGTCCGACTGGTCTCTTTGGTTCGTTAACGCTTGGCATTAATTACCAGAACAAGTATTGAAGTTGTCAATGTACATATCAAAGGTAATCGTTAACCCAGTCATTACCGTATCATATAACTTGACATTGCCCTCAAGCGTCATGTCGTAGCTGCTGGCGAACTCAATTAAAGAAACCCTGCTATCACTAGCTACGGTATTAAAAACCTTCTGAGCGATAGGAATTAACCGCTCCCGTATATCATCGGATTGAACTGTGTTATCATCTTGGTTCGCAAGCTCTAGTAATTGAATCTCGATCGGGTAAGTACTTAATTGACCCCCTTGTAAATTCGTCGTTATTGTTGGTAGGTTATTGAATACGCAAAACGTTTTGCCCGCCAATTCAATATCGGCAACGCTTGTGTTTGTCTCCAAGTCAGTAGCTCTAAGGTAAACCGAATTGGGTACCGTGTCGACCGCCGTTTCTATTATATCACTAACCAACATCGGACATTAATTTTGATGCAACCCCTTTTTTTACCATCATGTAACCCCCGATTATGAAGGTTACAATTGCAAAGCTAAACCCCGAAATGAAAGCAACTACTATCATTGAAAATATCCCTAAATCACTCATTCTTTTGTATATTCTTTATGGTAAAACTTATAACGTTCTTCGTACATTCTCTTTTCATATCGATGGAGGGTTAACATGTAACAAAACCCAACCTCTAAATGAAAAGCCTCATCACTTGAGATATTTTCCGCTTCCGCTACTGACCTGATTTGTTGGAAGTCTGCGAACTTGTCGAGCCTTCCGACTTTAGCCAGTTCTTGGATATTTTTTTCATCTTGGTTTTTGACTGTTGGTACTTTTTTAAACCTATTATTCCATACTTCTTCAAATGATTGGAACGCAAAAAAAAACCCTTTGCAATTGCATAGCTTTCAACCCCTAAAGATTTTAAAATCTTATTGGCTAACTCGTCAATCTTGGACGAATCGAATTTCTTATCCTTCGTGTATTGCGGCAGGAATATAACCGCCAAAACTTTGGGCATTTTTATAATTAAATCCTCAATTTCTTTTACCGTTTGACCGATCATAATCTTTTGGCCAATCATTATTTTTTCGAAGTCTTTCGGCACGGTGTACATTTCTCCCTCAATCTCAAATACAGGGGGAGCTTTTAATCTAGTCCAATCAGGAGCATTGTTCAAAAATGCTACACTTTCCCAAATGGTTTTCTCTAGGTTTTTATCTGTACTGTTTTCGGGAACTGAAATTTCAAGCCCTGAGATAATCGAAAATAATTCAAGTACATTCTCACGCCCTGACTTTTCAATATTTATAAACTGTTCCAAGGTTAACTCATCCCAACTTGATGGGATTAGAATACGTTCCTTTTTACCGTCTTGATTTGTTAGTTTTAATTCGTTCATAATTCTTTTTTAGTCTTGTCCTGATATTGAATGCCCCGTTCCGCTTAACTCTTTTCGGGCTGCCGTTATGTCTGATTTTTTTACGTTTTGTACTGTTGTGTATTCGAACGAGTGCAAACAATTATAACCGCCCGCAAAGTTTAGGATTGAAGCGCTGTTTGTCCCCTTGATCTGCCCCTCCCATTTTCCTCCTTCGTAATTAGTCCATAAATATTTCACCTCGTTAACATGGTAGTGAGTTCTAGGATTCCCTTTTAGCCCGCTTTCGTGATCGTTGCAAAATTCTCTTCGCTCTGGTGGTTGTGCCGTTCGTCTCACATACGAAACCCAATTCAACCCCTTGTAGGAATTGGCGTAGTGTTCTTCAAGTGTTCGCGCCGCTGTCTGTAGTTGCGCCGAAGCTAAAGGCCTGAGGTAATTACTAAATCTATCCTCGATTCTAGTTTGTGCGTTAACGAATAAGGCGTTGACCGTAGTCCTGTTGTTCATGTCCTTAATCATTCCGTCAATTGCGGGAGCTAAAATGTTATTAAACAAAGCCGTGTCGTTCATGCTATCGACAATCTGTTGCTCGATACTATTGACCATTCCACCCCCGATTCGTACCGTTTCGGCGTCAGTAGCTCCAAATTTATCTTCGTAGTGTGCTTTAATAGTTTTGTTTATCTGGCTTGGTTTTCTGCTAACTACTCCAATAGAATTGCTAAAGGATTGAGTCAACATTGCGTCTAATACTTTTGACCCTACTTTATTAAAGGCTTCAATGTTATCAGAGGAAACAGTAATGTGTGCCTCTCCGATGTTTTCGCCTTGAGCATTTTGTTTATACTCAAACTGTAACCCTTCATTAAAAATAGTGCTTGCTGAACGAAAGGCAAATAAACCCGTTGAGGTCATTTGCTTCGAAAACTTGTTAACGGCATCCAAGATGTTATCCGTTAACTGGGACATTAAAATACTATTGTTTGCCATTGTTCAAATATAGCTTAATTAGTTCAACTTCAAAAGAATTAAATGCGACAATATAGTATCAACACATTTATGTAAAGATGTAAGTATAGTTAATATACTATTTAGAATTAATATAAATAAGTAATAATATAAAAGAGAGTAAGTATAAAAGTATAGAGCAACAAAAACCCGATAGTTAGCGCTATCGGGTTTTCAATATTTTTTCAAGAATGAATAAAAATGTTAGTTTTTGTTCAATACAAATATACACAAAAAAAGTCCAATGACGACAATCATTGGACTATAATTTTTTCAAGACAAACAAGCACCATTAGTTGTTGTTCAATACAAATATACATAA
>TARA_R110002096_G_scaffold147671_30_pt1 | contig 16475 bp, 14 predicted proteins | sample TARA_R110002096 | Tara Oceans TARA_R110002096 (sample SAMEA4397295) | marine metagenome | biome: Polar Biome; feature: [DCM] deep chlorophyll maximum layer (ENVO:01000326); material: water (ENVO:00002006), including particulate matter (ENVO:01000060) such as... | depth 35 m | reverse complement strand
CTTACCATGAAGTACCCCGGCGTCATCATGAAGGGGCGCAAAGCCCGTGGCGAGGTCATCTCCATCGCACTCGCCAACGACGGTCAGCATCAGGATACCGGAGCGAAAATGATTCATGCCGCTGACGAAACGACGTCGAATATCGTGGCCAAAAGCATCAGCGTTGGAAAAGGCCGGTCCACCTACCGCGGCCAGGTTCACATTCCGCGTCACCTGAAGGGCTGCAAAAACAATACCGAATGCGACGCCCTCCTCATTAACTCGAATAGTCGTACCGACACCTACCCTGCCATCACCGTGCGGGGGAACCAGAATGCAACGCAGCACGAAGCCAGCGTCAGCCAGGTCAGCGAAGAACAAATCTTTTACATGCGGCAGCGGGGACTCAGTGAAGCCGCGGCCATGAGCTTAAGCGTCAATGGATTCGTCAACGATCTCGTTCGGGAATTCCCGATGGAATACAGCGTCGAACTGAAGCGCCTGATCGACCTCGAAATGGAAGGTTCCGTTGGTTAAATCGCTTTACTCCTTTTTTCAATGTCCCAATCTGCTCAACTCCAACCAGAACCAGTGCCTCAGTCTTCCGTGTCCGCCGCTCATTCGCCTATTTCCCAATTCCGCGCCCAAGCCGCAACCCGTCTTGACGCGTTAGATTGGCCGAAGCGAACCGACGAACGTTGGCGTTTTGCCGACTTGAAGCGTGCTTCGATCGACGGCTTTTCTCCGGCCCCAGCGAGCCAGCCTTTGCTGGAGGGCGCCGACGAGAGAATCGAAATCATGACCCTCGAGGAAGGGTTAACCAAATACGGCGAAGCGGTTGCCGCTCAACTTTCCAACCTCGAAGGAAAGCTCGGTTCAGAGATCTTCATGGCCAAGGCACACGCTGCGGAGACGCTCGTCGGCACCTGCATCGTCGTTCCCAAGAATGTCGAGATTGAATCGCCCATCTCCTTGATCCGCGAAGTCGAAGGCGACCAAACCGCTGCCTACAGTCTCACCGTCATCCTGGCTGGCGAGAATTCGAAAATCAGCGTCTTCGAACGCATCCAGGCATCGGCTTCGTCCAGCAACCTCGCCATCCATGCGACCGCAATTTCTGCGGCTCAAGGGGCCAAAACAACCTACGCATTGTCCCAGGAAATGAGCGATACGAGCAAATTTGTTCATGCCGCCCACTCTGAAACTGGCCGCGATGCTCAGATTCGCACGTTTTTTGGAAACTTTGGCTCGGATTGGGTTCGTCAGGAATGCACTGCTGAAATGGCGTCGCCCGGAGCCGATTGCGAACTATTGGGACTCAACTTGGTGGATGGAGTCCGCGAGTTCGATCAGCGAACCTTGCAACATCACGCCAGCGGCAACGCCCACAGTAATTTGTTGTTCAAGAACGCGCTCTTCGCGAAGGCCAAGACGATTTTCGCCGGCCTGATTCAAGTCGATGACAATGCGCACCATACGGATTCATTCCAAACCTGCCGCAACCTGCTGTTGAGCGACGAGGCAGAAGCCAACTCGCTCCCCGGACTGGAAATCAATGCGGATCAAGTGAGGTGCAGTCACGGTGCAACCAACGGTCAAATTGATCCTGAGCAGCTCTTCTACCTCAACGCCAGAGGCATTCCGGAAGTTTCAGCGAGACGGCTGATCACCCTTGGTTTTGCCAACGAAGTGATCTCGAAAATCGAATGTGAAGACATTCGCGAAATCCTCATTGGATTGGTGACGAAGAGATTGCGCAGGTTGGTTGGATGATAGCTCGAGCTGGTGCGATGCGTGTAATTGGCCCGCACCATGATTCGTTCGGTCACCTATCTCAGCGCATTTTTCGCAGCGAGCCTGATTCAACTCGCAGCGGTCGACATTGAATCGGCGCCGATCAATTATACGGACTCGGTTCCAACCGATCGGTTTGCCCTGCTTCAGAGAAAGATCGAGTCGGGAAGCTTCAGCCTCTCAACGACTCGAAACAAGGCGCTGCTCCAGATCCTTGAGCAGTTGGAGGTTCCGGTCGAATCGCAGATTCTGGTCTTCTCCAAAACCAGCGCCCAAAACTCGCTGATCAGCCCACAGCACCCTCGGGCCATCTTTTTTTCGGACAATTGCTACGTTGGTTGGGCGAAAGGCGGAAGCATCGAGATCCTGACGTATGATCCAAAGCTGGGGGCCGTTTTTTACCTCGTCGATCCGACACAGCCGGAAACCAGCCACCGTCGATTCGACCGGCCGACTTCCTGTCTCAGTTGCCATGAGCGTTCCTCGACCGGAGGAATCCCCGGCGGGTTGGTCCGCTCCGTTTTTGCCCAGGAAGATGGACTGCCACTCTTCCACGCCGGCTCAACCTACGTTGATCAATCCACGGCGGTCCAGGACCGATGGGGAGGCTGGTTTGTTACCGGAACCGTTGGAGATCAAACCCATCTCGGGAATGCCATCGCGAGGGAAACCGAAGGCGAAGTCACCATGGTTCCCCTCGCCGACCAACATCTGGCCCTGACTCGTCTCAACGAGATCTTTGACACCCACCAATACCCGGCCAAAGGCAGCAGTGATGTCGTTGCCCTGATGATTTTCGAGCACCAAGTCGCGATGCACAACACCTTGAGCGCGGCCAACCTCAGCGTTCGCCAACTCCAGCACCGGACCGCGGCAATGCGAAAGGCAATGGACGAACCTCCCCTCACGGTGCCCGAAGGGACGTTGAAACGTGTGATCGAATCGCAGGCTACCAGAATTGTCGAAGGGCTCCTCTTTCGCAATGAACACCAGATGAAAGGCGACGGCGTCGAAGGCGGCGAAGCGTTTGCAACCGCCTTCAGTCGAAATCGACGACCCGCAGCCGATGGTCGATCCCTGAAGGATCTCCGGCTTTACGAGCGGTTGTTCAAATACCGCTGCAGTTACGTCATTTATTCCGAAGTCTTCGACCACCTGACTCCCTGGCTCAAAGCGGAAGTTTATCGACAACTCCACGCCACGCTTTCGGGTGACTCACTGGAAGCGCTCTCGTCGCACCTGTCTCTCACCGAACGTGATCGGATTCTTGAAATCCTCAAAGAGACCAAGCACGACTGGCCACAAACCTAGCGATCAATGTAAGGCGATTGCTGTCCTCCACGACCAATTTGGGTCTGATGGCGTTGCCATTGGATTTCTCAACTAACCGACGATAGAAGAGTGGGCCCGGCCTTCGCGAGAAGGTCGGGCTTTTTCGTTAATGATCCGTCGTGCTCATGATTCCGGCCACGCCAGAACCTCCCGTATCGGCGCACCCAACATTGTAGGCAGCACGATGGTTCCCAAACCATCACCTCCACCAACTTCCTGCCCCCTCCCCTGCGCAAATTCCAGCACGGTGAGCGCCGCCACACTGGAGTCGAGAAGGTCCTTGGGGCCCGGTCGACAACTGGAAAGATCGATCTGGAGCCGGGGACTCGTCTTTCCGGCCAGGCAGGCATAGCTTGCGGTGGGAAACACCTCATCAACCCGAATCCGATCCAATGCGGAAAAACGCGCAAACAACGCGAACCCCTGCGTCATCCACGCCGGAATTTCATCACCGACCAGCGGCGACCATTGCGGATTCCCGAGCTTGTGGGCCTTGATCACGACCTCACAATGCCTGCCTGCGCCACGCTCCCTGGTCCGGCGTCGCCACGTCTGTTTGGCACCTTCCCAATACCAGGAACGGGGTTTCGGAACCGCGCACCGCGGCGCGTCGATTCCCACATGGGCAAAATCGGCGCTCCGAATCCGTTGGAGAAGTTCAGCCGGTGGCTTCTGCGCGAACCAACCACTGGCAACCATGGAGGCGTCTCGATCCAAGACCGAGTAGGCGCATCCACGATTGATGCCGACATCAATGCCGACAAACAGAGTTGATCTGGCGTCGCTGATTACTCGAGGCCGACCAGCTTGTACAAGTTGTCCTTGCACCACTGACCGTTCTGCAGCGTGATGCCATCGGGATCTTCGACCGCACCATGAGCTTCATCTTCGCAGATGATCCAGCCTTCGTAGTTCCGCAACGTGAGCCACTCGGTGACTTTGTGAAAATCCAGCTTTCCGGTTCCCATCTGCGCCCAAGGCTCCGGACCATTTCCGGAGAAATCCTTGTAGTGGATGTGGTTCACCAAGTGCTGCCACTTGTTCAAGGTTTCGATCACATCCATTCCACCACGGATGATGTGTCCGACATCCGGAGTCCAACCGGTAACCGCTGGATCCAGTGAACTCAGCACGACGTCATAGTCATACTGGGTGCGAACCAGTGAATCCGGCGGGCTGTTTGGATGATAGGAGCACTTGATTCCCATGTCGGTCGCCCGCTTCGAGACATTGTTCACGTTCCGGGCAACGTTGAGTCTTCTGCGTTGCAGATCCTTGGCGCGACCACTGGGCAGAGTAACCGTTCCGAGCATCGAACCCGGGAACTGCTTGAGCAGATCCATCGTGAAATCAGCCGCGGCTCTTTCCTCGGGAGTCTCCTCTTCGTTGTCCCAAGCACAAACCAACGCCAAACCTGCCAACTCCATGTTGTTGGCCTGCAGCGTGTCTTTCAGTTTTGCGCCGTCCGCAAAATCGCCCAGCCAATACTTGGAGCAACCAAGCGCGCTCTCGGAAATTTCGAGCACCATCGGCTCAATTCCGGTAAAGCCGGCCTGGGCCGCCACACGAATCATGTGGTCGAGTTTGTTGTCGTAGCCTTTTCCGGTTCCTTGCATGAACCAGGTGTAAACTTCAGAGCCAAATTTGATCTTAGACATGGTATTTTTTGGTAAGTGCTTTTTCTGAGAATTCGGAAGTTAGTGCGCGGTGAGCCATTCGCGAACGCGAGGATTAAAATCGCCCATTTGTTCCCAATGGAAGGCGTGGCCGGCGTCGTCGTAGAAATGGCGATCGCAATTCGGAATGCCATTCGCGACTTCCTCGCCCATCCAGAGAGGAGTAAAAATGTCGTTCTTACCACCAATTACCAGACAAGGCTGGGCGATGGATCCCAATTGATCGACGACGTTGTGATTCACGCATGCCGCTTTCTGGCCCTTCAGCCCCTGCAACGGTTGAGGATTGGGATCCTCCATCGCATCCTTTCGTCCCTCCGGAAACGTTGCGTAGGCTTCGTCGTTATCCCAAAACGGTTTGGTGAAGATCAGGAGTTGAATCCATTCCATAAACTGCGCTGGGCTCAAATGAGCCTTACAATCCACCATGTGCTGGAAAACGGACTTCGCATAGCGATCACAACGTGCCCAAGGACACATCAAAACCGCGCTCTTCACTTTGGCCGGATGCCGCAGGCAAAGCTGCTGAGCAATGATCGATCCCATGGATACTCCAACGACACGGGCCTGCGCGATTCCGAGAGCGTCCATCAATCCGGCATAATCGTCCGCCATCATTTCGCTGGAATAGTCGCCGTCTGGCTTGTCGCTTTTCCCGACTCCCCGGTTGTCCGGCATGATGCATCGGAACTGCTGGCTCCAATCCTCACAATGAGCTTCCCATACAGCCCCCGGGGCTGTAATTCCCATGATCATAATGAGAGGATCACCGGAGCCCTGCTCCTCGTAATACATGTTGATTCCGTTGGTTTGAACGTGAGGCATTTTTCGAAGGGTCTATAGATTAGCGTAGAGATTTTCCTTAACGCAATCGCCTCCCTCGTCCAAGGAAAAACTTTGGACGCTTTGCCGGGAAATTGGCGAAGGGTGATCTCGTCCCCGTAAAGGGAGAGTTAGTATTCCCGATCCTGCTTGATGCCGGGCTGAGGAATCGGATAGCGACCATCGGAATCAGGCATGAGCGGGGAGTCGGACTCCAAAGTCAATTTGCCCGCGCCGGGACCGAATTCGTGATCGTGGTTCAGGATCTGATCGTAGGTAATGACCTGCCCGGTGTGAGCGGCCATCCTTCCCATTGAGGTGACCAGACTGGCTTTGAGCCCACGGTCGACTTCGTTGTGCTCAGTATCCGTTTGTATCGCCTGAATCAATGCTTCCCACTCCAAATCATAGGGATTCGGCTCGCGAGGCTCCTGCGGATAGGCCCAAACCTGATCAGGATGAGTGGGCCCACCGCCCCGACGAGCAGAACGATGAATCACCTGGCCCTTGTAAATTCGAGCACGGGAAGGCGCGTGACCTTTTTCGGAAATGACCGCGCTCCCTTTTGAGCCGTGGGCAAAGCTGGCGAATTCCTGTTGGCAACCGGCAATGTTGCGGCCGTCGAGATACAGTTTGGAACCGTCACCAAAGGTGTATTCCACCGAGTAGCTGTCGAAGTTTTGGTCAATATGGTCTGGGTCGCGGTAGTGACGCCCACCGGTTGCGCGAGCTTCGATCGGCCAGTCGCCCTTGATCCAACAGCATTCGTCGATGTTGTGAATGAAGAAATCGCTGAAAGAGCCTCCGCTCAGCCAGAGGAAGCTGTGGAAGCGTTTGATCTGATACATCAGATCGCTCATGTCCCCAGGATTCGGCTTGGAAAAGCAGGATCCGATCGGTCCCTGCATGCGATAGGCCCGCATATTGATGATGTCCCCAATCTCGCCATCTTGAACCCGTTTTGCCAACTCCCCCCGCGCGACGCAGTGGCGACACATCAGGCCGACCCCAACCTTCAGATTCTTCGCTTTCGCCTTCTTGTTGAGCTCAAACATCTTCTTTGTGGTCGGGCCGTCCGGAGTGACGGGCTTTTCCATGAAGACGTTGACGCCTTTTTCGATCGCATACTCGTAGTGAACGGCTCGAAAGGCACATGGCGTGGTGAAAATGGCGACGTCGCCCGGCCGCAAGGTGTCGATCGCATTCCGAAACCCGTCAAAACCGATGAACCTGCGCTCAGGCGGCACATCGACGTTGCGCGCCATATCTTCGCGAGCGGTCAGAGCCCGGTGCTTGCTTTCGAGATTGTTTTCGAAAACGTCGGCCATCGCATGAAGCTTGACCGGTCCTTGTTCGGTCGACGTTTTCAGCGCGTTCTGAACCGCTCCAGCTCCGCGACCTCCGCACCCAACCAAGGCAAGCCGAATCGTGGGATCGTCATTCGCCGCATGAACGTGGGGTAGAGTGATTCCTGCGAGTGCTGAAGTGGTTGCGACGGCTCCGCCTGCTTTGAGCACTGAACGGCGGGATAATTCAGAAGGGGTTTCTCTTGAACTCATTCCTCAATCTTGACGGGCGGGAAGATCCCGCAAGCTGCGAATGGCATTTTCCCAACGGGGTCAGGTCTTGCTGGCAATGTAGTCAAGCAGGGCTTGCCGCGAGGCTTTCTTGAGTTCCCGGAATGCGGAGTTGTTCATTCGGTCGCGAAATATTTCCGACTTGGCTTCCGCGTTTTTGGGAATCTTCAGCAGCAACTGCTCGGCAACCCGGCCATTGAAAAAATGGTCAGCAACATTGATGTAAACGTATTCGTCCGTCGTCTTGTGAACGATCAGGGACTCTTTAAATACCAGCGAGCCTTCGTCATCCTTGTCCTTCAGAATCTGGCGATAGTGCTCCCCCTGCCGTTCAAAATCCAGCGAACTGAGCGAATACCCGATGAAGTTGGCGCCAATGCTGATCCTGTTTCCGTCGACCTCGATTCGATCCGCCTCGAAAATGATCTCTCCCCAAAGCGCATTGAGGCCTCTTCCTGTTTTTGCCCAATAGAAGTATTCGGGTTCAACATTGAGGAGCAGATGATGAAGAAAAGACTTGGGTTTGCGTGCCGCCAACTTCTCAATTCTGGCGAGTTCACTTTCCCCAGAGCACGAAGTCATCGCCATTATCGCCAAGCCAAAGCTTCCCGCCACCAACACTGAAACCATGCCAAATTTGCCGTTCGTCATTCCAAAGTATCAAAGCCTGCATCCTTCCCCGGTCAAGCAAATGAGCGCCTCAGTAACCTGACAAAGCCCTGAACAAAAAAGCCGCGAAACCAATCAAGGTTCCGCGGCTTGGCACTATGAAGAAGACTGGATCTGTTTATTCCTGAGGAACCAGGCCCCGCAGAAAGCCCATCACGCTCTCAACGACGTAGTCGTCTTTGAGCAAATTCTCGACGATATCCAAGCCGTTGAGTGGCGTTGTTCCGTCGCCGATGTCCCACGCTTGAATCCACTGGGTATCACCCTGGGTATAACCTAATGCCGTAAGACGCTTCTCAAAATCCGGCATGTGCCCGGCACCGTAGAAGACCGCGACCTTTTTCTGACCCATGGCGACTTGTTCTTCAATCGCCTTCATCACAATCTTATTACGCTCGCTAATCAGAACCGTCCCGTCATCACCCTCGATCATATCGATAAACGTTTCACTGTTTGCCAAAAGCGGGGCCAGGTTTTTCTTGAGCTTGTCAGGATTGAATTCCGTGATCGCCTTTCCCAGTTCCGCCATCATTTCTTCGCTCCCCATCTGCTCTACTTTCTCCTTCATCGCAGGATCGCCCTCCAACTCCATCGCACGGCGAAAGAGAGTCGCCATATTCTGATCTCGAGACTTCATCAGCGAATCCCATTGATCCCAAGTCGCATCCGCATGAACAAAGTTCGGCTGGCTGTAATCAATTCCTTCCAATTGGTATTTCAGACCCAATATATTTTGCGTTACCCGCTGCATAAGATGGGTTAGGCCAAGTTCATCGCGCTGAGCCTTCCCACGATCTTCCATGGGGCCACCAACCAACTCATAGAGCACAACATCGTAGGTCGAGAGCAACTGGTTGATCTGCCGAAAATAGGATTCATCTCCAATATGGACGGCACCAACCAGATCGACAACCGCACCTTCGGGATGTTGGAAACTCACAATCGCGGTTTGAAGTTCGGAATGGCCATCGGGGCGCTCGAAATAGCGGATGGAATCCAGAACTTCTTCTTTAGCTTCCTGAGAAAACCCAAGGGCGGAGGAAGCGAACAGGGTGATTGCACCGAGCAGCGCCGTTGAGCGGGTCTTACAAACTTTCATCGATATGTGTCTTAGAGTTAGAGATGCGAGCGACGACTTCGCTCGTGTTCAGAGGTAAATCGTCGGCCAGACGAAACCTTGTCTAACTTCGATGAACTTTGCGCGGTCCGATCCTTGGAACGGATGGCAAACCGAACCTCTCAGGATCAATGAAGGAAGTGACGATGACGGCTGAAGACCATCGCCATGTCGCGTTCGTTCGCGGCCTTGATCACTTCCTCGTCGCGGACCGAACCTCCCGGCTGAATCGCCGCAGTCGCTCCGGCTTCCGCCGCTGAAATCAGGCCATCGGCAAACGGGAACATTGCATCACTGGCGACAACGCTTCCTTCCAAATCCAACCCCGCCTCGCGAGCCTTCCAAATCGCAATCCGAACGGAATCCACCCGGGACATCTGTCCCGCACCAATCCCAAGCGTCCGGTCACTGGTTCCGAAAACGATCGCGTTCGACTTCACATGCTTGACGACTCGCCACGTAAAACGCATCGCCTCAATCTCCTCGCTTGTGGGAGGCCGCTCGGTCACGACGTTCTCCTCCATGTCCTCGGTTCCCAAAGCAACCGGATCACTGTCAACGACCATTAATCCACCAACTGTCGAGCGGATGATGGGCTCAGAAAATACGTCCTTCACGCCGTCAGCCATCCGAATCAGCCGCAGATTCTTCTTCTTCTGAAGGATCGCTCTCGCTTCGATTTCGAATTCAGGTGCGATGATGACATCCGTGAAAATCTCGCTGATGACTCGGGCCAAGCTCGCGGGCATCGGACGATTGCAGATGATCACGCCGCCAAACGGCGCCTGCCGGTCGGTCTCATAGGCTTTTTCCCAGGCTGCTCGAAGGTCCTCAGCATCAGCGCCAACACCACAAGGATTGGTATGCTTCAGAATCGCGACCGTCGGGCGCCGGAATTCGCAAATCAGCTCCGCTGCGGACGCGATGTCGAGAATGTTGGTGTAGCTCAGCCCTTTTCCATGAAACTGCTCAAAATAATTGCCAAAATGGCCGTAGAGCCACGCTTCCTGGTGCGGATTATCACCATAACGAAGCTTTTGTTCCAACGGCAGACTTACGCTGAAGGAACTTCGGGTTTCTTGATTTTTGTTCAGGTATCGCGCGATGGCGTCATCGTAGCCCGCCGTCTTCTGGAACACTTTCACCGCAAGATACTCCCGCGTTTTGAGGGTCGTTTTGCCCTCGTTCGCCAACATTTCGCCAACAACCCGGTCGTAGTCGACCGGTTCGCAAACCACCGTGACAGCCTGATAATTCTTCGCCGCCGATCGTAACATGGAAGGTCCCCCGATATCGATCTGCTCGATCGCGTCTTTCAGCTCGATATCTGGTTTGGAGATCGTTTCCTCGAACGGATACAGATTGACCACGACTAGGTCGATCGGCTGAATGTCGTTCTCTTTCGCCTGCTCCTGATGCAACTCGGAGTTTCTCAGGTAAAGCAAACCGCCATGAACCTTGGGATGGAGCGTTTTGACGCGCCCTTCAAAAAGTTCGGGAAACCCTGTGTAATCCGAGACATCCGTAACGGGAATGTCCAGATCGCGAATGAATTTGGCGGTCCCTCCGGTCGACAAGATTTCAACATCCTGTTCATGGAGCGCTTGCGCCAGTGAATCGAGGCCGGTCTTGTCAGATACGGAGATGAGAGCGCGTTGGATGCTCATAAGGAAAGGCCGCGACGTGGTTGGGACGCGGAAGCGAAGCCTTGACCGGGAAATTCATCGGTTCAAGCGCAAATCTCAGGCCTCTGGGGGAGCTTTTTTCGTTAGCCGAAGGTATTGATCTTTCCCAACCTTCAAATAGCGCAACTCCGGATCCAATTCGCGCGAACTCCCCCGCGGAAGCGTTTCAAGATAGAGCAACCACTCGCCCGAATCGTCGAATTGATCGGGAACCATGAGCCAATCACGTTTCTCCGGAAGCCCGCTGTTCGCCCGGTAAAGTGGCTTTGCATTCAGAGTCAAAACAGGATCCCAAAGCGCGAAATCCGATTCATTGGGGAAAAAATGCTCATCACCGAGCGATGTCGGCTCCGAAACCACCTCCAAAGTCTCACGCCGAAGGCTGTCCACCGCCGAAAACGCCGCCACGAAACCAAACAGGCCGACAAAAACGAAGAGAACTCTGGTCGCGGAAAAAGCCATCGGCGGAATCTGAGCGAGCCCGAACCAATTTGCAAGCCATCCAGCACTTGCCCTTCCCGCTCGAAAACGCTAACAACATCCTCCCATGGCGACTTACCGTACCGCTCCCGAACCCCGCACAACGATGCCACCCGGCATCCCCTACATCGTCGGGAACGAAGCCGCCGAGCGCTTCAGTTACTACGGGATGCGGAATATCCTCGTTGTTTTCATGGTCGGCTACCTGCATTTGATGGGTGACCGCCCGGGAGAACCGATGACGGGACCGGAGGCCAACGCCAAGTTCCATCACTTTGCCGGCCTGGTCTATTTGACGCCAATTTTGGGTGCGCTTTTGGCAGATGTGCTGCTTGGCAAGTACTACACCATCATCTGGCTCTCGATCGTCTACTGTCTCGGGCACCTAGCATTGGCCATGATGGGGCAATTTGGGGAAGTCGAGCTGCTCTTGATGACGGGTTTGTGGCTGATCACGGTTGGCGCAGGTGGCATCAAACCCTGCGTCTCCGCCCATGTCGGTGATCAATTCGGCCAATCGAACAGCCATCTTCTGACCAAGGTATTCAATTACTTCTATTGGTCGATCAATTTTGGCGCCTTCCTTTCTTCCATGTTGACGCCGTGGCTCCTGAAGTGGCACGGACCGCATTGGGCCTTTGGAGTTCCTGGCATCTTGATGGCATTGGCGACACTCGTCTTCTGGATCGGGCGCTGGAAGTTCATCCACATTCCTCCCCGGGGGATGGACGCGCTGCGCGAAATCTGGGGACCGGAAGGAAAAGCTGCGATCGGCAAGTTGGTGGTGATCTACCTCTTTGTAACGATGTTCTGGATGCTGTTTGATCAGCACAGCTCCTCCTGGGTCCTGCAAGCACAGGATTTGAATCTCCAATTCGGAATCAAATGGTTACCCTCCCAGGTTCAAGCCATCAACCCGATCCTGGTCCTGACGTTTATCCCACTTTTCACCTTTGTACTTTACCCGTGGATCGACAACTATTTCCCCCTGACGCCACTTCGCAAAATCGCGATCGGCCTCTTTATCACTGCGCTGTCCTTTGTCGTTATCGCACTGGTTCAAGAAGCGGTTGATGCGGGGGCCAGACCATCTGTCGGCTGGCAGCTACTCGCCTTTGTTCTCCTGACTGCGGGAGAAGTAATGGTCTCGATCGTCGCGCTGGAATTCAGCTACACCCAGGCTCCAAGAGCGATGAAATCGTTCATCATGGGGATCTTCTTTCTTTCCGTTTCGCTGGGGAACTTTATTACCGAGGCGGTCAATCACCTGATCCAGGTGCCCAATCCAATCAAAGTCGCTGACACCCGATTTGAGGCGGACCCGGACAATTTCACGAAAACGGAACCGGTCACGATCGTTTTGGACGGCCTCGACAAGGAAAAAGGAACCGAAGACGACCTCACGGCCATCTACGAAGCAGCCGTTCGTCAGGACATCCAATTTGCGAGCCGCGAAGTCCTCGATGAAGCAGCCGCACGCCTCGAAGCCGAGATCCCGAACAATGATTGGCTAAGCCTTTCGCCGGAACAAGGACAGGCGTTGCTGGAAGGATTGAAGGACCCCTGGGGCGAACCCTTGCTCTACGCGATGGTGACCCGCGCTCAAAGCCGGGTGACCTCTTCCGGTCCCGACAAAAAGCACAAGACCGAGTGGGATCAGGGCATCCGGCTCGAGATCAGCATTCCCGATCCGCCCAAGGAGGGCGGCTGGCTGGGAGGAATCGAATCCGCGTTCCGTCCCGACGTTTCCTGGATTGACCGGCGCAAACAAGAACTTGGACTCGCCAATTCAGTCGACACAAAAAGTGATGAGCCAACACCAACCGTGAGCAGGAGCCCATTCGTGGGTGGACTCACACTGCTGGAAGGAGCGCCATACTTCTGGTTTTTTGCCATCTTCATGTTGGTAACAGCGTTTGCCTACCTGCCCGTGCTTCGATTCTACAAACCGAAGGAATACCTCCACGAGGAAGACAGCGGAACAGCATCCTAGCAGGGCCCAACCGTTGCCGGGGAGCGTTTGAAACCGAGGCCGAGACGCGCTGCGAGTGATTTTGTCGACTGAGAATGATGGCTCGGGGCAGCAATGCGTATCCTCACAAAGCTCTAAAAAAACATTGCCCAACGGCAAAAGGGCCGCATCTCAAGCATTACGCGAAGCCGGTCCTAAAACCCAAGAGCAGCTTGCGCTTCTAACATCAGTTTCCAACGCCCTTGGAACCTGACACCTGCCTCAATTCCAACCACCAGTCCTCATGAGTCCAACCATCACTCCTTGAATGATCAACTCTTGAGCGGGAATGAGATCCGGAAACATTTCATTCTCGGCTCTCAGGAACGGCCGACTTCCTTCCACGATAAAGCGTTTCAGAGTGGTTTCTCCATCAATCAGAGCCGCCACAACATCGCGATTACGAGGTTCCTTGTGTTCGAGAATCACGAGATCGCCTTCGGTGATGTGTGCATCGATCATCGAGTCTCCCCGAACCTTCAAGGCAAAGACTTTTGCATTGCGAGACAATCCCATGGAGGTTGGGTCCACGGAAATCGTCTCATCCGGCTCCTGCGATGCTTCTTCTGCCATTCCTGCTGCAATGTGGCCATACAACGGGATCTCGATCGAGTTCGACTCTTTGGCCGCAGGAGCAAACTGATCAGAGAAAATAACTGCTCTGGCTTTTCCGGGAAGCCTTTGAATGACACCCTTTTTTTCAAGCGCCTTTAAATGGCTCACCGCCGCAGTTTGACTAGAGAAACCAAAATGGTTTTGAATTTCCCGCGTCGAAGGCATTATGCCAGTCTCAAGATAGTACTGATGCAAGAAATCCAAGAGTTGTTGCTGGCGGTCTGTGAGCATAATGAAGAAGGAGTGTTCCTGCGAACACTATGAAATATCCTAACTATTGCAACTCAAAATCAGAATATTTAGCCAAGGTCTTTTGTTAGCTATGTTTTCTCTCCACCGTTTTCTCCCTGCCCTACTCCTCACCCTCCTCTTGAACGAAGTCTCTCACGCTCAAGAGGCTGCCACCGAAACCAGAACCGGTGAGGAGGAGATTTTGGCAAAGCCTACGACGAACCCGACCGGCCTCCAGGTCGGGTTGAATCCGAAAGAATCGGGGAAACTTCCCAAGGGCACGGAAGAGCTCGCGAAAGCCGGAGCACTTGCTTCAGCTGACCTGGACTGGCCAACAGCCAAGAAAGCCTACACCGACATGCTGAAATTGGCTCCGGACAATGCTCTCGCGCTCAGCAATCTGGGCACGGTTGAATACCGGCTCGGAAATGTGGCCGAAGCGGAGAAGCTTCTGACGAAGGCGACCCAGATTAATCCCGCGATTGCTCAAAACTGGATGACCTTGGGCCTGATTTATCGCAAAAAGGGCCAGACCCACCTCGCCGTATCGGCCCTTTCCCGGGCATTGCACGAAGAACCCGGCGACCCAAGAATTCACAACCTGCTTGGAGTGACGATTCGTGACCTGGGCTGGATTCTTGGCGCGGAGACCGAATTGCAGCGCGCGTTGCTTCTGGATCCGACTTACGGAAGCGCTCACTACAACCTGGCAGTGATGTACCTCGATCGCTCACCACCTTTAATCGAGTTGGCCCGCAGACATTACTACGCGGCAATCGATTACGGAGAAGAACCGAGCGTTCGTATCGAGGAAAGGTTGAATCCTAAGCCAAATAAGCCGAAGGATGGCCCTGACGAAGTCTCAAAGACTCCATGAAGCCTGTTTTTCCACTCACCCTCTGCGTCCTTTTTCTGCCTCTCCTCAGCTGCGAGACCTCATCTCCGGGAGACGGTCAGACTTTCAAGGTAACTCCAGCCGCTCCGGCACCCCCGGAACCTGAACAGACTCTTGTCAAAACCGCGCCGCCTTCCGTCCACGCCGAGGCCTATGTCGTCATCAATCCCCGAACGGGCGAAATCCTTTTGGAGAAGAATGGAAACCAGCGCAGAGCGGTGGCCAGCACCCAGAAGTTATTGACGGCATTGGTGCTGCTGGAGGGAGGAAATCTGGAGCGAACGGTGACGGTATCAGCAAGCGATACCTACGTGGAACCCACCAAAATGGGCATTAGCGCGGGCGAACGCTACCGGAAGCGGGACTTGCTTGAAGCGATGATCGTGCGCAGTAGCAATGATATCGCGAAATGCCTCGCGCGAAATGAATCGGGCAGCGAAGCCGCCTTTGTTCAGCAGATGAACGCCAAGGCCCGGCAACTCGGCATGAACAACTCGCGCTTCGTGAATCCCCACGGTCTGACCGCCGCTGGGCAATATTCGACGGCTCACGATATCGCAACTCTGGCGACTCACGCTTACAATAACTCGACGATCCGGCGGTTTTCCGGGACGCGGGAAATTGTCTTTTCATTTCCAGACGGCCGACAAAAGGTCATTTACAATACGAACAAGGTTTTGAGAATGACGCCCTACTGCCAGGGAATGAAAACCGGCTACACCGTTCCAGCAGGCAGATGCCTCGTCTCAGTCGGACAAAAGGGAATCCAACGAGTCATTTGCGTGGTCCTGGGAAGTCAGGTCCCCGATATTTGGGAGGACTCTCGAGCTCTCCTCCATTGGGCATTGGATGTTGAGGAAATTTGATGCGCGAGCCCGCCGACGAGTTGGATTCCATCAGAGCCGAAAAGCTGTTTCGGCAAACTCGAACCGTTACCAACAACGGCGCCGAACTCCAACTCGCGGGGCAAACCTACGTTCAATTTGCCTCGAATGATTACCTCGGACTGGCGCAATCCGAAGAGCTCAAACAGGCATTTCATTCCGCGATCGACCTCCATGGGGTTGGCGCTGGTGCTTCCCGATTGATCTCGGGCACCAATCCCGCCCATGAAGGGCTCGAGCTGGAACTGGCGGACTTCAAGCGAACGGAACGCGCGTTGGCCTTTTCGTCCGGATACGCGGCTGCGGTCGGCACACTCACTTCCATTCTGGGAAAGGACGACTTCGTCATTCTCGACAAGCTTTGCCACGCGTGTTTGATCGATGGAGCCAGACTCAGCGGTGCGACGATTCGGGTTTTTCCCCACAACGACCTGAATCGGCTCGAAAAACACCTCACCTGGGCCCGGGGCAAAGCCTCGCCGCAAAGTCGGATCCTCATTGCGACCGAGTCTGTTTTCAGCATGGATGGCGATTTTGCACCGCTTGTTCAAATTGCCCAACTCAAGCAACAATTTGGCGCACTCCTCCTCCTGGATGAAGCCCATGCGGTTGGCGTGATCGGCCCTGAAGGACGCGGTTTGGCGGATCACCTCGGCGTCAATGAATCCGTGGATTTTGCCATGGGAACTCTCAGTAAAGCGATTGGCG
>TARA_R110002096_G_scaffold11766_3_pt1 | contig 16476 bp, 12 predicted proteins | sample TARA_R110002096 | Tara Oceans TARA_R110002096 (sample SAMEA4397295) | marine metagenome | biome: Polar Biome; feature: [DCM] deep chlorophyll maximum layer (ENVO:01000326); material: water (ENVO:00002006), including particulate matter (ENVO:01000060) such as... | depth 35 m | reverse complement strand
GTGGGTCCCGCGCGTTCCGCATCAGAAAGGCGTGTCGTCGAGGAAGTCGCCGCCGGCCGGTTCGGGAGCACCGCCGCCGCCGTTTCCGCCGCCGTATCCACCGCCGCCGCCACCGCTGCCGCCGCCGCCGTAACCACCGGACGAGGCCTGCTGTTGTTGGCCGCCGCTGAAGCCGCCGCCGTAATCGCCACCGCCGCCACCACTTCCGCCGCTGTCCTGGGAGTCCCAGTTGCCGCCGCCCCCGCCGCCGCGGGACTCACCCTTGCCGCCGCCGACGAACTCCCAGTTGTCCGCGACGACGTAGAGCTTGCTGCGCTTCTGGCCCGTGTTCTTGTCGTCCCAGGTGTCCAGCTCGAGGCGGCCTTCGATGAACGCCGACTGGCCCTTGGTGTGGAACTTCTCGAACGCCTCGGCGCGCTTGCCGAAGAGCGTCACGTCCACGAAGGCGGGCTTCTCGGTCCACTCGCCCGTCTGCGAATCCTTGTAGCGTCGGTTGACCGCCAGGCCGATCTTGCACACCGCCATCTGACTCTGCGTGAAACGCATTTCCGGATCCCGGGTCAGGTTGCCCATCAGGATCACTTTGTTGAAGGAGGCCATTGCCGTTCCTGTACTTCGGGGCTTGCCCCGCCTGCGCTCGACGTCTGTGCGCCGGAGACAGCGCACGGGGACAGGTCGAACTCGATTGAGATGAAAGGTTCGTCGCCATCAGGCTCCGACGCGCTCCTCGCCCCGGGCCCCTCGGCCTCGGGAGCAGCGCGCTGGAACCGGCGACCCGTGCCCGGGAGGATAGCGCCCCGAGTCATCCAGGGCGAGGTGCCTCTGCAACGTGGACTTCGGTCGTCCCGGCAACGTAGGATTCGCCCCCCGGGAGACCTCTTCCCGGGTCCTACCCGAGCCCACACCATGACCGAGTCCTCCTCCCAACCCGAACCCTTGCAACCCCCTTCGGAAGGATCGGACCGTCCCGCACAGGGTGGCCACGAACAACGTCGTCACCCCCGCGCCCGCGCGGAATGGCCGATCACGATCGTGCTGGACGATGGCGCCCACCGGGCGATGATCCGGGACGTGTCGCGGGGCGGCGTGTGCTTCTTCCTCGATCGCCCGATCGAGGAGATGACCGTGCTGCGCATCGAGTTCGATCTCCCGCGCGATGCGGGCATCCGCAAGGTCTCCGGCGTTGGTGCCGTTGTGCGCTGCGAGCGCATCAGCAAGGTCATCGAGCACTACGAGATCGCGGTGTTCATGACGGACATGGCCGAGCCCGATCGCGCGGTCATCGCCGAGTACGTCGAGGCCTGGCGCTCCGGTTCCTAGGTCGGGTCGGCGCTGCGCGGACCTGGTCGACGTGAGTCGACTCTCGTCCACGGGCGTAGGCGGCCGCCCGTGTCCTGGATCGGAATCCCCTGGGCGCATCTTGATGCGCGGCGTTCACCGTTACGGCGATACCGGCGTTGCGCCGACTCAGTCGCCGGCCTGCAATCGCAGCACGCGCGGCACGCTGCTGAGGTCCGGCACGAGCTGGATGCCGGGGACGAGTCCTTCCAGGCGTGCCGCTTGGTCGTGACCGAGTTCGACCAGGAGCACGCCGCCCGGTGCGAGGAACCTGGACGCGTTCTGCACGAGTTCGCGCGCCCAGAGATCGGGGTCGTTCGCCGGACCGAACAACGCGATGGCGGGTTCATGATCCCGTACGTCGGGGGAGAGTTGCTCCGCGTGCGCAGGATCGATGTAGGGCGGGTTCGAGACGACCAGGTCCCACGGCGCCCCTCGCTTCAACACGTCGAACCCGTCGCCGTGGATCCACTCGACGTCCGCTTCGAGCGCCGTGCCGTTCTGGCGCGCCCACGCCAGCGCGTCCTCGGACGCATCGACGGCGTGCGGGCGCAGCCCCTCGACCTCGAGCGCGAGCGTCACGGCCAGGCAGCCACTGCCGGTCCCGATGTCGAGCACCCGCGCGGGTGCCGCGTCGTCGCCGCGCTCCTCGAGCACCTCGCGGGCCTGATCGACCAAGAGCTCCGTCTCGGGGCGCGGGATCAGCACGCCGGCGCCGACGAGGAACGGCCTGCCGTAGAACTCGCGTCGACCGGTGATGTAGGCGACCGGTTCGCGTCGTCCGCGACGCACGAGCGCCTCGCGGGCGGCATCGAGCTGGTCCGGGGCGACGCGCTCCTCGAGCTTCAACAGCATGCCCAGACGATCGGTCCCGAGCGCGTGGGCCACCAAGAGGTCGGCTTCCAGCTGGGCGCTCTCAAGCCCTTTGCGCACCAGGAACTCGCGCGCCATGCCACGCATCTCCCCGACCGTGCTGGGCGCCGGAGGGCGTCCGCTCGGTGCGGGGGAGGCGGGCCTGGAACTGGGGGCGGTCGTGACGAGGTCCTGGGTGAGGAGCCGATCGCAACGACCGGCCCGGCGGACGCGAACGTGCGGACTAGCTGCGCTCTTCGCGCTGGCGCTTGCGCTCGTCGCGAATGGCCTGCTGCCGGATCTGACCGGCGACCTTGGCCTGCTTCATCGAGTCCATCATCGTCTTGCAGGCCATCCCGCCACCGATGGCGACGATGATCGAGCCCACGATGCCCAGCATGCCGATGGGCTTGCTCTCGCTGGCCAGGACCTGGGGGATGGCGAGCAGCGTGACGAGTCCGGCGATCGCCGGACCGCAGAACATGAGCGGGAAGCTCGGGTTGAACTTGCCGCCGTGTTCGTAGGCGAAGATGTGCGTGATCGTGGCGCCGGCCAGGATGAGGGACATGAGTTCCACGACGAGGCGGGCGTTGCCCATGGTCTCCTCGAAGTTACCGCCGAGATCCGTCTGCGCGTGGAACGTCGGTCCGGATGCCGTGAAACACCACGCGATCGCCGCGATCCAGATCAGGCTTGCGAGGACGGGCGTCACCATCTTGTGGGCTTTCGCCAAGCTCGCGATCGGGCTCTTGTGCTTGCCACCGTGCGTCGCCTGGTAGCCCTCGTGGAACACCCAGCAGCCGAGCAGAACGATGGCCTTGCTGCCGACGAAGAGCAGGAACGGGAACTTTCCGGGCGCGCCCTTCACCCACTCCATGAACCCGGACGAGGAGTCCTTGACCGCCGTGGCCGAGACGTTCACGCCGTACAGGAACGGCAGCAGCGAGCCCCAAAGAAGAACCTGGGCCGCCTTGCGGAGTTCGAGCGGAGCCTGCTCGAGCTCGCGCTTCTGGCCGACCTCGAGCTTCTTCGGTCCCATGTCGCGCGAGGACTTGGGGCGTCCTCCCGACTTGGCGCCGGACTTGGCACCTCCAGCACGTGCAGGCTTCGCCGCTGGCGCTTTGGGGGTTGCGGGCTCGAGCTCGTCGAGCTCGTCCAGTTCTTCGAGCTCCTCGAGCTCGTCCATTCCATCGGGATCGTTGGGAGTCATGCTGGGGGGTCTCGCCTGGGGAGGGGGGACGGGTTCTACCACGGTTCGGCGGGTGAACGGCCGATCGGGGTGGCGGAGTGGTTCAGGGTGGCGCGTGGAGGTCGATCTGGGGGTCGTCAGAGCGCAGCCAGTCGATCGGCGCGGTCCTTGCCCTCCAGGGCGGCCAGGAGGGCATCCATGCGCCCGTCGACGATCTGCTCGAGGGAGAAGTTCTTCTGGTCGGTCCCCTCGAGCCGGTGATCGGTGACGCGGTTCTGGGGATAGTTGTAGGTGCGGACACGCTGGCTGCGGTCCCCACTGCCGACCTGGGTCTTGCGGACCTCGGAGCGCTCCGCGTGCAGACGTGCCTCCTCGGCCTCGAGCACGCGCGCGCGCAGGATGCGCATCGCCTTGGCCTTGTTCTTGTGCTGACTGCGCTCGTCCTGGCAGACGACCACGATGCCGCTGGGCAAGTGCGTGATGCGCACCGCCGATTCGGTCTTGTTGACGTGCTGGCCACCGGCGCCACCGGCGCGCATGGTGTCGATCTGCAGATCGTCGTCGTGCAAGGAGATCTCGGCCTCCTCGGCATCCGGCAGGACGGCCACCGTCGCGGCCGAGGTGTGGATGCGACCCTGGGACTCGGTCGACGGAACGCGCTGGACGCGGTGCCCGCCCGACTCGAAGCGCAGCTCACGCCAGACGCCGTCCCCGATCATGCCGAAGACGATCTCCTTGAACCCACCGACCTCGGTGATGCTCTCGGACATGCGCTCGATCTTCCACCTGCGGATCTCGGCGAGCTTGTTGTACATGCGCCACAGGTCGCCGGCGAACAACGTCGCCTCGTCCCCGCCGGCACCGGCACGGATCTCGACGATGACGCGGTTGCGCTCGTCCTCGGGCTCGGCGATCAGCGCGAGCTTGATCTTCTCGTCGAGTTCGGACTCGGCGGTGACGAGCTCCTCGAGTTCCCCTTCCGCGAGCGCCCGCAACTCGTCGTCGTCGCCACAGTCGGCCAGGGTTTCCTCGGCATCCGCACGACGGCTCACGAGCCCATGCAGGGCTTGGAGCATACGAACCGACTTCTCGAGGCTCCCCCGTTCGCGGAGCAGCCCAGGGAGCTGCTTGGCGTTCGCCGGATCCGCGAGCTGATTGGTGAGCTCTTCGAAACGCGTCGAGCGTTCCGTGAGCTTCGCAACGAGGGCCGGGTCGAACTGCATGACGTGGTAGGCCAACCCTTACGGTTGGCGCACCGCCGCGGTTCAGCCCTGCTTGGCTTTGCCGTACTTCTTGAGGAAGCGGTCGACGCGACCGGCCGAGTCGACGAACTTCTGCTTGCCCGTGTAGAACGGGTGGCAGACGTTGCAGATCTCGATCTTCATCTCGGACACGGTGGCACGGGTCTGGAACTCGTTGCCGCAACCGCAGCGAACGGAGCAGTCCTGGTACCGGGGGTGGATGTCAGCTTTCATGTGGGTCCGTCCGTTTCCCAGGGCTAAGGAGACCGTTTCCGATGGTCTCTGCTGGGGTGGAGGGCCGAAGAAGCTATCCGCTGGGCCCCGTGAGGGCAAGGTCCCCGGGCGTTTCGACACGAAAGACCGCGCGGAGCCGGCTCCCCCACCCGACCGGACCCGAGGCCCGTGCTGGAACAGGTTTCGGCCCGAGCGCCCGCGGGCTGCCGTGCCCCGACCCGGCTCAGCGACCGGCTTCGGCCAGGAGCTTGAGCGTCAAGGCCACCGGGAGGCCCACGACGTTGTCGAATCCGCCCTCCTCCAGGGACGTGACGAACGCGTCCGCGTTCTCCTGGATCGCGTAGCCACCGGCCTTGTCCTGCCACTCGCCCGAGGCGACGTAGGCCACGCGCTCCGCTTCGGTCAGCGTCCGCATCGTGACCCAGGTGCGTTCGAAACCGGCGCGGGTGGCTCCGTCGCGAGCGTCGACGACCGCGACGCCGGTCACGACCTGGTGACGCGAACCGGATAGGGCGTCCAGCATGGTTCGGGCGTGGCGCGCGTCCTCGGGCTTGCCCAGCAACTGCCAGCCCCCATCGAGCTCCACGGCGACGATCGTGTCGGATCCGATCACCAGACAGGCTCGCCCGGGATGCCGTTCAGCGACCGCCCGGGCCTTGCGCACGGCGAGGAGCTCGGCGACAGCTTCGGGGGCCAGGGAGTCCTCCACCGACTCGTCCACGTCGGACGCCTCCACCGTGAAGGTCACGCCCGCGGCCGCCAGGAGTTCCCGACGGCGGGGTGAGCCGGAAGCCAGCAGGATCTCGACGTCGGCCATGGCTTTAGGTCTCCGGGTAGGGTTCCGGGTTGGGTTCCGGGTGCAGCACGTTGGGCTGTTCCGATCCAGGCGCCGCGCGGCGGGTTCTCATTCTCTCGAGGGGCCAGGTACGGGGTCGCGGTCGCCCCCGGGATGCGGCGGTCCACGCTGGACCGGCACCCCACCGAGTCCAGCGGCGTGCCCGAATCAACTTGCCCGAACGGGCGCGCCAGCGTCGGCACACCTGGGCTCAGCGGCGGGCGGTCTTGCGCGTGGCCTTCTTGGCCGTCTTCTTCTTGGCGGCCTTCATGGGAGCAGCCGCCTTCTTCTTCGAAGCGGTCTTCCGAACCGCTTTCTTCGTGGCCTTCTTGGCTGCGGGCTTCTTCTTGACCGGAGCCTTCTTCTTCGAGGCGGTCTTCTTCTTGGCCGCAGGCTTCTTCTTGGCCGGGGCCTTCTTCTTCGAAGCGGTCTTCTTCTTGGAGGCCGCCTTCTTCTTGGCGGCGGCAGCCTTCTTGGCCGCTGCGGCCTTCTTGGCGGCGTCCGCTTTGGCCTTCTTGGCTGCGTCGGCCTTCTTCTTGGCGTCCGCCTTCTTCTTGTCCGCGGCTTTCTTCTTGTCGGCCGCCTTCTTCTTGATCGCGTCCGCCTTGGCCTTCTCGGCGGCCTTCTTCTTGGCGACGATCGCTTTCTTCTTGTCGGCCTCGGCCTTCTTCTTGGCCGCGACCTTGGCCTTCTCGAGGTCGGCCTTCTTCTTGTCGGCAGCCTTCTTGCGCTCGTTCGCCTTGCGCAGGCGATCGGCCTCGCGCTCGTGGCGCTTGGCCTCGGCCTCGGCGCGCTTGCGCTCGCGATCCTCTTCCTTGCGGATGCGCTCGTTCTCGCGCTTCTCGTTGGCGATGCGGCGGGACTCGTCGCGTTCGCGCTGGGCGGCCAGGCGAGCCTGGGACGAGATCCAGTCCTTGTGCGCCTTCTTGCCGTACGGGATGTCCTGGAGCGCCTTGTTCTTGACGTAGATCGGCTCGTCCTCGTCGTTCCACAGGTCGAGGATCTCGTGCATCGCGAGCGTGAACCCGAGCTCGTCGCCCTTGTTCACGATCTTGGCGATCGAGTCCGAGGCCTTCGCGATCGAGGTGGTCTGCGGGATCAGGCCCAGCTTGGCCAGCATCTTGATCAGCGCGCTGTGCACCGGGACCTGACCCTCGGTCCCCGCCCAGATCAGGTAGGCGCCGCCCGTCAGGCCGAAGTACTCGAAGTCGCTGATGGTCTTGCCCGCCACGACCGGATCCTCCGTGAGGAATTCGAGGTCGAGGCCGTGGGTCTGCTGGAAGACGTCCTGGAGGTACGTCTTCAGCGCCGTGGCCGCCGGCTTGCGATCGTTCAGGAGATCGGCGCCCTTCTTGCGCGAACTGGTACGCAGGTGCCCCGCGAGCTCCTGGACCTGGCTGACGCGAGCCTCGTTCCAATCGATGTACGCGGCACGCAGGGCCTGCACGGACTGGAAGGCCTGGGCCTCGGTCAAGTGGCGCATCAGCACCACGACGGCACCGAGGTCCACGAGGGGCATGCCCTCCGGCTTGGCCTGCGGGTAGGCCTGCCGCGGCTGGACCTCAGCGATCAGCTTCGCAACGACGTCAGACTTCTTGGCCACGTGCGGATGGGGCGTTCAGCCCAGGGGGGGTGGGTGCGGGGAGCCGTGTCGCTTCGCGGGGAGGCGAGGTCGAACGCGGCGGCTCAGGAAAGGATCCGAGCCAGGACGCAGGTGCGGTCGCGTCCAAGAACCGTAGATGTGGGCGATGCGGCAGGAGGGTCCCCGCCGCATCGTGGAGCCGAGTAGGTCCTCGACGCGGTCGTCCCGCGGAGGCCCACGTCTGCATCACGCGTCGGCGGACGCTTCGGCCGGGGCGGCAGCGGCCTTCTTGGCTGCCACGCGCGCGCTCTGGCGAGCGGCCTTGCCCTCGAGGCGGGCTGCCTGCGCGGCGAGCTTCGTCGTGCGCTTGGCGGTGACCTTCTTGCGACCGGAGCGGTCCTTCTTCTTCTTGGGCGGCAACGACCAACCTTCGAACACGCCGCGCTTCTTGAAGAGGCTGCGGACGGTGTCGGACGGCTGCGCGCCTTCGCTGAGCCAATGGCGTGCACGCTCGATGTTCACGCCACCTTCCATCTCGGCCTTCGCGATCGGGTCGTAGATGCCCAGGGTCTCCAGGGTGCGACCATCACGCGGGTCACGGGAGTCCGCGACCGAGATGCGGTAGGAAGGACGGGCTTTGCGGCCCAGGCGCTTGAGGCGGATGACGACGGCCATACTCTTGTTGTCCGGTTGAGGTCCGGTGAGGACGAAGGACTGTGTCCGTGAAGGACGCTGAAAAAGTTGCTCCGGGAGAATCCCGGCCCCGGGAGATTCCCAGGGATGTGCTGTGTTCGTGCGGAAGTCCGACGAAACGACTCGGGGGAGTCGCATCCAATGGGCTTCCTGAGGACTACGGGCGGGGTTCCGCCTGAAATCCGGCCGACCAGAATGCCGCCGAGCCGGGGGGGTGTCTACTTCTTCCTGCGGTTCTTCCGCTTCTGTTTGGCCTTGGCCTTCTCTTTCTTGCGGGCGTCCGCGGTCTTGCCGCTCTTGCGCGTGGCCGAGGTGCCCATCGGGTTGGACCCGCCCATTCCGGGCATTCCGCCCATCCCCGCCATGTCGGGCATGCCGCCCGCGGCTCCCCCGCCACCCCCGAACATGCTGCCCAGGCTCCCCAGGAGGCCCCCGCCAGGTCCTGCCTTCGGGTCCACCATCTCGCCCGTGGGCGACATGCCGGCCAGGGCGGCCCGCTTGTCCTTGGCGCCGAGCTTGGCGCCCAGCCCCATCTTGCCCATCTGCTTCATGGCCTTGCGCATCGTCTTGAAGCGCTTGAGCAGCTCGTTGATCGCGTCGACGCCCTGGCCGGCGCCCCGGGCGATGCGACGCCGGCGGGACATGTCGATCATCTCGGGCTGCAGGCGCTCGCGGGGCGTCATCGAGGTGAACAGCGCTTCCAGGCGGTTCATCTGCTTCTCGTCCACGTCCAGATCGCCCAGCTGGCCCATGCCGGGCATCATCCCCAGGACCTTCTTCATGGGCCCCATCTTCCGGACCATCCGGATCATCCCGAACATGTCCTGGAGGGTGTACTCCCCCATGACCATCTTCTCGAAGCTGGCCTGGGCCTCGTCCTCGTCGATCTTCTCGGCGGCGGTCTCGACCAGGCCGACGACGTCGCCCATGCCGAGGATCCGGCCGGCCATCCGCTCGGCGGAAAAGGCGTCCAGATCGTCGATCTTCTCGCCGGAACCGATGAACAGGATCGGCGCGCCGGTGATCTCCTTGAGGCTGACCGCGGAACCGCCGCGCGCGTCGCCGTCCATCTTGGTCAGGATCACGCCAGTCAGCTCGAGGCGCTCGTGGAACACCTTGGCGGACTGCACGGCGTCCTGGCCGGTCATCGCGTCGACGACCAGGACCTGGTTGTGGGGCTTGGTGACCTTGGCGATCTCGGCGACCTCGGCCATCAGCTCGTCGTCGACGTGCAAGCGGCCCGCCGTGTCGAGGATCACCACGTCGCAACCCGCCGCTGCGGCAGCTGCGACGCCCTTCTTGCACACCTTGGGCGGCGACAGGCCGGCCTCGTGGAAGACGGGCACGTCGATGCGCTTGCCCAGGATCTGAAGCTGCTCGACGGCCGCGGGGCGCTTGATGTCCGCCGCCACCATCATCGGGCGCTTGCCGTGCTTCTCGCGCAGGTGCTTGGCCAGCTTGGCGCACGTGGTCGTCTTGCCCGCGCCCTGCAGGCCGGCCATCAGGATGACGGTCGGGCCCTTCTTGGCGCTGTTGAGCCGGGCGTCCTCGGGCCCCATGAGCTCGACGAGCTCCTGGTGGACGGCGTGGACGAACTGGTCCGAGGCGTTGACGCCCTTCATCCGATCGCCGCCGAGGGCCCGCGCCTTCACCCGCTCGGTGAAGGATTTGGCCACGCTGAAGTGGACGTCGGCTTCGAGGAGGGCGGTGCGGACCTGCCGCAGCCCTTCGTCGATGTTGTCCTCGGTCAGCTCGTGCTTACCGCGGAGGAATCCGAAGGACTTGGAGAGGCGTTGGGTGAGGGACTCGAACATGGCTCGCGGGGGTGCAGCGGCCCGGATGGGCGCGGTTGCGGGCGACGAGAGTATCCGGCACGACCCGAGGACACCACCACCAGACGGGACTGGCCTAGTTCGCTCCGCACAGATGCAAGAACCTCGCCCAGAGCCCGGAATCGGCGGGTCCGCCCAGCCCCGAGGGCCGCGTGAGGCCCTCCGGCGCCGATCGGCGACTTGTGCGGAGCGAAGTAGGCCAGCCCTATTCTTTGGTCCGGCGGATCGCGGCGCCGACGCCCTCGAGGCGCTCTTCGATGTGCTCGTAGCCGCGGTCGATGTGGTAGACGCGGTGGACTTCGGTGGTCCCGTCGGCCACCAGGCCCGCCAGGACCAACGCCGCCGAAGCGCGCAGGTCCGAGGCCGTGACGGGCGCGCCCGACATGCGGTCGGTGCCGGTCACGATCGCGATGTTGTTCTGACGCCGGACGCGCGCACCGAGGCGTTGCAGTTCCGGGACGTGCATCCAGCGGTCGGGGTAGATGCGCTCGGTGACGACGCTGATGCCGTCGGCCTGGGTCATCAGGGTGATCCACTGGGCCTGCAGATCGGTCGGGAAGCCCGGGTAGACGTTCGTCGCGACGTCGGTCGATCGCGGCTGACGGCCGATCGGGATCGTCTCGACCCAATCGGGACCGATCTCGAACGACAGGCCCGCGGCCGACATGCGGTCGAACATGCAGGTCAGGTGATCGGGGCGGCAACCTTCGACGCGGATCGGGCTGTCGGTCAGCGAGCCGGCCAGGATGTAGGTGCCCGCTTCGATGCGATCGGGGATGACGGTGTGCTCGGCGCCGCCCAGTTCGTCGACGCCCTCGATCGTCAAGGTCGGCGAGCCCTGGCCCGTGATCGCGGCCCCCATCAGGTTGAGGCAATCGGCCAGGTCGACCAGTTCGGGCTCGCACGCGGCGCCCTGGATCACGGTGGTGCCCTTGGCGAGGCACGCGGCCATCATCACGTTCGCCGTGCCGAGCACGCTGGGTCCGAAGGCCGAACCGAGGTACATCGTCGCGCCGCGCAGGCCTCCTTCAGGAGCCTCGGCGATGACGTCGCCACCCTCGATCGTGACCGTGGCACCGAGAGCCTCGAGCCCTTTCAGGTGCACGTCGATCGGCCGCTCGCCGAACACGCAGCCGCCCGGCAGGCTGACCTGGGCGCGGCCGAGACGACCGAGCAGCGGCCCGAGCACGCAGACGGAGCCACGCATCTTGCGCACGTGCTCCCAGGGCGCGAGGCCGGCCAGGTCGTTCTCACACGAGATGTGAACGGTCCCGTCCGCGTCCTGATCGGCCGTGGCGCCGAGTCCGCGCAGGACGTCGAGCATGGTGTGTACGTCCGACAATCGCGGCGCTCCCTTCACGGTGAGCGTCTCGCGACTCAAGATCGATGCGGCCAGGATCGGCAGCACCGCGTTCTTCGATCCGGCGGTACGAATCGACCCCGCGAGGGGCCGACCGCCTTCGACGACCAGCTTGTCCAATGTTGTGTCCCCTCGGTGTTGGTGCCTCGGGGTGCGGCCCGGGGCGTTGCGCCGGAGCCACGCCGCGCGCCGCTCCACCTCGGAAAGCTAGCAATCTGGAAGGGCCGATCCCAGGGGCTTGGGTGGGCGGGATCTGCCGAGCCGTGGGTCTCGGGGAGGGAACACCACTCGACCAAGCTCGACCAGGCTCGTGTCCGGGGCCCCGACCCGAGGGGTACCGGGGTCTCCCGGTCGGACCGCGCGCGCCGGGGCCGTTCGTCGCGCCCAAGGAACAGCCCCCGGACCGTCCGTCGATCGTGGTCCTGATCCATGACCCGCCGGGGACTTCGCCGCCCCCGAAGGCAGGACAGGCACGGACCCGGCCGCTGGACTCGGATTCGCAAGTCCCCCGTGTCCTGTCCGACTTCGACGCCAGGCCGTGGCCCGATCCCCCTCCGAGCAGGACCAGGACCAGGCCGGCCAGGACGTTCTTCGGATGCTTGGCGCCCTCCGAGCCCCGGTTCAATCCCGGTTGCCCGGTTCGAAGTGGCCACCCAGGTCCCGGAAGTTGCCGCCCGAGGGGACCTTCAGGGTCAGGTCCAGCGTCGTGCTGCCGCGCAGGACCATCGCCTTGATCTCCTTGTTCCCGCCGCCGTAGAAGGCGCCGGTCAGGGCGCCCATGGAGTCGAACTCCTGGCCGTCGATCCCGATGACCTTGTCGCCGGTCTGGAAGCCAGACAGGGCCAGAGTCCCTTCGGTGTCGTTCACCTGGACGATCAAGCAGTCCGGCTCGCGGACCTCGAAGACGACGTCGCCGCACGGGACGTCGATCGTCATGCGGCCCATCGAAGCGTTGGCGCCCAGCTCGTACGTGCCGGCCGAGAGGTTCTCGAAAAGGGCGACGCCGTCGTCGTCGACGATCACGTTCTGGTAGTTGCCTCCGAATTGGAAGTCACTTTCATTCGACTTGAGGCTCATCCAAATGTTCGTTCCGGGCTCGAGGTCGCCCGCGAGGACACGCACCTTGTGCAGGACGGGGATCGGGAACCGCACCACGGTTTCGCCCACAGCCAGGACCACGGTCTGGGAACTGACGGTCGTCGACCTCCACTCGTCGGTCTTCACGCCGAGTGCGACCGTGTACTCCCCGGGCACGAGTCCCACGATCTCGGCACGGCCGTCCGCACCGACCGGATGCTCGTTCCGACCATGCCCGCGCCACACGTCCTCGGACTTCATGACCGCGCTCACGATCAGCCGGCCGCGCATCTCGGACGTCGTGTAACCGGCGACCTCGGCGATGAGGGTGGCCGGCAACTGGAATTGATGGGTCAGTTCCCGGGTGCCTTCCTCCACCTCGACGCTGACGGTGCCGTAGGCGCTGTGTTCGAGCGTCAGCGTGTAACTCGTCTTCGGCGGCCAGGGATCGAAGAACTCCTCGAGCCCGCTGCTGGCTTCCATCACGTAGACGCCATCGTCACTGACCATGCTGCGCGAACCACGACTGGAACTGCTCATGCCGGACTGGTGCCTCACTCCGATCTGCACGCCCGGAAGCGTGGCTCCGTCCGGGTCGAGCACGGTGAGGCGCAGCTGCATGTTCGGATCGGCCTCTGGAACGACGAGGTCGGCCTGCGCCATGCCGTCGGTGACCTCGACGACCTGATGCACGGAAACGCGCTTGCGACCCTGGGCGATGCCGACCGCGTAAGTGCCTGGCGTAAGGTCGTGGAAACAATACTTGCGGCTCCGTGCACGCGTCTTGGTCGAAGACGTCGCCAAGGCCTCTTCATCGAACTGATCGGCGCTCGCCAGGTCGATCAACTGGATCTCGACCCACTCGTTGTCTCCTCCGGCAACGCGCCCGCGAATACCCACCACCGGCTCCAGGACCAAGCGCACGGTTTCGGACCCGCCTTCCGGAACGCGGACGGTGACGGATTCGCTCTTGAGGTTCGCATCCTCGGAGTTGAATCGCCCTGAGGAGAACTGGACCTCGCCCAACGCACTGACCTCGTAGGTTCCGGCCAAGAGGCCGAGCGCCGGATCCGTCGCCTTCCAGTCGTGGCTGCGACTGGAGCGTTCGGACTCGGCCTTCAGAGAGATGCGCGCTTCGGGCACCTCCTCTCCGTCGCCGTCGACGACCTCGATCGTGAGCGCGCTGATCCGCGCCCCCACCAGGTCACAGCGTTCCCCGACTTGGACGGACGACGACTTGGTCTCGATCGAAAGACCCTCGAGGTAGCCCTCGATGGAGTACTCGCCGCCTTCGACGAGGCCCAGGAATTCATAGGCGCCCTCCGCGTCGGTCCGAACTCGAGTTCGAGTGGCGCGCCGCATCGCCCAGTGGTCCGCGCTGGTTCGCAACGCGCTGTCCAAGGTCTCGACTTCGGGCGCCGCTCGACCGACGGCGGGATACTGCGCGGGACCGGACCAAGGCTGATTCCGCGTCAGGATCAGAGTCACGTCCGCGAGCGGCTCACCGTCCTTGGTGCGCACCTCGCCCCAGATCTTGCCCTCACCCGACTCCGGATCGATGCTTGGCGCGTGCACATCGGCGATCGCGCGATCCACGCGCTCCGGTGCCAAGGTCCGAGCGGGGATCGGCACGTCCGTAGCGGCCTCCGATCGGGAAGCATCGACCACACCCGCCTTCAACTCGGCGGGGCGCTTCGACTCGGCCGCCGCGACGATTCCGGAACGATGATCGACGGGCACGACCTGGGTGGGATCCGCGTCGGCGGGAGCGATCACATATCCGATCGCGACGCCGAACAGGAGCGTGAACAGGGCGAGCAACAGGCTCTTGGCAGCCATGGGTTTCCTTCTCTCGGGGGTTGTCGACAGCCTGGCCTGGTTCCCTCACGGGGATGTGCCGTGAGTGGGCCCAACTCGTGCGTTGGGTGTGCTCACGGTGCATGCTCAAGGGGGATCCTGGCTAGGTACGTTCTGAGGGTACGGCTTCTTCGCGGACTCGCGTTCCGAATCGCCCCTGCGCACGGAGGGCACGGCGTGGAGCGTCGGAATCAGTCATCGCGGTGCGTCGGATGGAACGACCCACCCAGGGATTGACCTTCCGTGTCTTCACTGGACGGGATCGTGAACGTCAGATTCTCGCCTTCACGCAAGGTCACCACCGTGAAGGTGTTCGGACGGTTGCCGCCGAGCGCGTTGCGCATCGCATTGGCGGTCGACTCGATGCCGACGACTTCGAGGATGCGATCGCCGGGACGCAGGCCCGCCACGTAGAGGATGCCCTCGATGTCGCTGATGCGCACCTCGAGAGCGTCCATCACGCGCGGCGAGAACACGATCTCGCCGCAGGGGACGGTGACCTCCATCGTGTCGCTCGCGTTGTTGCCACCCAACGTGTACGCCCCGGGGACGACGTCGCGGAACGTGGCGCGCAGGTTCTCGTCGAGTTCGGCGTTCAAGCTGCCGCGCCCGCGGAAACGACCCTGCATGCCGTCGTTCTCGTCCGTCACGGGGCGCATGTACATGTACGTTCCCTTGGACAACGTCGGGGCGATCACGGTCACGTCGTGGACCACCGGTGCAGCGAAGTTGCAGGGCGTGTTCTTGCGTCGGGCGTCGACCTCCTGGGACGCGACGCGGCGCTCGTTCCACATCTCGGTGCCGAGGTTCAGAGTCACCTGATAGCGACCGGGAACGAGGCCCTCCAGGACCGCGACACCGCTCGAGTCGACCTTGGGATCGCCCTGGCCGCCGGTCCAGTACTCGCGACCGCTGTTGCCATCGGCCAGGAACTTGGCGGTCACGCGCAAGCGTCCCTTGACGGCGCAATTGGCGTAGCCATCGACCTGGACGCGGATCGAGATCGGCTCGTCGAACTGCACGTCGACGCGCATCTGCCCTTGGGTGAGCGGAACGTTCTTCTGGCCGTAGTCCGGGTGGGTCACGCGCATCGAGTAGGTCTCCTGCGGCGCCCACGGCTCAACGATCTTGGCGATCTCGCCCTTCAGCGGCACCGCGTACGTCCCGTCGTCGTTCTCCTTGAGGTTCACGCCGAAGTGCGACGAGTTGTTCTCACCCTTGCGCTCGACCGTGATGTGGATGTCCGGCAGGAGTCGCCCCGCCGGCGAGGTCACCGCAACCGTCATCGACGGTACCTCCTTGCGCTCGCCCATCTTGAGGGCGACCTCGACGAGGCCGCTGGTCACATCGACGATCTCGTAGGCGAAGATCACCTTGCCTTCCCAATCGGTCGCGCCGACGGCGTAGCGCCCCGGAGCCAGATCCATGAAGTGGAAGAAGCCGTTGTCCTCGTCCGAATGCACGGAGGACTTGCCCAGCGCCTCTTCGCTGAACTCCGTGCCGCCTCCCAGCTCGAGCAGTTTGACCAGGTGGTCGTCCTCCTGCTCGCCGTCCCACGTCCCGCGGATGCCCGTGCGCGGAGCCAGTTCGAGGGTGACGGGGCCGTTCGATCCCGGCTCGATCATCACCGTCTGCTTCTCGCTCGCGTGATCGGAATCCAAGTTGTACGAGCCCACCGCGTGGCGGGTCGACCAACCTTGGTAGGCCCGAAGCTGCGTGCGCCCCGGGGAGAGCCGCAGCTGATTGTCATCGGGCGCCCAGGCGTACGCCGAACTGTTGTGCGAACGCTGAACGAAGACCGCAGCCTCGTCGACGGGACTGCCCGCAGCGTCGACGACCAACACCTCGAGGGTCGCGACGGCGCGCGCGCGGAAGTCGACCTCGGAGCCGGGCCGAATGCGATACGCGTCGTCGATCGCATGAACGATGTGCCCCTCGAGTTGAGCACTCAACCGATAGTTCGTCATCGGGTCCAACCCGACGGCACGGTAGACGCCGTTCTTGCCCGAGGTGCAGCGCAGCCGATCGGCGCGCGACTCCGACCAGTCCTCGGCGGCCTCTTGCAGGTGCTCCTCCAGGGTCGTCTCGGGGGCGGCGGCAGCGCCGACCGAGTTCGGGTCCTCCAACCTCATCTCGTTCCGCATGCGCCGAACGATGATCGTCGCGCCCTCGAGCCCCAGCCCTTGGGCGTCCATCACGCGACCCACGATCTCGCCGGAGCCGGCCGCGGCTGCCTGGGCCTCGGGCTCGGCGATGCTCGAGATGGCCGCCTTCACCCGATGGGGCGACAGGGCCGGGACGTTCTGGGACGGGGCCTCGACCTCACTGCGCCGGCCTCCACCCGACCCGCCCGCCAAAGGGGTCACCGGGTCCTGGTGGACCGGCT
>TARA_R110002096_G_scaffold54166_2_pt1 | contig 16495 bp, 10 predicted proteins | sample TARA_R110002096 | Tara Oceans TARA_R110002096 (sample SAMEA4397295) | marine metagenome | biome: Polar Biome; feature: [DCM] deep chlorophyll maximum layer (ENVO:01000326); material: water (ENVO:00002006), including particulate matter (ENVO:01000060) such as... | depth 35 m | reverse complement strand
CCCTTTTAAATTGTGCAATGGCTATATCGTATTGTTTCAGGATTAAATAAAGGTTACCTATGCTGTTAAGGGATACATTAATACTTTTTTTAAGATCATTGGAAGGATTGTTCACGCTTTCGGCCAATTCCAAAGCTTCCTGATGGTAATCCAGGGCAATTTTAATGGCGTCACTTCTTCTATAGACTACGCCCAACATATTTAAACTATAGACCCGGAACTCTAAGTTGTTAGCTTCTAGGGCGGCTTCCAATGCCTTTTCATGGAGGGCCACCGCCTTTGGGTAATTGGAAATGTCCCTATATTTTCTTCCAAGTTGGTTTAAGGCATAGGATCGCCCTATAGGATATTTCTTTATAAGCGCCTCATTATTGAAATAGCGCATGTAAATTGTATCAGTTCTTTTGGGGTTCAGTACAGAATCCAGTTCTTCATAGGTTGTTGGCCTTGCTTTTATTAGGCTGTCCGTTATTCTTTTAAATTCTTCTGAAACTACCTGTGAATTGGCCTTGGAAAGAGAAAGAGTGGCAAAAACTAAAAAAAAAAAGAAGCTAACTTTATTTAAGAATGGAAGTCGACAAATGATAGAAAAAAATAAAGAGGGAAATTTCATAATGATAGATTATATTAAATCTAGAAAGTCGGACTTTTTCTGTCTTGAAACAGGTATTTTATGGTTGGACTGTAATATTACGTAACCATCTGTTTTAAGAAACTCCTTTATTTTATTAAGGTTGATAATAAAGGAATTGTGAATTCTAAAAAAAGTATCCTTAGGTAGTATCTGATTTACCTCCTTTAATTTTTTGGTAAGCAAAATTTTTTGTCCATCGCTTAAAAATAAGGTACTGTAATTCCCATCGGATTCCGCAAATAGAATTTCATCACTTTGTAAAAATAATAATTTCCCGTCTGTATTTATAGTAATCTTTTTTTGAAGCGAATCGGAATTGAATTTCAACAATATTTTCTCCAGCTTTTCTGCAGTATAATTTTTGCTGTTGAACTTTTTTATTTTAGCGATGGTAGCATTTAAATCATCTGTGTCTATTGGTTTTAGAAGATAATCTATTGCCTCGTTCTTAAGGGCTTTTATCGCATATTGGTTATAGGCAGTGGTGATGACCACAGGAAATTCCTTGTTATGTAATTTCTGAATAAATTGAAATCCGTCCATTGTGGGCATTTCTATATCCAGGAATAAACAATCCGGAGGGTTTTGCTCCAAATATTTTAACGCCTCAAAAGGATCCGTAAAGGAAGCAACCACTTTAATTTCATCACTAAAGTTGGTCAGCTCCCAAGAAAGACTCTGTAGGGCTTTAATTTCGTCGTCTACTAAAACTGCTTCTAACATAGTATAGGAAAGATACTCAAAATTAGAAATATTGTTCGTTAAGCTTTTAATATTTTGTGTCAATGGATTTGAATTGAGTATAGTTGGTGGTTATTGGATTAAGATTGGACCTTTAGGGAAAGATAGACTTGGGATAATGGTTTTCATCTGGGAATGGAAATAGAAGTATCTTGAATTTGCCCAATGTCATTTATACAGGAATTTTTACCATTTACACAATTAAGGGGTATATGCTCTTACATTTCATATACATTTGGTTCACCAATTGTTTTCTTCAAAGGGAAACATATTGGGTTTGATAGAACCAAAACCCAGGTGATGAATAAATGTATAGCTTTTTTTATCGTTTTAGTTTTAGTACTTGTTGTTGCTGTTATTACGGACAATGAGCGGGCAACTTCCCATGAAAACAATTTAGTGGAACATAAGGTAGATACAAATAAAAATAGGTCTCTTGTTGATAATAAGGCTGTAACGGACAGGAGGTATTAAGAATTTAGTTTTGTAAAAATGATCTATAAACGGTTTATAATAATCAAGAGCATTCAATGACCATATATTAATTAGTAAAATTAACTGCCAAAAAAAGTGCGGTCCTGTAGGATTTTTTAATACGAACATGTCATTGTTGCGAAACTATCCGAAGGATGTTGATGTAAATTTGAAAAACGCAATCAACTTGTAGGTTTTGGAATGCGCATAGTCTTTAGGTTTCGGGGGAACTACCTAAACTTGTGTTTCCGATTCTCGTAATTCATAAACTCATTGCATCTGTTGGATCGCACCGATTTGGTGGTTATTTTTTTTCTTCTCTAAATGAATTTTAGAATAATGGGCCTAGCCTCCCAGGCCGCAATTCTTGTGTGGTCTATATTCCTAAAAAAATATTTTCATTGATTTCTTGTCGGATATATCTTATCTTGTATCTAACCAATCAGGATAGGACCAACCGTGGACAAGAAAAAATTACTAAAACTTATCTTCACGATGTTCATTGGTGCAGTTTATTTTAATTGTGCCCACAGACTTTATGCCCAAGATCAAATCAAATTTAGACAGCTCTCGGTTAATGACGGACTTTCGCAGAACAGTGCCGTTTCCATTGCCCAGGATAGTATAGGGTTTTTGTGGATTGCCACCCAGGATGGCCTTAACAAGTACGATGGGAGTACCTTTAGTATATATCCTTTTACGTTTGCCGATGTTACCAGGGCCACACATAGCTATTTAGGGAAGGTTTATGTGGATAGGAAGGGTCATGTCTGGGCCATTCCCAATGATCGAATTCCTTATAAACTCGAAACCCAGTCCAATATTTTTGTTCCGCTTCAAGGAATTAACGACGCTAGTTCCATTTTCATGGATAAGGATTTTAATCTGTGGATAGGCACCTACTCCAACGGACTCTATTTAAAAAAGGCGGATAAGGAAGGGGTTGGTCAAATGCTTTCACCCAATATTGCTGGGGGCACTATTTATAACATCACCCAAAATGAAAAGGGTGCCCTATTGTTGTGCATGGACAATGAAATTGTGGAATATGATTACAGTAACGTTCGCGTGCAAAAGGTAAAGGCCCAAACAACCAATGGTAATAGGGTAGTTGCCAATTTTAGTGATATTGTTACAGATAAACGGTCTAGGGAATGGATAGGCACTTTTGGCGCTGGACTTTATTTTAGGAATTCGGGGGAGAACGTATTTAAACGCGTGGAAGATTTGGGCTTTAAAGACAGTTTGTCAATGGATTTGAATATAACCGACCTGCATTTGGATGCAATGGATAGACTTTGGATCGCAACTTATGGGCAGGGACTCTATCTAATTAATTTTGAACAATTGTCAATTACCCATTTTAGTACAGCGAAGCATAACCCCACTGCCCTTCATTACAATGATATACTTAGTATTTATGAAGATTATTCAGGAACGCTATGGTTTGGAACAGATGGGGCGGGAATTAGTTATTACGATCAATATTTGGAGAAATTTAATTCTTTTACGGATTATCAAACACCAGAGAATGTAAGTATAGATGTTGTTAGGTCTATTGTGGTAGATAGGGAGAAATCGGTTTGGATTGGTACTTCGGGCAAAGGTTTAACGCAGTATGTCCCAGAAGAAGATAGTTGGCGGACCTTTAAGGCGGGAAGCGAAAATGAAAATACCATTTCTTCCGATCGGGTCATGAGTTTAATGATAGATAAGGAGGACAATTTATGGATCGGAACCCAGGACGGCGGCCTAAACATGAGGGATGCCAAAGGTGATTTTGTGCATTTTTCCGATAAAAGTGAAAGTTTTCTTTCGGCAAATACCATTTGGTCCATTTATCAGGATGAGGAGAATCGGATCTGGTTGGGGACACGGGACCAAGGTCTTATTCAGTTTGATAAGGTGAAGGGTGAATTAAGAAGGTATGATTACGATCCAAATCTTCAAAATAGCATACCCAGCAATAATGTTAGGGTAATTACCTCAGATGGCAAAGGAAATTTGTGGATAGGTACCGAAGGTCATGGAATTGCATTATTTGATATTAAGGAACAAACATTTACAACCCGCCAATTTGTGTCGAATGGAAATTCCCTATCAAGCAATAGGATAAAATGCCTGTACTATGCACCCAATGATATACTCTGGATAGGTACCAATGGTTCCGGACTCAATGCGTACGACATTGAAAATAACAAGTTCTACAATTACAGTGTAAGGGACGGACTTGCCAATAATGTGATATACGGGATACTGTCAGATAATGAAGGATCCCTATGGTTAAGTTCCAATAAGGGCATTACTAAATTTACCCCGGCAGCTAATTTGGGGGATGCCCCCAGTATTGTAAATTACAATAATTATGAGGGCTTGGCGACAGAATTTAATACCGGTGCGTATTTTAAGGATGCCGATGGTAATCTTTATTTTGGGGGTTTGGACGGATTTTATTGGTTTAAACCTAAAAACATTAAGGAAAATACCATAGTGCCAAAGATAGCGATTACTGGTTTTGATGTGTATAATACATCCTTTCCGATTACGGATGGGCTGGCTCTGAAAGCAAATCAGAACACCCTATCCTTTAGCTTTTCCAGCCTGCAATATTCACTTCCAGAAAAAAACCAATACCAGTATAAATTGGTAAATTTTGATAGTGATTGGGTGTATTCCGGGCAAAAGAACTTTGCTCGTTATACAAGATTGCCTCCAGGGGAATACGAATTTCAGGTAAAGGCCAGTAATTATGATGGGGTTTGGAATCATGAACCGGTTGGCTTTACTTTTTCCATTATGTCTCCATGGTATTTGACGCCCATAGCCAAATTTTCTTATGTTTTCTTTATTTTATTGCTGTCTTACGGTGTTTATAGTTATCTAAAATGGCAATGGCGGTTGCAATTGAACTTACGCTTGAAAATGGAAGAAACCGAACGGTTTAAAAAGTTAAATCGTTTTAAATCAAAACTATATACCGATATCTCACATGAATTCCGAACTCCTCTGACCTTAATTGCTGGGCCTGTGGATTCGAAATTATCCCAGGGTGGACTGTCAGATATGGATTTTGCAAATTTTTCCATGATCAAGAGGAATATAAACCGTTTAATAGCCTTGGTGGATCAGCTACTGCATTTGGCAAAATTGGAAAAGGGGAAATTAAAATTAAAGATTTCTAAAGGTGATATGGGTCTTTTTTTAGGGATGCTTACCTCTTCTTTTAGGTATAGGGCCGGTATCAAAAGGATTGATTATAAGGTTGATATAGATAAGTTGAGTCCTGTTTGGTTCGATGAGGATGCATTGGAAAAAATTATTATCAATCTTCTTTCCAATGCTTTCAAATATGTGAGTGAAGGAGGAATGTGTCAGTTCATTGCCAAAAGGGATGACGGAAGAGTGCAAATCAGTGTCAAAAATACGGTAGCACAATATTCAGAGGTGGATCTGGATAATCTCTTTACCCGATTCTATCAGCAAAATGAATATTCGGAGGGTGCCGGTGTTGGTCTTTCTGTTGTAAAGGAATTGGTGAGTTTGTATCAAGGAACCATAACCGTGCAAATGGAGGAATCAAAGCTCATCCACTTTTTAGTGACTTTGCCATTAATGAAGTCCCATTTTGCAAACTTGGACGTTGTGGAATTAGGAAAGGAGCCGGATGGGCCCCACTTAATTCCAGATTGGAACGATTATAAATTACCTATGCAAGGGGCTGCTCCTGATGGCGATTCCGGTGCCTTGCCTATTTTGTTAATTGTTGAGGACCATAAGGAGGTACGGGAATTTCTAAATTCGGCTTGGAAAACCAGGTATACGATTGTGGAGGCAGTCAATGGTCTTGAAGGAATAAATACCGCGCTGGAAGTGGTTCCGGATATTATAATATCTGACGTACGAATGCCTCTTTGTGACGGAATTGAACTTTGTAATAAATTAAAGACCGATGAACGGACCAGTCATATCCCCATTATTTTGCTTACGGCCGGAGTAGGTGAGGATCATGAGCTTCTCGGTTTGCAATCCGGGGCAGATGATTTTATTACCAAGCCCTTTAAATTAAAGATACTTCAGGCAAGGGTGGATAACCTTATTGGAAACCGAAAAATGCTACGGACCCGATATAGCCATGAGTTAATATTGGAGGCTAAGGACATAGCACTTACTCCTACGGATGAAATGTTTCTAAATAAATTACAAAGCGTTTTGGACGATAATCTATCCGACCCCCACTTCAACGCGGTGGCTTTTTGTGAAAAGTTGGCTATGAGCCGCATGCAGCTTCATAGGAAACTTTTGGCCTATACCGGACTTTCCACTACTGCTTTTATTAGATCACAACGATTAAAACAGGCCGTTCATATTTTGAGGACCTCGGATGCATCCATAAGTGAAATAGCCTATGCCGTTGGTTTCAATACTCCCTCTTATTTTATCAAGTGTTTTAAGGAAACCTATAAGAAAACACCTACGGAATATCAGGACACCTAGGAATAGTACAACGGAGTACCAATGTTACATTTATTGCATACTTTGTTACATATCGGATATTCCTTCCGGATTATACAAGATATATTTGGAGTGTAGATGATTTGCCCAACCAACTACCGAAATGGGGTTTTTTGGATGCCAACATCTGCCATAGGTAGGATTTAGCGTGAACAATTACATTTCGATTTGGATAAAACCTATTGCGAAATATTAAAATACTATATTAACTCAAACTCCACAATTATGACAACTTCAAACATTAAGGCCGTAAGTTTAGTTTTTTTAGCAATGCTTGCCATTTCGGTATTTATGATCTTGGCTGCATTATCTCTCTAATTTTTTAAACTTAAATTAAAATAGACAAAAGGCAATTTCGTATACATGACTGTACAAACCAAGGGTTGGTTTTTGATAATGACATGTATAAACCAAAGAGTATGTTTTTTATATACTTTTTGGTTTATTTTTTTGGGTTAATATTTTCAAGAAAACCGTTCGGCTTTTTTTCATTTTGCTTTGTACTACAAAGGTAATGAACATCACTAGCGAAGTAACATTTCAACATTTTGTGTTAAAAACTTTGTGGTTAATAATGCTTATTGGGCTTTAGATATTGGGGGTATTTTGCAATCTTTGTTATCTCCTATCGAGGGCAAATTTTCGCCTAAGTTTAAGAAACCCTATAAATCTAAAAAAGATATGTCAGCAGCTATAGAGCCGATTCTGAAAGAAAACCTTAACCGATTTGTTATTTTCCCTATCAAACACCATGATTTGTGGGATTGGTACAAAAAATGTGAGGCTAGTTTTTGGACTGCTGAAGAAATAGACCTGCACACGGATCTTAATGATTGGACCAACAAGTTGAATAGCGATGAACGTTATTTCATAAAACATATTCTAGCGTTCTTTGCTGCATCTGATGGTATTGTGAATGAAAATCTAGCTGAAAATTTCGTAAGTGAAGTTCAATATGCCGAGGCAAAGTTCTTCTACGGTTTTCAGATAATGATGGAAAATATCCATTCTGAAACCTATTCTCTCTTGATCGATACCTACGTAAAGGATGAAAAGGAAAAAGATCTGCTTTTTAATGCTATAGAGAACTTTCCGGCCATAAAGAAAAAGGCGGATTGGGCTTTGAAGTGGATAGAGTCTCCAAGTTTTGCGGAGCGCCTAATTGCCTTTGCGGCAGTGGAAGGTATTTTCTTCTCAGGTGCATTTTGCTCTATATTTTGGCTTAAGAAAAGAGGGTTGATGCCAGGACTTACTTTTTCCAATGAACTAATATCCAGGGATGAGGGTATGCACTGTGATTATGCTGTTCATCTTCACAACAATCATCTTATAAACAAGGTGCCCAAAGCTCGGATTACCGAAATTTTGGTGGACGCCCTGAATATTGAAAGGGAATTCATTACGGAATCTCTTCCGGCCAGCTTAATTGGAATGAATTCAAAGTTGATGACACAGTACTTGGAGTTTGTAACGGACCGTTTGTTAGTGGAGTTGGAATGTGATAAAGTCTACAACTCTACCAACCCTTTCGATTTTATGGACATGATTTCCCTACAGGGTAAAACCAATTTCTTTGAAAAAAGAGTGGCGGAATATCAAAAGGCAGGTGTCATGAACAAAGATAAAGACGACGATTCCCAGAAAATCAGCTTCGACGCGGATTTTTGATGAGTAGTAGTATAGTAGAAATCCCCTTTGGGTTATAAGGGGATTTTTATGCGATTAATTTGATATGTTAACGTTTTTAACATATTGGGCCATAACCCAAAATTAAGTATCATTTAAAAAATTGTAGCAACATGTATGTAGTAAAAAGAGACGGAAGAAAAGAGCTGATGATGTTCGATAAGATCACGGCCAGAGTAAGAAAATTGTGTTATGGCCTTAATGACCTGGTGGACCCGTTAAAGGTAGCCATGAGGGTAATTGAAGGACTATATGACGGGGTAACTACTTCGGAGCTGGACAATCTGGCTGCTGAGATTGCGGCTACAATGACTACCTCCCACCCGGATTACGCAAAATTGGCGGCACGTATTTCTGTTTCCAACCTACATAAGAACACCAAGAAATCTTTTTCGGAAACGATGAAGGATCTTTATGAATATGTAAATCCTAGAACCGGAAAAAAGGCACCTTTACTATCCGATGAGGTTTATGAGGTTGTTGCTGCGAATGCGGATAGGTTGGACTCTACCATTATTTATAACCGGGATTTTGGCTACGATTATTTCGGATTTAAGACCTTGGAACGTTCCTATCTTTTGAAATTGAATGGGAAGATTGCAGAAAGGCCACAGCATATGCTTATGAGGGTGTCCATTGGGATTCACTTGAACGATTTGGAATCGGCCTTGGAGACCTATGAGTTGATGTCCAAAAAGTATTTTACCCACGCTACACCTACCTTGTTTAATTCGGGTACCCCTAAACCTCAAATGTCCTCTTGTTTCCTTTTGGCAATGAAGGACGATAGTATTGATGGTATTTATGATACGCTAAAACAAACGGCAAAAATTTCACAATCTGCTGGCGGGATAGGTCTTTCCATACACAATGTACGGGCCACAGGTTCTTATATCGCAGGTACCAATGGGACTTCCAATGGTATTGTGCCCATGCTGCAGGTTTTTAACGATACTGCGCGTTACGTTGATCAGGGCGGTGGAAAGCGTAAGGGTAGTTTTGCTATCTATGTGGAGCCATGGCATGCGGACATATATGATTTTCTGGATCTGAAAAAAAATCACGGTAAGGAAGAAATGAGGGCCAGAGACCTTTTTTATGCCATGTGGATTCCGGATTTATTCATGAAAAGGGTAGAGGCCAATGAAAACTGGACCCTAATGTGCCCTAATGAATGTCCTGGGCTCTTTAACCATCACAGTGAAGAATTTGAGAAGTTGTATACCAAATACGAAGCGGAAAGCAAAGGGCGTAAAACTGTGAAGGCCCGTGAACTTTGGGAGAAGATTTTGGAGTCACAAATAGAGACTGGTACGCCGTATATGCTTTATAAGGATGCCGCCAATAGAAAGAGCAATCAACAGAATTTAGGTACTATTCGCTCGTCCAACCTTTGTACGGAAATATTGGAATATACTTCCCCGGATGAGGTGGCAGTATGTAATTTGGCTTCCATTGCACTTCCAATGTTTATTAAGAATGGCGAGTTTGATCATAAAGAATTGTTTAGGGTAACAAAACGTGTTACCAAAAATTTAAATAGGGTAATAGATAGAAATTATTACCCCATTAAGGAGGCCGAAAATTCCAATATGCGCCACAGGCCTATTGGCTTAGGTGTTCAAGGTTTGGCAGATGCATTTATTATGTTGAGATTGCCCTTTACAAGTGATGCTGCCAAGGAACTGAACCAAGAGATTTTTGAGACGCTTTATTTTGCTGCGGTTACCGCTTCCATGGAAATGGCAAAAGAGGAAGGCGCTTACTCTTCCTATGAAGGTTCCCCAATATCCAAAGGAGAATTCCAGCACAATTTGTGGGGGGTTAAGGATGAAGAGTTGTCCGGTAGATGGGATTGGGCAAAATTGCGCAAAGAAGTGAAAAAGAACGGGGTTCGCAATTCCTTATTGGTGGCTCCAATGCCTACTGCTTCCACATCTCAAATATTGGGTAACAATGAGTGCTTTGAACCATATACCTCCAATATATATACGCGTAGGGTTTTGTCCGGGGAATTTATTGTTGTGAACAAGCACCTATTGGAAGATTTGGTGAATCTTGGACTTTGGAACGAAAATATGAAGCAGGAATTGATGCGTGCCAATGGTTCCGTTCAGCATATAGAGAATATTCCTGCCGAGATTAAGGAGCTGTACAAAACGGTTTGGGAATTGAGTATGAAGGATATTATTGATATGTCCAGGCAACGTGGATATTTCATAGACCAGAGTCAGTCCCTAAACCTGTTCATGGAGAACGCCAATTATTCAAAACTTACTTCAATGCATTTCTATGCCTGGAAGAGCGGACTTAAAACAGGAATGTACTATCTAAGGACCAAAGCTGCGGCAGATGCCATTAAATTTACCTTGGATAACAGCAAGAAGCAGGAAGTGCCCGTGGTTGCAGAGGTAGAAACCACAGTAGTGGCCCCTGCTGTTGCCAAGACCATTAAGGTGGAGGCCACTTCCGCCAATCCACAGGAGGCGGATGTTCAACCCATGACGGCCGCTGAGATGAAGGAATTGATCGCCAAGGCAAAGGAGGGCCAGGCAGATGATGATTGTTTAATGTGCGGCTCCTAAATGGCTTGTAAAGCATAATTAAGAAACAAAAAAATCCCCGAAGAGTACTTCGGGGATTTTTTTGTTTATAGAAACAGGGAAATATAGAGAATTACTCCTCCCAATTATTGTAGATCAAGATATTCCTATCTATTGGAGATATAAGGTTTTAGTAAAAGCGCGCATAGGAACGCTATACAGTAAATTACCAGAATTGTGATGTCCTTATCCATTTTGCCCCGGTTTAAATGGCTTTTAATTATATACGGTGGAAATTGAATAATGGACTATAATTATCTCAGAAATAAGAATATAGATTGATACACCATTTTTATTTTTTAAAATGATGGTGATATATTATTCGACCTAGGACGAATAATATCAAGTAAATTGCTATGGTGTAAAAATAAAGTTCCATCTTGTTTCTTTGACGGGGAAACAAGATGGAAACTTTCTAAAAACAACGTTAAATTCGGGGCCTTGGCCTTAAAAGGAATTTCGACTATAAAAAATTGTCTTCTGATTTATAGGCGTTTATCACGGCCATTTCACCTTCTTTGTCAGGTTTGGAATTTCCGTGTTCCATGCCTAGAACTCCTTTGAATCCCTTACCGTGTATATACTTGAATACATTTTTGTAATTAATTTCTCCTGTAGTAGGCTCTTTTCTGCCTGGATTGTCCCCTATTTGGATATAGTCGATCTCATCCCAGGTAAGTTCCATATTGTGGATCAGGTGACCTTCGGTCTTCTGCATATGGTAGATGTCGAACAATATTTTACAGGAAGGACTGTCCACTCCTTTACAGATCATATAGGTCTGATCGGAATTCTGCAGGTATAGATCGGGAGAGTCGGATAAAGGTTCAAGTACCATGACCAAGCCGTGGGGTTCCAAAATCTCTGCACCCCTTTTTAATGCTTCAATAACATTGCCATCCTGAATGCCGATCGGGAGTTTTCTTTCGAATCCACCGGGCACAACGGTCATCCATTTGGCATTGACTCGTTTGGCCACCTCCACGGCTCTTTTGCATCCGTCCAAAAAGATATCAATGTACTCCTGTTTGCCTGCGGCCAAGGTATTGGCCATGTTGCCTCCCTTGTCTATCACAAAAACACCCATGGTCATTCCTCTTTTGGCCAAGGTTTCGCCAATTTTGGTTTGGGTTGCCACATCCCTGCCCATCATACCATTATCTTCAAAGGCCGTAAACCCTTGGTCGGCCATAAAGTTTATTTGGTCTATAAGGTCATCGCCTGCAAGGTTCTTGAACATCCCAAAATGAGGGGCGTATTTTAAGTTGAACGTATGTTTCTGATTTAAAATAGGCTTGGCCCCATAGGCCAAAGAACCTCCTAGGGTAACCGCACTGCTGGTTAGGGCAGTTTTTTGGATAAAATCTCTTCTTTTCATTTTTTTGGATATGGTTGGAATATTATAAAAATAATGCTAAAAGAACAGAATGCCATTGGCTATCCCAGTTCTTTTAGCTTTTTTTCAATTTTTGATAGTCATAATAATTTATAGGGACCAAGCTTTTCCCCCGGTCAGTTCCTGAAGGTCTCCACAGGCGATAAATTCACCAGGCACTGGCAAATAGGGCAGTACATTTTCTCCTACAAACTCGGATGACTTGTAGCCCAATATCACCAAGCCTCTTAAATTGTTGGCAAAGGCAAATCTAGACGCTTCATCCTCCAAGGAGGCGGTTTTGCCAGCCTTTACCGATTCGGTGTAAGAGTTTATTACCTTAAAGTTCTTGGCTTGGTCCTCTTTGGAAATTTTGAGGGCACTGGCAAGTACCGGTTCCAAATCTTCAGGGGTCAGGTCTGCAATTTCCTTTTTGCCGGAATCCTGCAGGGCCTTGTCCGTAAATTTCCCCATGGTCATCTTTAAAAGATCCTGCTGTTCCTTCTCCATTACCTGATCGGCAAAACGGTCAATAAAAATATGGACCTGTACTTCGGAGGCAGAAGGCGTGTCTGTCTTGGGGATTATAATATCTACCAAATGTGTAAGAACAGATCCTTCGGCAGATGTTAAAAAATCCGGAGTCCATACTATTGCAGCGTCTTTTTTACAACTTTGGACGATGCTGATCAAGGTTGGGGTGGCTACGGTGTATCCTAATGCCAGCCCCATATTCTTTAGTGCTTTTCTTCTATCCATTATATATTTCCTTTTTTAAGTTCTTTTACCGCATGGTCGGCCGCCCTAGCTGTAAAGGCCATGTAAGTCAATGATGGGTTAACACAACTGGCGGAGGTCATAAATGCCCCATCGGTAACATAAACATTAGGTACATCGTGTAATTGGTTGTTGCCGTTGAGTACAGAGGTTTTTCTGTTGCGTCCCATTCTGGCAGTACCCATTTCGTGAATGCCCAGCCCTAGACCGGTTGGACCGTCATGCCCTTTAACATCGCGCAATCCAGCCTTTTCCAGCATTTCTACCGCAGATTCCTGCATGTCCTTACGCATGTTGAATTCGTTTTCCTGTAAATCGGCGTCAAAAGTTACCGTAGGCAATCCCCAGCTATCCAATTTCTCGTAATCCAAGGTCATTCTGTTATCTTCATAAGGGAGCACTTCACCAAAACCGCCAATGCCCATTCTCCATCCTCCAGGTTTCAAAATACTGTCCTTAAAGTCTTTTCCGTAAGAGAGTTCAGCAACGGTTTCTTCCCAATTTCCTCTACTGGCTGCACCTTGATAACCGAAGCCACGCTTGTAGTCTTTTCTGTCGGAAGCACCTCCTAGATTCCTAAATCTTGGAATATATATTCCATTAGGTCTTCGGCCCTTGTAATATTTGTCCTCGAAGCCATCAAATTTACCGGAAGCACCTACCCCTAGATGGTGGTCCATAATATTTCTTCCCAATTGATCCGAGTCGTTGCCCATACCATTCGGGAAGCGGTCAGATTTGGATTGCATCAATATGGAAGTGGACGCTATGGCGGAGGCGCACAAGAAAATGACCTTTGCTTTAAATTCGTGAGTTTCCTTGGTCAACCTGTCTATAACCTTTACCCCGGTAGCCTTTTTGGTATCGGGATCGTACATTACTTCATGGACAATGGAGTCCGTACGCAAGGTCATGTTGCCTGTGGCTTCGGCAGCGGGCAGGGTAGATGATAAACTACTAAAATAGCCTCCAAAAGGACACCCTCTTATACATCTATTTCTATATTGACATTTGGTACGCCCGTCAAAATTTTTGGTCCCCGTAATATGGGCAACCCTACCTATGGTTACTGCGCGGTCGTCAAAGCCTTCAGTTACTTTGTTCTTAAAGTGCTCTTCCACACAATTCATTTCCATGGCCGGCAAAAAATCACTATCCGGCAACTGTGGAAGGTTAAGTGCTTCTCCACTTACACCTATAAATTCTTCCACCTTAGAGTACCACGGGGCAATATCTTTATAACGTACAGGCCAATCAACCGCAATCCCATCTTTTAGGTTGGCGGTAAAATCAATGTCGCTCCATCGGTAACTTTGACGTCCCCATTGTAAGGACCGCCCACCCAAGTGGTAACCTCTCATCCAGTCAAATCGTCTTATTTCATTGTATGGATGTTCCAAATCGTTTACAAACCACATTTTGCTTGCCGCATTGGTGGTATATCCTGTTCTATTCTGTTTAGGCTGTTTTTCAATATCTTCCCTAGTAGGTTCCCCGGCATTTGGAAAATCCCAAGGATCTAGATTGGCCGTCTCGTAGTCTTCGATGTGTTTCACCATCCTTCCACGTTCCAGAACAAGGGTTTTGAGTCCTTTTTCGCATAATTCTTTGGCGGCCCAACCTCCGCTAATTCCCGTGCCTACGACAATTGCATCATAAGAATCCTGCACTTCATTGTTATTCAACTTGCTCATTTATGAAATTGTTTATTTAATAAATTTATTAAATATAAAATTAATTTTTTACATTTAAACCCTATATATATTAATACTATGGCACTATAACGTTATAGTAAATGTTAATTCTTGGATTTAATCTCAATACTCAAAATGAAGCGTAAAAATTTAAAGATCAAAGGAATCAGTGTTGTATTGCTTGCCTTATTAATAAGTGTGTTGTCTTGTAAGGAAGCTCCTAAAGAGCAGCCTAAAGATATGGAGACCTCAGAAGTATCCATGAAAGCTGAGGAACCGTTTTTTAAATTGTCTTTGGCCCAATGGTCCATGCATAAAATGGTGCGTCAAGATGGAGTGGATCCATATACATTTGCCGAGAAGGCCAAGAATTGGGGTTTTACAGGATTGGAGTATGTAAGTGGTTTATATTATGAGGAATTGGAGGCTGCTAATTTTTCCAAGGAAGCCATGGCCGCCTTCGTTGAAAAATGTAATGCAGAAAGCAAAAAACATGGTATGCAAAATGTCCTGATAATGATCGATGGTCAAGGAGATCTTGCTACTACGGATGCCCAAAAAAGAAAGGAAGCAGTTGAAAACCATTATAAATGGGTAGATGCGGCTGCCGATATGGGTTGCCACGCCATTAGGGTAAACCTGTCCGGAAGCAAGGTTCCCGATGAGTGGATGGCCAGTTCTGTTGATGGTCTAACCCAGTTGGCCACCTATGCCAAGGGAAAAAATATTGAAGTTTTGGTGGAGAACCATGGCGGGCTGTCGTCTAATGCGGCTATGTTGGCTGAGGTTATGACCAAGGTAAATATGGACAATTGCGGTACCCTTCCTGATTTTGGCAACTTCTGTATAGAAAGAACTAAAGATGGTTGCGCCGAGGAGTATGACATTTATAAAGGAATTAGTGAACTAATGCCACATGCCTTGGCCGTAAGTGCCAAGTCTTACGATTTTGATGCCGACGGTAATGAAACTAAACTGGATTACCCAAGAATACTTAAAATAGTTAAAGATGCAGGTTATACCGGCTTTATTGGTGTGGAATACGAAGGAAGCGTTTTAAGTGAGGAGCAAGGAATTATCGCTACCAGGGATTTATTGATAAAAGCAGGTAAGGAACTTAATTAGCATTATATTTTATGAAGGCTTTTTTCAATCAGCTGTTCGATTATAACTTTTACTGTAATAAAAAATTGATTGAAGAGTGCCAAAAGCTGGAAAATGTTCCAGAAAGGACAACGGAGCTCTTCAGTCATATATTAAATGCGCACCATATTTGGAATTCCAGAATTCTTGGTAAAAAAGTGGAATACGGTGTTTTTCAGTTACACTCTATAAAGGATTGGGGCGACATACATTATGAAAATCAAAGGAGCTCCTTTGAAATAATCACCAATGTGGATAGTTTTGAAAAGCGCTTGGATTACGAGAATTCCCAGGGTAGATTGTTTACCAATACCATTCAGGATATGCTGTTTCATATCATAAACCATTCTACGCATCATAGGGCCCAGATTTCTGTGGATTTCAGAAATAACTCCATTGAACCCCTGGTCTTGGATTATGCCTTTTATAAGCGATGAATATACCAGCTAGACCGTGAATGTAAAAACCAAAGTTCAGTTGTCCTTAATGATGTTTCTCGAATTTTTTATTTGGGGAGGTTGGTTTGTAACCCTTGGCACTTTTTTGGGACAGAATCTCAAGGCTACAGGAGCAGAATCGGCAATGGCATATTCAACCCAATCCTGGGGAGCCATAATTGCACCTTTTATTATAGGGCTAATAGCGGACAGGTATTTCAATGCAGAGCGAATCTTAGGGGTTTTGCATCTTCTTGGGGCTTTAATGATGTATAAAATGTATGTGGCCGTGGACTTTGCCGGTTTCTACCCCTATGTACTGGGATATATGATTCTCTATATGCCGACTTTGGCCTTGGTGAATTCTATCTCCTTTAGCCAAATGAAAAATCCTGCCAAGGAGTTTTCTTTTGTGAGGG
>TARA_R110002096_G_scaffold436089_1_pt1 | contig 16551 bp, 7 predicted proteins | sample TARA_R110002096 | Tara Oceans TARA_R110002096 (sample SAMEA4397295) | marine metagenome | biome: Polar Biome; feature: [DCM] deep chlorophyll maximum layer (ENVO:01000326); material: water (ENVO:00002006), including particulate matter (ENVO:01000060) such as... | depth 35 m | reverse complement strand
GACTGGCAGTCAAGAGGTCGTGGGTTCGAATCCCATCTTCTCCACAGTAATGGCAAGGCTTCAGAAGATTTTAACTTTAGAGGTTTTTTTGATTTGCACGCAATTTGCACGCAAAATTCGTGTTTAATTGAATTTGTATTTATTTGATATGATTTAACTTAAATTGATACAATTGCCAATTTAATATATAAGTATTCATAAGATTTAATTTTTCGAATTTTGTAATATAATTTAATATGGAGTCTGTTGAGTACTACATTAAAATCTTGGTAACCTATATTTTCATTAGTTCAATTTTTTAGGGCTCAAATATATGCTCAAACCTTATCTTAAAAATTATCAGTCTCCTAATTTGAATGTTGACTATAATTCACAAATTATTTTCAAAATAAGAATAATAAATGTTCTTTACTCTTACTAAACCCTTTAAACACTAGGAATCGCGGTTTTTCCGCAATTATTTTTGAAGAAAAATGATTATACTTGTTAAGTATTATCATACAGTCCCTAAAATTAATTAACAAGCATATAATTGCTAAGAGATAATAATCTTGGCTTAGGTTAATATTGTCTAATTTTAAATTGTTTTTATGAATAAAACTACGATTTCTTTTGTTCTTTTTTTGTGGACTTTCCCTCTTTTTATGTTTTCACAGAATCTTCTAGACACATCCACTTGGAGTATTGGATCAGGAAGTATAGGAAATTTTTATGCGAATGGTCCAGCTGCAGAAAACATTAGAGAATGGGGTAAAAACCATATTGGGGAAGATGTTATTCTTTGGAAAGCCGTTCCAGATAGTAACAGTAATGCCGATGGAGGGTGGAACTCAAGCTTCTTAACAATAGATAATACGAAAACGTATAGATTGTCAGTTTGGATAAAAAAAACCAATTCTAACGATGGCTATACTTATTTTGGGACTCACAGTTACAACGGTGCATATCATCTATATAGATTAGATGGCTCACTAGATACAAATCCATATTTTTTTGGAGGTGATTTACCTAAATTAGATAGGTGGTATCTGTTGATAGGTTTTGTACACGAAAACAGTTACTCATCTACTGCAATACAAGGTGGAATATATGATGGTTTAACAGGCTTGCTTGTTCAAAGTATTCATAGAGATTTTAAGTTTGGAACTAATGCTAGTAATATTTCACATAGAGCATACTTATTTTATGATATTAATACCTCCGATAGGCAATATTTTTACGCTCCTCGTTTAGAACAAATTAACGGTAGTGAACTTTCTATTAATGAGTTATTAAGCTTAAATCCAGATCCGAAATTGGTTTTCGCTTACGATAATTCTGGGAATCAAAAACAACGGTTTTACTGTCCAGATGGATCAAGTTGTTCTGTTCCTTCACCTCCTGCAGGTAAGGTAGAGAATGAAAAAGATATAATTGCAGAAGAAAATGAAGAGCTGAATTTGAAGGATCAACTTAAGATATACCCAAACCCAACCAAGGATATTGTTTATATTAAAATTCAATCAGAAATACTTAGTAAAACAGAATCTATAAGAATCTTTAATACTAATTCTACATTAATAGAAACTTTAAAAAATGATAATTCAAATAAGGATCTTCAAGTTGATTTAACTGGAAAGCCCTCAGGAGTATATTTTCTACATATTCATATGAATGATGGAAGTGAGAGTATTACCAAAAAAATAATTAAAGAATAATTCTGAGATTTTCCAGATAAAAAATATATCACATGAAAAAAAATATACTAATACTATTAGGTCTTCTTTTACTTAATATTTCTTTTGGTCAAACTAAAAAAAATTCTGGTGAAACAAAAATATTTAAGGATGAATTTACTTATAAAAAAATAAAAGTTGTAGATAAAGAAGATGGAAACCTACTTATTTCTGGCGGGAACAATTCAACTCTTAGTAAATCATCGATTACAAGTAGTGTAAAAGCCCTTTCTGGAGGAAGTTCTTCTTCTGATATTAGTGAAACTATAGGAGAATTTTCTGTTTCTCCAACAGGTGGAGCGCAATATAATATTCCCATAGCTGTACCACCAGGTATTAATGGAATTGCACCAGAAATTTCATTGAGTTATAACAGTCAAGGTGGAAATGGTATAGCTGGTTATGGTTGGAATATTAATGGAATTTCAACAATTTCCAGAATTCCTTCAACCAAATTTCATGATGGTCAAATTAAAGGTATTAATTTTAATCTACAAGATAGGTTTTCAATTGATGGTGAACGTCTAATATTAAAAAGTGGCACTTATGGAACAGATGGAGCTATATATGAAACAGAAACTTATTCTAATAAAAAAATAGTATCTCATGGGGCATATCCAGATGGGCCTGCTTACTTCGTAGTTTATTATCCAGATGGGTCATTTGCTCATTATGGAAACAGTTATGATTCGAGAACACCTCTTAATTATTCAATAACGTATTGGCAAAACCCACAAGGTGTCAGGATTAGTTATGTGTATTTTAAAATTAGTAATACTCTATCCATAGCTAAAATTAAATACGGTACTTTAAATAGCACAACTCCAATTAATGAAATTCGATTTGAATATAATTATCCCAGAGACAGGATAGAACAAGCTTTTGTAAATGATAAATCATTTGTTAGAACAACTATTTTAGACAAAATTGATATTTTTAGTAACAATATCAGGTTTAAACGTTATAATTTAAGTTATGATTTAACTAGTCTAAAGTACAAAAGATTAAAAACTTTTACTGAACAAAATGGCGATTTGACGCTTTCGCATAGTCCAATAAGTTTTAATTATCCTCTTGCTACAAGTTCTTCAATTGATTACAATAATATTACAACAGATTTAAATCTCGTGAATATTGAGCAAAGAAATGCTGAAGTATTTGCTTTAGACCTCACTGGCAATGGAAAAATGGATTTTGTTGTATGCCCTACAACTAAAAATAAGTTTTGGATTTTTAAGGATATTCAAAATAGCAATTATAATTATCCCTATGAAGTTAATACGGGTGCTTTTGAGTCTGTTTTTCCTTCAACTTCATTAAATTACCAAAACAAAGTTCTTGGAGGTCAGGGTTTAACAGTTGTACAAAAAGGATCAAACAATACTGTAAATTTTAAAGTGTATTCAAAAGCCCCTCCAAGTTCAGGTTTGCCTATAGGTTATGACTATACTAAAGTATGGAATGCACCAACATATACTTACTATAATACACCCACAAATTATTCGACAAAACAAATACCAAAAGAATATATTTCTGGAGATTTTAATGGTGATGGGTTAACTGATGTTTTAGCTATTGGAAAGCCATATACTAACAGGTATTGTAATGAGTATCCTTGTCCAGGAGGTACAACTGTTATACAACAAATAGATCCTTGTGAGGAAACACCACAACAAATTGCTAAAAAGAACTCGTTTTCTAAACATGTTAAAATTAATAATATATCCAATAAAAATGAGAATTTAGAATTATTTCGACCTCCAATTTACCCAGATCCCGAACTAAATCCAGATCCGTATCCAGATCCAGACCCAGGTTGTGGTGGAAGCAATAATTGTTACTCTTGTAGTAGTTACAACGTAAATTACAAAACAGTTTATTTTATCGACTTAAAGAGAGATGTTACTTCTGGTTTTGTTAACAATGCAGGAAGCTTACAGCAAAGTATAGCTAATGGAGACAAGCTAAAAACTGGTGATTTTAATGGTGACGGTAAAACCGATATTCTCCATATTACAAATGGAAAATTATTTATCTATACTTTGACAGCTAATAATACTTTAACCCTGCTTTGGCAAACGGATGATTTAGTAATTAATGCAAATGTAAATGACAACCCTTTAATAGGAGATTATAATGGAGATGGTAAAACAGATTTATTATACCCAACTGCAAATAATAGTTTTTCGTTCAGATGGTTTATTTCAACAGGGACTACTTTTGCTGTAGAAACAAGAACCCAGCCATTTAAATATCAAAGAACAAATTGGAACGGTAACAATGGAGTGCTTTCAGGCTTTAACTTACTACCTGTAGATATTAATGGAGACGGAAAAACAGATGTTCTCGAGTACAATACAACTACTTATAATAACGGTACAAATGGAACAGAAGTTGTTAAAATTTATAATAACCATGGTCTATATGATACCTCGTCACCTACTCGTACAAATTTTGTATATGGTGGAGAAACAACCAAAACAGGTAATTTAAAACATTACCCCATACCCATATACCTATCCTCAAATAAACCAAATAAAAACTTAGAGTTTGCCTCAATTAGCGATAGGTGGGTTACAAACTTTTCTTTTACTCAAGACCATAAGGAAGATGTGTTAATACGATCTATAACAAATAACGGAGTTACAGAAACAATTAATTATAGTGGCCTTGATCCTTCAGCATATAATAGTGATTACATGCAAATATATCAAAGTTCATACGATGAAACGTATCCAAATATAGATTTACAGATAGCTCCAACTACCAAGGTTGTCAGTAAATTAGAGCGTATAAGTTCTGGAACAACTACCTTAAAGCAATTGTACACATATTATGGAGCAGTTTATAATGCTGAAGGCTTAGGTTTTTTAGGTTTTAAGGGTATGGCTATAAGTAATTGGCATACCGATTATTCAGATAGGATTTTTAATGTTTCAAAGTATAATACAGATTTAAGAGGGGCGATTACCGATCAGTATACCTTGTCAAATTACTTTTCCTTTACTGTTCCAAGTTCAAATTATATTTCTAAAACTACCTATCAAAATTCATCGTCCTTATCAAGTAATAAGGTATTTAAGTTATGGGTTACATCTAGTTTAACCCAAAATACATTGGAAGGAACAAATACCAATATATCTTATCTTTATGATGCGTATAATAACCCTACTAAAATAACTACAGATTATTTAGGCACAGGAAGCCATGTTGTTGATATCACCTATGCCAATAGTACGGGCAGTAATTATTTTATAGGAAGACCAACAAAGCAAATTGAAACTAAGACCATTGGAGGTGAAAGTTTTAATACTACAAAAGAGTTTATTTACTCTGGTAATCTACTCACTCAATTTAAACAGAAAGGTAACAATACGCCTTTTAATATTGAAACATATAATTATGATGCTTTTGGTAATATTATTAAAAAGACAGTAACACCAAATGGAGAAACAGCTAGAGAGATTGAATTTGAGTATGATACATCAGGAAGATTTTTAACAAAATCCATAGGTATTGAAGATTTAGAAACCACATATGAATACAATGTCAATAAAGGAACTTTAAGTAAGGAAATAAATCCATTTGGTCAAGAAACTGCTTTCACTTATGATGAATGGAATAGACCCATAAAAGTAACAGATTATTTGGGTAATGATGTAACTACAAGCTATGTTGAATCTAATTATTCTTATACAGTAACAAATTCTGCTGATGATGGTGGTGGAGCTATATCAATTTATGATCCTTTAAAGCGCTTAACTACTTCTAAAGAAAAAGACGTTTTAGGACAGTGGATAAGCACAAGCTATCAATACGATAAGTTTGATCGTATATGGAAATCCAGTGAGCCTTATACAGGAACAGGAGCATCGCAATGGAATGAAACCGAGTATGACTTTTATGGAAGGCCTATAAAATTAACTGAATATACAGGTAAAGTAACAAACATAACCTATAATGGATTAACAACAACGGTAAATGATGGCACAAAAACAGTAACTACCACAAAAGATGCTATGGGAAACGTGGTCTCTGTAACCGACCCTGGAGGTACAATTAATTACACCTATTTTGGTAATGGTAATTTAAAAACAGCAAATTATGGTGGTATTATTGTTTCTATGGAGCAAGATGGTTGGGGTCGTAAAACAAAACTGACTGATCCTTCAGCAGGAATTTATACATACGGTTATAATGGTTTTGGAGAAGTTATACAGGAAACCACTCCTAAAGGAACTACTCAATACTCATACAATTCATATGGAAAACTTTATTACAAGGAAATAAATGGTGATAATACCAGTATTATAGTAGATTATGGTTATGATACTACTTATAAATCTTTGGCTTCCATCAGTATGGTTTCCGATGATAATGATGAACACGAAAGTTACATTCAATTTACTCTTGACTCATATGGAAGGGTAATACGTTCGGATGAGTCTAGCACATATGCTTCATTCTATCAAGAATATACTTATGATACGTTTGGAAGAATTAATACTGAAGAATATTACGGAAAATTAAAATCTAATAGCAAAACAAGTGCTAAAAAAGTAAAAAACATCTATCAAAATGGCGGTTTAAAAACAGTACAAGATTTTGCAACAAACGAAGTGTTGTGGAATATAAGTGGAATTAATGCAAGAGGTCAAGTAACCACAGCCACTATGGGTAATGATTTAAAAAGCGAATATACTTATGATGCTTATGGCTATTTAAATGAAAGTAAGTTAGAAAAGAATGCTAGTTCAACTGCGGTAGAGTTGATGAAACTTACTACAAGTTTTAATGCTCAAAAAGGTACGCTTAATAGTAGAACAAATAGTATGTTTTCATGGTCTGAGAATTTCATTTACGATAGTATGGATAGGTTGGTAAACTTTAACGACAATAATGACAACAAAAACAATACCTACGATTTATTAGGTAGAATAACAGAAAATAGTGAAGTAGGCGACTATGCATATACAGGTAATTCTTATCAACTTAATAATGTAGACCTTAATAACCAAGGCGATTTTTATTTTCAAAATAAAGCTCTTCAACAGGTAACATATAATGCTTTCAAAAAACCATTTGAAATTAATCAAGAAGGAAAAGAAAAAATAGGGTTTCAATACAATGCATTCATGGGGCGTTCACATATGTTTTATGGAGATACCAATAGTAGCATAACCCAACGTAATAATCGCAAACACTACTCTTATGATGGTAGTATGGAAATTAGCTATGATAGTACTTTAGATTTAACATCCTTTGTAACATATATAGGTGGAGATGCGTATAGTGCACCAGCCATCTGGAAATCAGAAAGTACCTCCTCTGGAGGTTTAGCAGATTATTATTATTTACATCGCGATTATTTGGGAAGTATTTTAATGATATCTGATAGACTAGGAAATGTTAAAGAAAAACGCCATTTTGATGCATGGGGCAATATTGTAAAACTAACTGATGGAAATGGCAATAATTTAGATAAATTTGTGTTTTTAGATAGAGGTTATACGGGGCATGAGCATTTACAAGGTGTTAATTTAATACACATGAATGGTAGGCTGTACGACCCTAAATTAAAACGTTTTTTAGCACCCGATAATTACATACAAGATGTAGGTAATACACAAAACTTTAATAGGTACAGTTATGTGTTAAACAACCCGCTAATGTACATAGACCCTAGCGGCGAGACTTATGGTGATCCTGAGGGGAGACCTTATAATTACGAAAGATCATTAGAGGGTGCCAGTAGTGTCGATATTAATATTGATTTTAGAGGTTTTAGAAGGTGGGTTGGTAATAACTTTCAAAGTGCGGTTAGAGATATTGTAAGACCTATTAGAGAAATTGGACGCTTTTTTAAACGCCTTTTTGGTGGGGGCAGAGATAAAGCTCCAGTAGAATATGCTAACTATGAAGGCTTAAGTAGTGACCCATTAGCGGGATCAAGTGGCAGTATACCTACGGCATTTTTTGGTGGTGGTGGCACCGATACTGGTGGTTTGGGGATTAACAGAGGCCCAAATGACTATAGTGTTTCAGAAAAAAAAGGTGGTATTATTTTTGTTCATAATTATGATAAATCTATTAATACAAATACTTTTATTGGAGAATTAAAGGATCATTTGATAAGTAATGGTTTTTCTGAAAACACGAGAATAGTGAAACATAGTGAATGGGAATCTGCTAAAGCATGGTGGAATAACACTCCCGTTGCTAACTTATCTATTCATGATTTTTACTCATCTGGTTCACCATTAGATGGTGGTGTTTTAGGTTTTGCTTCAATGGGATCAAACAACGCTTTAGTCTATGGAAAAGGAATAATATTAGGCAGAAGAAATAATCCTTCAATGATAGACTTAGTAAATGTAGCTGCTCATGAGATCGGACATGCTGTATTTTCGTTTGAACATTCAAACGAGGGGATAATGTTTAAAAGTTATGGAAGCGGAAGGGGGATTTTAGATTTAATTGATTTTAATGAAGAACAAAAAATAAAAATAAAAAATAGTGTATGGGGACAATGAAATATTTTAAGTTACTAACAAAATTAATCATATCGGCACTTATAATTTATATCATTGGATTTAGTAATTATAGCAGTATCAAACGGGATGTTTATTTTAGATATCATTCCAAAATTAGTTTTGGATATGTTTTAGGTTTTTTGCCAAAAGAATATAAGTTAGATTATGACGAAAGTATTATTTATAGGAATGATAGATTTGATTTAATAAATATTGTTTATAATAAATTCCCTAATTATCATAATTACATTATTTACAACGATATAGAATCAAATAATCAAAATTTATTGAAAGATAGTGATGAGATTTTTAAAAAAATTGAAGGCAGAAAAGATATATTATCTTCACAAATAAATTTAATTTATTTTAATCAATTAATAAAAATAATAAAAATAAAAAATAAAGATTCAATATCTGATTACTATTGTTATTTGCTTTCTAAATTAAACACAAATAGTTATAAACTAATTAACGACAAAAGCGACTATCAATTATTACTTGATAATTACGGTGAATCTTCACCTAATAAAGCTCCTAAAGATCTTATTTTTGATGAGAATCAATATTTTAATTTCGATGACTTCAAATATTATTGGTTTAAAGATTTAGGGATTTTTAAATTAGATTTTGATTATGTAGATACAGATTTAAAAAATGTTACTGATGAGTTCCTTGGTTACCTCGGCACTTCTATAAAAATTGACAATGAATAAACTAACATATTTTTTATTAGTATTATGTTTTACCTGTAGTTCACTAGATGACAATAATGATAATAATGTTTCAACATTTATTACAGTAACCCAAGATTTAAGTGTGGTTAATATAGATCAAATAATTTCTATTACAGTAACTTCTAATGAAACCATTAATAGTATTGATTATTCTTTAGATGGAGGCACAACTTTTATAGGTGAGGTTTCAAATTCTACTTTTGGTAATAATGTTAAATTGTATCTAGATTTTGATACTGTTGGTACTAAAAACATTGTTTTTAGAGTTAAAAATAATGAAGGAGCTATTGTAGACAAAGCCATTAGCGTAAATGTAGAGCGTGGTAATGCCATACAAATACAAAATTTAAAACTTAACTCGTTTTATGATATGGGTAACACTTGGGATGCTGAGTTTAGTGATACAAACCCAAACCGATTAGCCGATGTGTATTTTGTTATACTAAAACCACCACTTAATATTTTTAATGGCACTAGAGGCACTATACCAGCAGGTAGCTGGTTATGGTTTCGCTCACAAACCAGAGATAATGAAAGTAATTTAAACTGGGATTTGCAAAACGAAGATTTGTATATAAACATAGAACAACTAACACCTTATATTGCTTTTATAGATGATGATGGCGATCCCGTTTTAGCAGGATTGGGAGATTTAATGTTGGGGCCTCCTTTTGAGCGTGTTATTCCAATAGCAGATTATATAAACACAAAACCTAATACTATTGTTGCAGAAGAACCAAATATTAATTTGGAATATGAATTAACATTGGATTGGTAAAAATCTTTATTATTTTGTACATTTCTATTCCCAAATGAAACAATTATTTATCTTCATAATAATCTTAATTTCAAATGTTAGCTTTTCTCAAAATGAAGCTAACATTTGGTATTTTGGTGGAAAAGCTGGGTTAGATTTTAATAGTGGTGCACCTGTTGCACTCACAGATGGGCAAATGGTAACGCAAGAAGGTTGTGCTTCTATTGCAGACACTAATGGAAATTTGCAATTCTATACAGATGGTTCAACAATTTGGACTAAAAATCATTCTATAATGATTAACGGTACGGGTTTAAATGGGCATTTTTCCAGTTCTCAATCGGCTATCATAGTCCCTAAACCAGAAACTCCAGATATTTATTATGCTTTTACTGTAGATTTTCAAGGTGAACCTAATGGTCTACAATATTCAGAAGTCGATATGTCTCTAAATACAGGTTTAGGAGCTGTTACTACAAATAAAAATATCTTACTACTAACACCTGTTTTAGAAAAATTAACGGCAGTACAACATGCCAATGGAAATGATATTTGGGTTATAGCTCATAATAATGGTAGTGCTGAGTTTTACGCGTTTTTAGTTACTAATACAGGTATACAAACACCAGTAATAACAGATATTGGTTTTAGTTATAGCGGTTCATCTTATGATAACAACGCTGGTTATATGAAAGCATCTCCTGATGGCACAAAGCTAGCTATGGCTTTCCCGAAATTTAGCAATGGTTTGCAATTATTTGATTTTAATAACGCGACAGGACAAATTACCAACTTTAGAAATTTTAATGATGTTCCTGGTGCTGTACAACCTTATGGTTTAGAATTTTCACCATCAGGAGATTTACTATATGTTTCAGGTTCTGGAGGTATTGGACAATTTGACGTTACTCTACCTACAGTGTTTCAAATGCAGATTAACCTCACATTTCTAAATAACGAAATTAATAATAATAATTGGGGAGCACTACAATTAGCTTCAGATGGAAAGATTTATGTTACCAGAGTTGCTAGAGATGGTTTTCCTGACATTAATACATTAAGCGTTATAAATAACCCTGATGAATTAGGGTTAGGTTGCGATTTCCAGTTGGATGTAATACCCTTGGGTACAGGGATAGCAAAACTTGGATTACCTCCTTTTATTCAATCATTTTTTATTGTTGGTTTTGAATATGAAAATCTATGTTTTGGTGATAATATACAATTTAATGCTAATATTTCTCAAGCTTATGATTCTGTTTTTTGGGATTTTGGAGATAGCAATACTTCTAGTGATGAGAATCCAACCCACATTTACTCTAGTACGGGAGATTATGTTGTTACATTAAATGTTACATCTGGAGGACAAACATCAACAGATTCAAAAACCATAACAATTTATGAACAACCAATAGCTTATCAACCTCAAGATATATTAATTTGCGATGATAATAATGACGGTTTTTATAATTTTGATTTAACGTTGCAAGATTCAGACATATTAAATGGTCAGAATAATACAGATTTTACGATTAGCTATTATGCCTCTATGGCTGATTATACTAGCGTTTTTTCTATTGCAAGCCCTAATGATTACATCAATCTTACACCCTACACATCTCAAGTCATTATAGCTAGTGTTAAGAACATTCAAAACAACTCATGTGAAGCCATAACAACATTTAATATTGAAGTATTTGAATCTCCAACTCCTAATCAAAATATCCCAAAACTAGCTTTTTGTGATAATATAACCGTAGGAACAGATATAGATGGGTTAATTGAGTTCGATTTAACACAAAATGAAGTAGTTATTTTAAACGGACAATCCAGTTTAGATTTTACAATAAACTACTATACTGATGTTGGATTAACAAACCAAATACTTACTCCTAATGCATATCAAAATAGTAATACTTCTGAAACTATTTATGCTCAAGTAGTAAATAATAGTAATACAAACTGTGAATCGCAAACCGCTTTCATTATTGAAGTATTTGAATTACCAGTTATTTCAGTTTTAGTAGAATTGAAGCAATGTGACGATGATTTAGATGGGTTTAGTATCTTTAATTTGGAAGAAGTTAAAGCAGAATTATCAGTAAATTATTTGAATGAGACTATTACCTTTTATGAATCTCAAAGTGATGCTGAAAATGACAATGATTCAATATTAAATGGAACTACTTATTTAAATCAGGTAGTGAGCAGTGATAACATTTGGGCAAGAATAGAAAACGATAATGAATGTTATAGAACGGCTCAAGTAAATTTAATTGTTTCAACCACTCAAATTCCAAATACGCTTTCACGAAGTTTTTATCAATGTGATGATGGAGTTGATCTGAATGATGGTATTGCAACATTTGATTTTGGCAGCGTTGATACAGAAATTAGGGCATTATTTCCTATGGGTCAGCAATTAATTATCAATTATTATCGCAATCAAGCTGAAGCGCTATCTGAATTAAATTCTATTACAGATATTAATAGTTATCAAAATTTAGGTTATCCATATTCGCAGGATATATATGTTAGAGTTGATAGTGCTTTAGATAATGACTGTTTGGGTTTAGGTAATCATATAACTTTATATGTTGAAACAGTCCCAATAGCATACCCAGTAATGATACCAGAGCAATGTGATGATGATGGAGATAACATGTTTGCTTTTGATACCTCAAATATTGAAAGTACTTTGTTAAATGGTCAGACAAATGTAGCTCTAATCTATACCGATGATAGTGGAAGCTTACTAGCAAGTCCATTACCAAATCCATTTTTAACATCGTCTCAGACTATTATTGCAAGAATTACTAATACTAACTCACAAGACCCTAATGGTGCTTGTTATGATGAAACAGAAATTATATTTACAGTTGATGCCGCAGCTGTAGCCTATCCTATTGATGATTTTGTTGAATGTGATGATGATAATGATGGTCAATTTCCATTTGACACATCTTTAATTGAAGCTACAGTTTTAAATGGTCAGACGGGAATGTTAATTAGTTATTTAGATAAAAATGGAAACACTTTACCTAGCCCATTACCTAACCCATTTATAACAGGGACACAAACTATAACTGTAAGGGTAGAGAATCCATTAAGTAATATTTGCTTCGACACAACTGACATTGTTTTTGTCGTAGTAGATCAACCTGAGTTATTAATGGAGGACTTATGGCTAATTTGTGAAAATGATACTGTTGAGATTACAGCTGATGCTGGATATGATGAATATTTGTGGTCAACAGGAGAAACCTCACAATCAATTGTAGTTAATGAGATAGGAAGTTATGACGTAACAGTAACAAATTTGTTTAGCCCAGTAAGATGTAGTAACAATAAAACTGTAACGGTTATAGAATCTGGACAGGCTGAAATTACTGATATAAAAACTAGAGATTGGACTCAAAATAATAATGTCATTACTGTTTTTGCAGAAGGAACTGGCGATTATGAATATTCTTTGGATGGTATTGAATACCAAAATTCCAATGAATTTAGAGACCTTTCTGTTAATGATTATACAGTATTTATAAGAGATAAGAATGGGTGTGGTGTAGTTTCAGAAAACGTTTATTTAATGTATTACCCTCATGTATTTACGCCTAATGGAGATGGATATAATGACACTTGGCAAATTACTAATTCGAATAAAGAACCATTAAATAAAATCTTTATTTATGATAGGTATGGAAAATTAATTAAACAATTAATGCCAGATGGTAATGGTTGGGATGGAACATTTAATGGGCAGAAACTTACTTCTGATGATTATTGGTTTGTATTAGAGCGTCAGAATGGAAAGATTTATAAGGGACATTTTACTTTAAAAATATGATCAATTCTCTTAATTAACAATTATTTGATAGACACGCAGAATTACACTGAAACTCTTCATTATTGAGTTTTCTTTACGGGAGAGATTTGTTGCACACAAAAGCCATTGAACGTTTTGAAAGTCGTTTTGATAGTAAGATTAAGCAAGCTAAAATTTATCCTACTTGGGCGGTTGTTGTTTTTATAACTTGTAATATAGTTACTATTGTATTGGTATATCGGTTATTTCTTATATGATTATTCAGTTAATTTAATTGACTTTTGGCTTATGTATTAACTAAAAAACACTACTTTTGGCTATTATAATAGAAGAAAGTTATGATAAATAGAGTTGTATCTACAGTTTTAAATGAGAAAATGAACTCAGGAAAGGCCATTATTCTGATTGGTCCAAGACAAGTAGGAAAGACAACATTAATTAAATCAGTGTTAGAGGATAAAGATTATTTATTTCTGGATGGAGATGATCCTACGGTAAGAAATATTTTAACAAATCCTAATACAGAACAATTAAAAAGTATAATAGGAGACTATAAAATTGTTTTTATTGATGAAGCTCAACGTATTGAAAATATAGGAATAACTTTGAAAATAATTACAGATCAATTTAAGTCTGTTCAACTTTTTGTGAGTGGCTCATCTGCTTTTGAGTTAAATAACCAAACCAATGAACCTTTAACAGGTAGAAAATGGGAATATAAATTATATCCAATCTCATGGCAAGAGTTGGAAGATAATATAGGGTATGTGAAATCTACACAACAATTGGAGTTAAGATTATTGTATGGCATGTATCCAGACGTTATTAATAATCTTGGTGATGAGATTGAAGTTTTAAATCAATTAGTTAATAGTTATTTATATAAAGATATACTTGCATTTAGTGGTATAAGAAAACCCGATATTTTAGAAAAATTATTGAAAGCATTAGCACTTCAATTAGGTAATGAAGTAAGTTATAATGAACTTTCAAGATTAATAGGTGTTAATAAGGGAACCATTGAAAGCTATATTGATTTATTATGCAAAAGTTATGTGATTTATAGATTACCAAGCTTTAGCAGAAATTTGAGAAACGAAATTAAAACAAATCAAAAAATTTATTTTTACGATACAGGTGTTAGGAATGCGATTATAGGAAACTTTACACCATTAAACTCAAGAGCAGATACAGGTGCTATATGGGAGAATTTTTTAATAATTGAAAGACTAAAAAAATTAAGTTACGGAAAGTTAAGAATAAGCCAATATTTTTGGCGCACAAAACAGCAACAGGAAATAGATTATGTTGAAGAAGAATCAGGGAAGATTTTTGGTTACGAGTTTAAATGGAATCCTAAAGCAAAAATAAAAATCCATAAAAGTTTTATCGAGACTTATAATTCGCAAATAAAAGTTATCAATACTGATAATTTTAGAGAATTAATAGGATAATTTCTGGAGGGGTTAAAGTTGAACCAACTTTTTATTATAATCATCCAATACTTCACTAGGCAAAGACTTAAGATATATTTGAGTTGTCGTTAAACGGTTATGACCAAGCATAGCAGAAATGGCTTGTAATGGCACATCTTGTAGCATGGCTTGAGTAGCAAAACTATGACGAGACACATAAGATGTTACTCGTTGTTCTATATTACATTTTTCAGCAATTTGCTTTAGCCCCTGATTATAAGCTTTACGAGCCCATAATACATCTTTGTATTGAAGCTCGTATTTCTCTCTTTTGATAATAGGAAAGATAAAATCTGATTTATCCTTGTTCTTCGTATAACAGGCAAGTATCTCTTTTAGCTGAGATGTGATTTTAATATCATACGGTTTAGATGTTTTGCTTCTAAAGAATTTTATGCGGTTATCTATAATGTTTTCAAGTTTCAAAAATGCCATATCTATAAATGATACACCATAAAGCATATAGGATGTTAAAAAGTAGTTTCGGAAATGAAATAAACTGTCAGTTTCTTTTAAATCCAGCATCATTATCGATTTGATGCTGTTAATGTCAAGTGCCCTTTTTTCAGTTGGTGTTGTTTTTATTCTATAATTTGTAAAAGGATAGGCATCTTTTGGAATAATTCCAGCTTTAATGGCTTTATTGTAAATGGCCCTGATTGTTTTCATATAAACAGCTAGACCATTGGTGGAATTTCCTCTTGAATAATGGAATTCTTCAAACTTTTTAAGAAATTCATAATTAACTTCATTGAACTTTAAATCATTTTCCTTATTGAATTTTTTAAGTATTTTGGTAACAGCATAATAAGAATTGGCATTTCCATACCGTTCAACCTTTTTAAGGTCCTCTATGATGCTGTTACTATAATCAAAAAATGAATTGACCGTAGCTTTTTTTGTGATTTTATTTTTTATTTGTGAAATGGATAAATAGTTGAGTTCTTCTTTTTCATTTAATTGGTCAATAATATTTATTGCACGCACTTTTGCTTTTAATAGGTTATTGTTTAATTTTTTTACGGTTACAGAATTACCATAAGATTTTTTTATTTTTTCGCTTCTTTCATCCCAAAAATTTAAAGGCACAGATGCTCCTAACCGTATTGACGTGGTTTTTCGAAAATGACTAAGCCTTAAAATGATTGGAAAGGAGTTGTCATTTTTCTTTCTGCGGGTGTCTAAAGAAAGTTTTATATTAGTGTTCATGGTACTCAAAGATATAAAAAAATTTGCACGCAATTTGCACGCAAACGGTTGATTTCATTTGATATCAATTAACATCAAAATGTATTAAAACACTGAAAATCAATAATATATGATATACTTTGGTTGGGGTTAAAGTGCTTTTCGCAACTCTGGCAGTCAAGAGGTCGTCGGTTCGAATCCGATCTTCTCCACTATTGATAATAAAGGCTTTAAAGGATTTTTATTTTGAAGCCTTTTTTAATTTGCACGCAAAGCATGTATAAAATTAAGTTTGATATTATTTAAAACATATTAGCTTACTT
>TARA_R110002096_G_scaffold376724_6_pt1 | contig 16558 bp, 13 predicted proteins | sample TARA_R110002096 | Tara Oceans TARA_R110002096 (sample SAMEA4397295) | marine metagenome | biome: Polar Biome; feature: [DCM] deep chlorophyll maximum layer (ENVO:01000326); material: water (ENVO:00002006), including particulate matter (ENVO:01000060) such as... | depth 35 m | reverse complement strand
CCGCCGTCGCGTTTTCGATGTATCCAACGACGTGCGATCAGCTCATGGCCATCGCCGATGCCGGACAAATCATGCCGCCCAAGAGCACTTGGTTTGAGCCCAAGCTTCGATCAGGATTGTTTGTCCATACGTTGGACTAGACCTGGCCGAAGGCCGGAATGAGCTGCGGTTAACAGCCAAAAACTACGCTTCGCCTGAAGCCGAAAAGCCGACGTCTTCGGCCAGGTTTTTCGACTTGGCGGCTCCCACAGCCAGTTGATCGCACCGCTCATTGAGGGGATTGCCGGCGTGTCCCTTGACCCATTGCCAAGTGACTTCGTGGACTTTGGCCAGATCATGGAGTTCCTGCCACAAATCGGCATTCTTCAAGGGACCGTCCTTTCGTTTCCAGCCCCGTTTCTTCCAGCCTTCGACCCAGCCCTTGCTCATCGCGTTCACGACATATTGTGAGTCGGAATGGATGGTGGGGGCGCACGGTTCATTCATGGCCCGCAGCGCGGCAATCGCGGCCATGATTTCCATGCGATTGTTGGTCGTATGCTGGAAGCCGGAACTCAGCTCTTTGCGATGTTTCCCGTAGATGAGAACCGCACCGTAGCCACCGGGACCAGGATTACCCAACGCTGAGCCGTCCGTATATACCGTGACCTTCTTCATCGGGCTGGCATGGCTTGAAATTCGGCGTTCGAGCTGAGACGAAGGCAAAAAAGAGCCTCGCCACCGTTTCCGATGGCGAGACTGCGAGCGTGCTCCGCTGCACAACCACTCGCCCGTGCAGCGGCGCTAGTTAACCCAGTTACACCACAGACAGGCATCGCGCGCCAACGCGACGCCAAATTAAAAGCAGGATTCAAAAAATTACCGGACTGTGGCAAGTCTGGAGGCGAGGTTTTTGCAAATTTGGTTGTCGCGTATGATACGGGTCTCAGGAATGAGTGCAATCTCATTTTCAAAAAAATCAGGAAAAACTGATGACCTTTGGGGTTTGGTAGGATTCCGGCCGATGAAAATTGGGAGCAATGCCAGGTTCCGGGCAGCAGCTCAGAAAACGGCGATCGCCTCGCGGATCCGTCAAAATCATGGTGATATCGACCCTGGATGCTTCCAGAAGTCTCGCATTGTAGGGGAGTTCAATCCAAGACCACCAACCATCATCGTGAACGTGATTCTTGATGGAGGGGGCAGAGTCAGGGGCAAATTGGGAATCAGGTTTGCGGGCCTCCGTGAAGCGCTGGCTCCACCACGCCCCTGACGGACTGAGGTTCCATTCCTGGTAAACGGAGGATTCGCTGTGGCTTATGAACAATTCTCCCACATCTTCTTCCCAAAGGCCTTTGGTGAACTGGCCAAGTGGGTGGTTGGAAAATTTTGGAGAATTGTTAGCGGAAATCAGAAAGAAAAGTCCGCGAGGACTCACGGCGAGACAGAATTCCGCCACGAAATCGAGCGGCTTGCCAAACCAATCGCTCTCGAACCGTTGGCGAGGGAGCTTGAGGAGCTGCTCTTCGCGAAGTTCAGAGGCGCTTTGATGGATGGTTGGAGTGACGGACACGCCCAAGGACTAGCATTCGATCACGGAGTCGTCACTTCCCGGTCTCTTTTAGAGTGGGCGCTTGTAGGTCTCGGCCCGATTCGACCAACCCCGCAGCCACATGGATTCATCCTTCGGCTTGGCGTTTGCAACGCGGCGCGTGAGAACCCGTTTCGCGGAATTTCCAAATTCAACCGAAGCTGCCACTCCTGTCGGCTCCCCCTCCATTTCCAGCAAAACCTGAGCGAGGCCCCAACCTTGTCCCTTGTAACGTTCCTCCTTCTTAATGCCTTCTCCCTTGAAGTTCACGTAGTCGATCAACGCATAAACACCCTGGGGACTGCTGGCTACCGCATAGAAATTGTGTTCCAATTTCGCCCGTTCGGCCGGAGTCGTCGCGGCGTGGGCCTTCATTTTTGGCAAGGCGCTTTGAAGGCGATGGACGATGAAGTCGGTTTGAACGTCGATCGTCTGTTTGAGAAATCCCCGGAGCTCATTCATTTGAGCGCTGTTTTTGGCGGCATGAAATTCATCGTAGCTGTTCCAGGGACAATCCTTGGTGGTCGCGATCCACGTTGGCATCGCGACGTTCTTCTGTTTCATGAAGGCCACCAGTTTTGGCCAGCTCTCATCAAAAGGCCCGGGTCTCTCGGCGGTGTACCAGATGAAGTGCCCAATTCCCAAGCTCGCGAAATATTCGTTCTTGTTCCAACTGGTTAAGCCTTCGACGGTTCCGCTACACTCGTTGACCCAGATTTTGCGTCCGATCTTCTGTTTCGCATCCTGGCTGAGGGTAATTTGCCGGCCGGTTGCTACCCCGCTGCTGGAACCCGGTTCCTCTTCGCCAACGCAGCTTGAAAGAAGTAGGCTTGATGCGAGGAGGGCAAGGAGTCGGGGATATTGCATGATGAATTGGACGGAGTTTTGGAGGGTTGTCTCGGGGAAAGTTGGATTGCCTCACTAGCAAATCAACCCTTTTGAGAGCTTGCCGACCGGGCAAAGTCAGGGCGATTTGCCGTTTATTTTTGATTTAGTAAGCCAAACTTAAAGATTTAGAATAACTAAATTTTACAAAAATTTACCTTGCAGCTATAATAATGATAAGCAGGGTGGTTGGATAGCCGCCTTTAACTTCTAGTTATTATGTCAATTCCGGACCACAATTTCTCGCGCAAGGATGGGGATGCTCATCGAGTGCCCGATGCAGCAACCGCCCGGTTTCTCGAGGCATTGGGATTTCAGGCGGGGGTAATCAATTCAGCGGCGAAGTCGCAGGAAAGCACGGCAGAAGTTTTCTATGTTCTTTGTCCGGGGTGTCATGAGGAGCTTTCGATCGGAAGGGCCAATTTTGGCGTCGAGGGGCCTTGTCCGACCTGCGGAACGAGAATTGTCGCCGATCAGGATGGTGACGGAAGTGTCCAGGCTCGAATGACCGGTCAATTTTGTCCTCCGCCCTCGCTGTTGGAATGGCCATCGTATTTCAGTGCTCGGAGCGGTTTCAAAACCAGCACTTCACCAACAGGTGAACCGTTGCCCGCCTCAAAGTTTCCAGCTTCTCAGGAGCGGAACCTCGTGAGAATGGAGTATCTGGTGGACCCGAGTGATGTGAAGCCCGCCATGGTCACCATGAAAAAAGGAGGGCGAGGACAGATTTTCAAGGTGGCGGGAATTGCGGCGGGATTGATTCTGGCCGGCATCGCCGCGGCTCTGGTCAGCCAATCAGGAAACCAGAACGAGTCTTCGAATGTGGCTGCGGCACAAGAGGAAGGGGGCGAGCAGCCATTGTTGGCGAAGGTCAGCAATGCGTCAGTCGAGCCGCAATCCATGGAATCGGCTTCCCATGTGGAAGATGAGGTGATTAAAGGCGTTCAACTTCCGGAAATTTCGGAATTGATTCCAGAACCGGTTTTGGAAGTCGAGTTGGCTCCCACGTCCACGTCTGCCATCGAACATGAACCGGAACAGGGGCCAACCCGTGAAGAGGTGGGAGAAGCGACGGTAAGGGCGTTTTTGGCTGCGGATAATCTCGATGCGAAGGCGCGATGGATATTGAAACCCGCTGAGAATCAGCCGCAATTGCGTGAATTCTACTTTATGGAGGCGCTGGTTCATCCCGGAGAGCCAGAGGTCCAGCATGTTGAAACTCGACAGACCGACAAGGGACAATGGATCAGTCTCTTTGACGTTTTTCTGTCGGCTTCACTGCCGCATCGAGTATTGGTTGTTCATCAGGACGGGATCGGAGCAAAGGTCGATTTTGGGCTGTATCGGCAAATGCGCGAGAACGCCTTGCACCGGTTTCTCGCCGGACCGGACAGCGGAAGTTCCCGGCAATTTCGGGTGATGCTGCGACAGACGGATCGGGATGTTGCTGCCGTCAGTGCGAATTTCAAGGAACCAGCTCTCTTCTTCGAGGCGCGCCTGCCCTTTTTTCCAGGGGCACCCGGGATGGTGGCCGTCCCGGTCGATTCTCCGGTTCTGGAAGAATTGCAGAACGCGTTTTTCCGCCATGAAGGTGACCTTCCTGCAGTCGTTGAGTTGAAGTGGCAGCCCAGCGAGGTGGATCCCCGGGAATGGGTTGTGACGATTAGCCAACTGGTCCGTCTCGGCTTGTGGGAGTAGATTTTTCCCTGGTTTCGCAACATTGAGTCGAACATGTGAAGCGGTTACCTGTTTACGTGAGCAGGGAGTTCGTTATAATCTCCGCAGTGTGATGAAAACGAACTACCACCTCATCGCCTTCTTCATCGTTGTACTAGCTCTATTTGAGGCGAACAGTGTAGTAGGTCAATTGTCCCCTGAGGAGACGGTTCAAGCATTGCTGCCGGCCGATGAACTGGAGGTAACCTTATTCGCGGCCGAACCCATGTTGGTGAATCCGGCGAGTATTGATGTCGATGAACGGGGGCGGGTCTGGGTCTGCGAAGTCACGAATTATCAAAACGAGAAAGGTCACCGCCCCGCCGGAGATCGCATCTTGATCCTGGACGACACCGATGCGGATGGAAAGGCTGATGAAACGACCGTTTTCTATCAAGGGCCGGATATCGATTCCGCGACGGGTATAACGGTGTTGGGCAACAAGGTCATCGTTGTGTGTTCGCCCAATGTCATCGTCTTCACGGATACCAATGGAGACGATCGTGCGGATTCAAAGCAAATCATGTTTACCAATACCGGGCTGGAGCACAGTATCCGTTCCGTTCACTCGTTTGTCTTTGGGCCGGATGGGAAGCTCTATTGGAGCTTTGGAAATACGGGAGAAAAAGTCTGTGGCCCGGATGGGAAAATCGTTGTCGATAAAGCGGGAAACCCGGTAATCGACGATGGAAAGCCTTATTGGGGGGGGATGGTATTTCGTTGTGATCCTGACGGGAAAAATTTGGAAGTCATCGGCCACAACTTTCGTGGCAATATGGAGGTCGCGGTCGATTCGTTTGGCACGGTGTGGCAAGGCGATATTGGCGACGATGGCAAATCTTCGACGCGGATCAATTATGTCATGGAATACGGCAATTTTGGATATCGTGACGAAAAGGATGGCAGAAGCTGGCGTGACTGGAGACTTGGGAAAGCCAGCTCTTTGGAAGAACAGCATTGGCACCAGAATGATCCCGGTGTCGTTCCCAATTTAATGATCTTGGGCGGCGGGACACCTGCTGGGATGCTTGTCTACGAAGGAGGTGCTTTGCCGGAACTTTTTCAGAACCAGATGATCTTGTGTGACGTCAGTAGCCGCCAGGTAAGTGCGGTTCCCGTGGCAAATCTGGGCGCGGGGTATCGCGGGGAGGTTGTACCATTGCTGAGTGGCGAAAACGATCCCTGGTTTCGACCGGTCGATGTTTGTGCGGCTCCAGATGGTTCATTGTTTGTCTGTGATTGGTACGATCCTGAGCCGATCGAGAATGGCGTCGGTGATCTGAAGCGCGGTCGTATCTATCGAGTGGCCGCCAAGGATAAACCCTACATCCGGATCATGTATGATTTCGACACACCGGAGGGAGTGCTCCAGGCTTTGATGAGCCCTAACCTGGCCACCCGGTTCCGGGGATGGGCGACACTGGTTGGTTCTGGAGAAAAGGCGGCTTTGGGCAGTTTGCTCATGCACCCAAATTCGCGATTGAGGGCACGGGGGCTTTGGCTTCATTCGGCGCTTCCCGGCAAAGCTCGCGAGGCGGTCGCGTTGGCGAGTTTGGATCGTGATCCGAATATACGGGCGATGGCCCCCCGCATGGCGCGGTCCTGTGGCGTATCGGTTTTGGCGACCGTAAGTTCGCTTTCAGGTGATGAATCCAGTTTGGTTCGCCGCGAATGTGCCATTGCACTGAGAGATCAAAGCGGGCGCTCTGCCGATAGAATTTGGGCCGAGTTGGCGCTCGCATACGAGGCCAATGATCGGTGGTATTTGGAGGCGTTGGGGATTGGCGCTGACCTCCACTGGGATCGCCGTCTTTCGGCTTGGTTGGATCGTGTGGGTCCAGGTTGGAATTCGGGGCCGAATCGAGATATTGTCTGGCGGAGCCGCTCCATTCGCACGCCGGATTTGCTCGCGGAATTGGCGCTCGATAGTGATCCAGCCGTCGATCCCTTTGAGCGTTATATAAGAGCAATGCATTTTCAGGATCCGGATGCCGCGCGTTTGGCGCTTCTCAAGGTGTTTGATTCCAGCGACCTCAAGCTGACTTATGCAGCTGCGGTTGATCTGCGATATGAGGACCTCGCTGGCGAGCCGGAACGTATCGGAAGGATTCGCAGTCTGATCAGCGCGAAACGCGGAAAGCCGGAGTTGGTTCGCCTGGTGGATGCCCTGAACATTCGCACGGCCGATCGTGAACTTTTGGAATACGCCCTCGCTCATCCCAATTCTTCGGAATCTCTTCGCGCGGTTCAATTGCTGATGAAGAATTCGGAGCTGGTTTCGAGCCTGCTCAAAGGTCCTCAGCTGCGAGCCCGGGAATTTATCCGGCTCATGGGGCGGTGCAACGATCCCCTTGCGAATGAAACACTGGCGTTTCTGGCGTTGGACAGGAGTGAGCCGGTCGCAAATCAGGTGGCGGCTGTTGAGGCGCTTTGTCTCAATGCCAAAGGAGCAAACGCGGTGTTTGCGTTGGCGAAAGACGAGAAAGTAGAGGGAACGGTGCTCGATGCCGCGATTGCGAGCCTGGCGCGGGCTCCCTGGGATGCCATTCGGGGACGTGCGATTCGGGAGCTGGGTGCAACTCCAATCGCGATGCCGGTTGGCGAAGCCGTTTCCGCTGACGAGCTTGCAAAGCTCCCCGGAAATTCGGCGCGTGGAAAAGAGGTTTTCCTCCAAGCAGGCTGCGCGGAATGTCATCAAATCGCCGGGCGCTACATCAATTTCGGTCCCGACCTTTCGGCGATTGGATCCCGCATGAATGCGGTTGCCCTAATCGAAGCGATTCTGAACCCGAGCCGAAATCTCGCGGAAGGATACGAAGGAGTGGCTGTTAAGCTGAAGAATGGGCAGGAATACGTCGGATATCAAACCGCGAAGTCGACCAATTCGCTGACCTTGCGATTACCCGGAGGCGTTAGTCAGCGGGTGGAAGAGGATGATATTGCGAGCCAGGAAACTCTCGATTCATCATTGATGCCTGAAGTCCATTCTCTCCAGCAGCAGGAACTCGTGGATCTGGTGGCTTATCTAACGTCGCTTCGTTAGTCTATCTAGAGCTTTACCCAGTCCTTGAGCTCGGGGTGCTCGAAGATCATTTTCTTCTGAATCTTCAGATCCTGACCCATGCCGACTTCGAGGGCGCGCTCATACATGGCGTTGGCAATTCCCACATCGGCAAAAGCCAGTCCAACGGCGTTGAAGTAGGTTCGTTCTTCGTCGCTCTCCCGTCCCGGCTTCTTGCCGGTGAGGATGTCGATCAAATTGCAATGAATGTCATCATCCGATAGTTGGCCATCCTTGTACATCCGGCTGAGCGTCTGGGTTCGGTGTTTCACGGTCTCCCAATCATCACAAACGATCTTGTCGCATTGCTTGGCGACCTCGTATTCATCCTCCCAGCCTCCAACGTGACTGTAAAAGGCACCAGGCTTCATCCATTTGGCCTTCAGGAGTGGCGCCTGGGCACTGGTGGCCGTTACAATAATGTCGGCATCAGAAACCGCGTCCTCCAGTTTGGTCATCGCCCCGCTGATTTCCATGTCTTCAAAGATCGGCCCCATTTCCTCAACGAATTGCTGCTCTTCGTCGGGAGTTTTCGCTCCGACCCGGCAGGACTTCAATCCCGGAAACGCGGTCTTCATCGCGATTAAATGCATCTTTGCCTGCTCGCCCGCGCCGATAAACCCGATCGTTTCAGAATCCGGGCGGGCCAGATGCCGGGCGGCCAGTCCGCCCATCGCTCCGACTCGCATGTTTGAACAGAGCGTTCCCTCCATGAAGGCGATCGGAAAGCCGTGCTCGATTTCGGAGAGGATGATCACGGCGGAGAGGTTTTGGATGCCGTGTTTTACCGGGTTGGGAGGGAAGACGGAAACCCACTTCACGCCGCAAACGTTCTTGGAGCGAAAGGTCGCGGGGAGGCAGTTGATGCGCTCTTGGGTGTCGTCGTTAAAAATCTGGACGATCTTTTCCGGAAACAGAACATCCCCGGATTCATACAGTTTCATGGCCTCCTCCGCGGCGTCCATCGCCATATTGAGATCGAGGCATCCCGAGGCGAGCAAGTCTTCCTGAGAATAGTATTGGCAGTGGATTTCGTGAGCGTTCATAGGGTAAGGGTATCGTCGAACAGGAGAACCGCCCACGCCATGCTAGGTTTGGTTGATGGTGCGCACATCTTGGCCCCGATTGGAAGATGCGGCCAGGGCGATGGTTGCCAGCGAAGACAGCGGCATCAGAATGGCGGCCCAAAGTGGGTTCATGAGCCCTGCCAGGCAAAGGGTGACCGCAGCCACATTGTAGGTGATGGCAAAGGCAAAAATTTGATGCATGATGCGCTGTCGATGGCGTGCCGCGGCGAAGAGTTCCCGCAACACGCGAAGTCCCTGCCCCAGGAAACAGAAGTCCGCCTTGGCTTCCAGAACGCTCTGGTCTCGAGCGGGCATTCCGCTACAAAGTGCCGCATCAAAGGCGAGGCTGTCGTTGGCCCCGTCCCCGAGAAAGAGGGTTTGTTCCCCGTCATGCTCGCGCAACCAATCCGCTTTCTGCTCAGGGCTCTGCTCCCCTAACACCATCGCATTTGCGAGTCCGATCTTGTCCGAAATTTTCGCGACTTGAGGTTGCTTGTCGCCGCTCAGAATCGCGAAGCTGGAGAACTGGCGGGCCAGAGCTTGAATCTCACGAATTGCGTCCGGACGAATCGCTTCCTCGAATTGAAAGGAGGCGATCGGTGTCTCTGCCCGGCTGAAGACCAACTGATGGCCCGTTTCGCCCGTTCCCTTCCAGCCGTTTTTCCCCAGGCTCCAGACTTGGTGGTTCGGATCCAAAAACGTGACACCCTTGCCGGGTTCCTCAGTAACCTGGCTCTGATTGTCGGGAGTATGGGTTTGGAGAACCTCGTGCAGACCGCGGGCAAAGGGATGGCGGTTGTTTTCCACCAATTGCGCCAGAATCTGCCGTTCCTGGTCATCCAGAGATGCAATGGCCTGCGGATTGACCAGTCGCGGACTGGGCAAGGTCAGGGTCCCGGTCTTATCAAACGCGAGTTGCCGGACCTTGAGCAGCCGCGGCCAAAGATTGGAGTTGCGCACAAAAATGCCGAATCGCTCCAGGCGCCGCGTGGTCCAGGAATTGAGGAGCGGGATGGCCACGCCCAGAGCGCAAGGGCAGGAGACGACGAGGATGGAGACAAAAACCTGGAGCGCGGTCGAGACGCTGCCAAGGACGGTCCAAGTCACGAACCCTCCGATCGCGAGGAGAAGAACCGTGCCCAGGTAGAATTTGAGGACTCGCTCCAGAAGCGGATCACGATCCTGGTTACCACTTTGCTCCAGCAGTCTGCCAAGCAGACCTTCCTCAAATGAACCGGCCGTGCGGAAAAGGGCGGGGGAGCGACTCACCAGGCGTCCTCCTGCCGGAACTTCCTGGCCCTTGTCAAAGGTGATGGGTTCCAATTCCCCGTTGATCCATTCCAGGCTGACACTGACGGAATCATCCTGAACAAATGAGCTCACCGGCAGGATGTTTCCCGGCCGAATCTGAAGGACCTCATCCCGTTCAATCGAACTGGAAGGCGCCTCAATCATCTCGCCCTCCGGAGACTGCTTCAATACCCGGAGGGTCTGAATGTTGCCGGGAAGGCGCCGTTGGCACTGAGCCAATGCGCGTTGTTGGACCCAGCGTCCGAGCAGCATCAGAAAGACGAAGATCGCGACAAAATCAATATAGAAGAGCTCCTCCATATCGAGCAACCAACTGAAGATCGAGCTGATATAGGCAACAAGGATTCCCAGGGCAATGGGAAGGTCGATATGCAGAATTTTGCTGCGAAGGCTGTTCCATGCCTGGCGGAAAAAATACCCTCCACCGGTGAGAACCGCAAAGGTGGCTGACACGAAAGCAATCAACCGAAACAACGAGCCGAGTTCCGTGTCGGCTTCCAACCCAAAATAGGAAGGCAGGGTAAAGGCCATCGTGTTGAGGGCGAACGCACCACAGACGCCCAGTCGCGTCAAAAAGCCTTGGTCGGATCGAGAGTTGGATTCCCCCTGGAACGCCGCTTCGGAGGCGCGGTAGCCAAATCGAGCCCAATCTTGAAAGCACTCTTTCGCGTCAAAAGCTCCGGTCCGCCAACTGAGGTGGGCAATTCCGCGGTCGGTCTGAAGGTTGATGCGAAGGCTTCCGGATTGTTCCGCAAAGCGTTTTTCGATCAACCAGGCGCAGGCAAGACAGGAGATGCCCTGAAGATGAATCTCCGCAGTTGCGGTTTCTCCGGCATAGTCCTGTTCGGCGTCCGAAAGCCACCGATCAACCCAATCCCAATCGGTCGGCTCGAACACGGAGTTGCCGATCGCGTCCGTGATCCGCTTCCCTTTCAGTTCATAGAACTTTCCCAGGTCCTCCTTGTTGATCCAATCATAGACAAAGCGACAGCCGTTGCAGCAGAACTCCTCGGACGGCTGTTGAGGAGAAAAAAACGTTCCACAGTGGCGGCAGGCGATCGCGGCTGAACTCATGGGGAGATCTGGTCGCAGCAGGTCGGTTGCCCGGCAATGGCGGTTGCGCCAAGGCGCCAAAGCACCAGGGCGGACGCGGAGAAGACGAGAATTCGCTGCAAGATGAGGACGCCTCGCTGACCGAATCTGGCGCGAAAGTTGGCGAGTTGATGCTGCGCCAACCAAAGCAGGGGAACAGTGCCCAGGCCAAAGGCGAGGGTGATGCCGGCACCGCGAACTGCTGAACCGGAAAGCGCCGCGAGGCCGAAAATCAGATAGAGAGGCGCGCAGGGAATCAACGGCGTGGCAAGTCCCAGCAGGGTGGGGGCGTTCTTCGTGAGCTTGCCAAAGGGAAGGCGCGCAAAGTTCGGAAACCAATTGAAGCTCCAGCCAACCGCCCACGCGATGAGGAATGCCCCGGCAACCCAGGGGAGCACGTTGGTTACCGCTGGAGGGATGACTTCCAGCAGCACTCCTCCAATTCCGCCGGCCATGGCTCCGACAACGGAGTAGGCGCCCAACCGGCTTCCGTGATAGGCCGATGCCAGGGGAGTGGTTGAACAGCTTCCTTTGGATTGACAGGCCAGGCAGGCAAGCGGCCCACACATCCCCAGGCAATGGATGCTGGTCGCCAATCCCGCGACAAATGCTCCCAACGTGGTGATGGTGGTTTCAGGGATCATGGATGGGCGAGTTGTGCAGACTCCATCGGAACCGTTTGCGGACTGTTCTTCACCGCGATGACAATGAACCAAGTCCACGCCACCATGAAGGTGATGAAAAAGAGGACAATCCAGATCCAGGGGCGATTCTTAAACCAGCGTTTCATGGAGTCTATTGTTCTTTCAAAAGTTGTGGGTTAGGGCCAATGAACTCGCCGCTCGCGGTAGCGAGGGTTGAGCCATCTTCCTCCGAAGTGACCACCAGGTCGAATTCGAACGTGCCGTCGAAATCCTTCTTGGGAAGCTCAACGAGGGTGGTGAAGAGTTGTTCGTCCATGGCTGCAAGCTCATGAATCCCATCTGCTCCGGTAAGGTGGAGGGCCGCAGGCGCATTCGAAAGTTCAATTCGGAAACGGCTGGGTTGCATGGTCTTGTTGATCACCCGCAGTTGGAAGTGGTTCCGGAGCGAAGTCTCCGTCATATAATAGGGCGATCCCTGCATTCTCAGAATCCCCGCTTTGAGTGGTGTGATTTGGTTGACGCTGATGCTCATCACGGTGAGGCCGAGAGCGAGGAAGCCGGAATAGATCAGGGTTCGAGGGCGAATCCATTGCGTCTTCTTTCCTTCCAGACCCTTCTGAGAATCATAGCGAACCAGCCCCTTGGGACGGTCGAGCTTGGTCATGATCTCATTGCAGGCATCAACACAGGCGGCGCAGCCAATGCATTCGATCTGGAGTCCGTTGCGAATGTCAATTCCTGTCGGGCAAACCTGAACGCAACGATTGCAGTCGACGCAATCTCCGGCCTTTGGATCGTTCGCTTTTCCCCGTGGTTCTCCCCGTTCCGCATCATAGCCAATTACGACCGTGTTGGGATCGGTCATCGCAGATTGGAACCGGCCGTAAGGGCAGAGGATGATGCAGAATTGTTCCCGAAACCAGCCGAAGCTGAAATAGAGCGCACCGGTGAAGAAGAGAATCACGCCAAACGACTTCAGGTTATCGAGCGGACTGTTTCCCATCATCGCCCACAACCCGGGAATGGAGACAAAGTAGGAGAGGAAGACGTGCGCGATGACGAGGGAGATGATGACGAATGCGCCGTGTTTGAGGCCCCGCCGCGAGATCTTGTTGAGGGTCCATGGCGCTGCGTCGAGTTTCTTCCGTTTCGGTGCATCGCCTTCGATCAATCGCTCGACCTTGCGGTAGAGGTGCTCCAGAAAGACGGTGTAAGGACATGTCCACCCACACCAGAGCCTGCCAAACAGTGAAGTGATATAGAAGAGGGAGAAGGCGAGCCCTGTTATCACAAAAAAGAGGAGCCAGGTATCCTGGGGGGCAAAGGTGAGGCCAAGAATATGGAACCGGCGGTGGGCGACATCCAGAAACACCGCGGGATGTCCGTTGATGGGAATCCAGGGAAGAAGGACATAGACCGCCAGGAGGATCCACGCGGTAATCGATCGCAGAAAGGTGAACTTGCCGCGAACGTCAGCCGGATGCAGATAGTAACGACTTCCATCCTCGTTGATCGTGGTAACCGAATCCAGATTCGGTTTTTTGAGAACAGAAGGCATCGGGTTGGTTCCTAGTTTCGGGGCAGGTCTGAAGTAATGGACTCAAGTTCCGCCCGGCGGTGAGGAGCGCTGGTGTCCTTGTATTTCTCGCGGGCATGCGCAACCTGATCGGTGAAGACCGGCGAAGCACTGTTGCCGAATTGATTGCGAACATAGGTAAGCACTCCGGCGATCTGCTCATCGCTGAGGCTGGCCTTCCAGCTCACCATGACGCCGGTGAACTTTCCTTCCGGCTGAATGCCGTTCAGCACGATCATGGCGAGTCGCTCGCTGGGGCCGGTGGCGAGACTTGAGCCCGCCAGCGGTGGCGCGAGGTTGGCAACGATCCCTTTTCCGTCAGGGCCGTGGCAGGCGATACAGAAGGTGTTGTAGGTCGTTTGCCCGACAGTCATCAGGTTTTGAACCTCCGGATCTTCTCCTTCGATCTTCGGCAATTCCTTGACTTCGGCCGTGCCAACTCCGGTGGACGTGGGGCTTGTGGCAGGAGCTTCGGCCGGTTCTGCCGTTGGCATGGTGTTTTGCTTGCTCAGGACAAAGGCAACCACCTGGGCTGCTTTTTCGGCGCCGAGAAGGGGCCCCCACGCGACCATCCCTTTCGTTGGGTCCGGGGATCCGTTGAACACGGTCTGGTAAACATACGAAGGCTTGCCGCCGTACTTCCATTCCTGGTCCGTAAGATTCAGGCCAATATATTGGGGGCCTTCACTCGAACCACCGAGATTCGGACCATGGCAGGCGAGACAGTTCTGGTTGTAAATCTGTTTTCCCGCGAGGACGGCGGAGGTCGGCCCCTTTTGACGACTCATCTTCCAAAGATTCTCATCGTCGAGCATGGCAAGCATCGCTTCCTTCTCTTTGGTTCGGAGGGCGGCGATCTTTGGATCGAGCCGGTCCTGGTCGGACGTCAGGAGGTCGAAACCATAGAATCCCAGCCAGTAGACGACAAAGAACACGACGGTGATCCAGAGGGTAAACAGCCACCAGTTTGGGAGCTTCTGGTCATATTCCTCGATCCCGTCGAAGACGTGTTCCCTGAGAACGGGACCATCATCGGTAGATTGCTTGGGCTCAGTGCTCATTTGGTGGAATCGTTGGTTTCGGGTTGCTCCTGAAGGGGGAGTTGCGCCATGTATTCAGCTTCCGTCTTCTTGAGTCTGATTGCCCGCACCACAAAGTAGATAAAGACAATAAAGGTGACGAAGAAGGCGGCGAATGGGACCATGGTGGTCCATTGCTCGTAGTCGATTCGGTGAAACATCGTTAAGGCTTCTGAGTGGTGGTAACTTTGGCTTTGGCCTCGCGGGCGGCTTCGAGTTGAGCCGTCAGTTCAGCGGCGGCGGCTTCGGCGGGATTGTCCCCCGGTTCTTCGGATTGACCCAGCTTCTGGAGGTAGGCGATCAGGGCTACCATCTTGCTTTCGTGATCGACGAGAACGCCATCGATCTTCATGGATTCCGCAATCTGCATCCCTTGTTCGATCGCGTGCTGCTGAATCTCGTGTTGCGTCATTGGTGGGTAGGGAACACCCAGTTTGTTCATGACCGCGATCTTTCTGGGAAGAGCCTTCAGGTCTGCTTTTTGATCCTGCAACCAGGGATAGGGCGGCATGATGGAGTTTTCCTGCATCTGGGGGTTCACCAGGTGGTTGTAGTGCCAGGTGTTGGAACGCTGGCCTCCTTCCCGAGCGAGATCCGGCCCCGTCCGTTTGGATCCCCACTGAAAGGGATGATCAAAAATCGATTCCCCCAGTCGGGAATAGTCACCGTATCGCATGACGTCGGGCATGATCGTGCGGATCATCTGGGAGTGGCAATTGTAGCAGCCTTCACTGACGTAGATATCCCGTCCCGCCAACTCAAGGGGAGTGTAGAGGGTCTGGATTCTATCCTCAATGTTGTGAGCGCGATTGACCGTTACCGTGGGGATGATTTGAATGGCGCCACCAATCGCAACCGCGATGAGGGCCAGGACCGTGAAAGGCATCCAGTTCTCGCTGAGACGATCATACCATTCGACCCAGGACTTGGTGTCTTTCTTGAATCTACGGACGGCGATGATCGAAAAGAAGATGGTGAGACCGAGACCGATCCATTCGACGACATGGCCGCCCAACATCCAGATGGAGGCGGAGAAGATGATCCCGATCGTGGCGGCGAATGGGTCTCCCTCGATGAATTCCATCAACTTTGGACGAGACTTTGGATCAGGGGCATTCCAAGAGACGACTTCCTGCTTGGAGGTTGCCGGACTCCCGGCGCGAATCGTCATGAACACATTGTAGACCAGCAGGATGAAGCCAGTGAGGTAGAAGGTGCCGCCGATGGCGCGGAAGAGGAGCAGGGGCCAGACACCGGTCAGGGTTTCGACAAACTGTGCATATTTCAGCCCCATCCCGTCTTCGTTGATCGCGTTCAACATCAGGCCCTGGCGAATTCCGGACGTCCACATCGCGGCGACGTAGAGAAGAATGCCGATAAAGCCGATCCAGAAGTGATAGTCCGCCAGTTTGGTGGAGTAGAGTTTGGTGCCCCAGAGGCGAGGAACGAGCCAGTAGATCATTCCGGCCGCCATGAAACCGTTCCAGCCGAGCGTTCCGCTGTGAACATGTCCGATCGTCCAATCAGAGTAGTGAGACAGATAGTTGACGCCGCGAATGGCGAGAAGCGGTCCTTCAAACGTCGCCATTCCGTAGAATGTGACGGAGGCGGCCATGAACTTGAGAACGGGGTCTTCCAGAAGCTTGTGCCAAGCCCCGCGAAGCGTAAGAAGTCCATTCAACATTCCTCCCCAGGATGGAGCCCACAGCATCAGGCTGAAGCACATTCCCAAGGCCTGAAGCCAGTGGGGGAGGGCTGTGTTGAGAAGGTGGTGAGGGCCCGCCCAGATGTAGATGAAGACGAGTGACCAAAAGTGGACCACGCTAAGTCGATAAGAGTAGACGGGGCGTCCCGCAGCCTTCGGGATAAAGTAATACATGATTCCCAGGATGGGAGTCGTGAGGAAGAAGGCGACCGCGTTGTGCCCATACCACCATTGGACGAGGGCATCCTGAACTCCGGCGAAAACCGGGTAGCTATGCGTAAAGCTCGTGGGGATCGATAGGTGGTTTACAATGTAAAGCATGGCGACCGTAACGATCGTTGCGATATAGAACCAGAGGGCAACATAGAGGGAGGGCTCATTGCGCTTGGCCAGCGTCCAGAAAAAGTTGACGGCAAAGACGACCCAAATCACGACAACGGCCAGGTTGATGGGCCAGATCAATTCGGCGTATTCCTTGCCGCGGGTCAGGCCCAGGGGCAGCGTGATGGCCGCAGCCACGATGATGCCCTGCCAACCCCAGAAATGGATCTTTGAGAGGAGGTCGGAGGCGGTCCTGGCTTTACAAAGGCGCTGGGTGGAATAGTAGATGCCGGCAAACATCATGTTGCCGACAAACGCGAAAATCGCGGCATTGGTATGGAGGGGGCGAAGGCGCCCGAAGGTCAGCCAGGGAAGCTTGAGGTTGAGTTGCCAGAAATTGAGCTGAAAGGCGATGTAGACACCGGCCAACATCGCGACGACACCCCAGAATACGGTCGCAATCGTGAACCATCGCACGGTACGGTCATCGTACTCGATCGTGATTTTCTCCCCGTCGGTCATGAGTGGTCC
>TARA_R110002096_G_scaffold173418_1_pt1 | contig 16561 bp, 12 predicted proteins | sample TARA_R110002096 | Tara Oceans TARA_R110002096 (sample SAMEA4397295) | marine metagenome | biome: Polar Biome; feature: [DCM] deep chlorophyll maximum layer (ENVO:01000326); material: water (ENVO:00002006), including particulate matter (ENVO:01000060) such as... | depth 35 m | reverse complement strand
TGATTACAGTCTTTTCAGGTACTGCCTTGATATTCTCGGTGATTACAGTCTTTTCAGGCACTATCTTAGTGTTGTTCTTATTGATTACAGTCTTTTCAGGTACTACTGTGGTGTTCTTGTTGTTGATTACAGTCTTTTCAGGTACTACTGTGGTGTTCTTGTTGCCAATAATGGAAGTTTCGTGTTTTATGGGTTGTGTCTCTGGGTTTTGAGACATTATGTTCGTGGTGTTATCATTATTTACCACTCTCGTTTCTGGTACTGTTTTCTCTGTAGATTTTATTATAGTTTTTTTGGTGTTGTTTGCTATCGTTCTCAACTTATCCTTGACCGGCAAAAATCTTTCAATGATTTCAGTTTTGCTTGAAGATGGAATCATTGCGAACTGTGTGCTTTTATGAGAAACACCTCGTCTTAGTAAAAGCGAGTTTACCTTATGACTAATATCATCTAATGCCTTTTTGAACGAGGGATGGTGATATTCTGCTTTATTTGTTATAGTTGCCTCAGGAGTAGATGCTGTGGGTGGTTCTACAGATGAGGAATTCTTAGGCTTTATAACATCGGGAATTTGTGTTTTTACTTTGCTAGGAGACACCTGTACATTCTTTAAAAAATAATTCAACTTGGGTGTATTCTTTTTTATTGAATCAAGTTTTTTATCTTTATCTTTCATGGGATCCTTACTTAACCGAATGGTGTACCTTTAGAACTTCTTTGTCTTTCTATCTCTGCTACCTGTATCTTTTCGTTCTCTACTTCTATATATTCTATCAATAGTGCCAAGTAGATATCTCTTTCCCACGGAATCATAGTCTCAAGATCAGACAAGGAATATTTGTGGTGTTGCATCAGTTGGAAATTTAATCTATAATACTCTACCAAACCAACGTGGCAGAGTCCTATGCGAAAAAATCCGAGAGACCGCTCAACACCACCTCTCTCGCTTCTCCGTCTGATGTTTTATATTCTGCTGTGTGTTCTAGTTTGGGTGCTGTTAGAAAGAAATCTAAAACTCTATCGAACTGATCCTTTGTCATATTATCGACAAAATCCTGTACTTCGTTTTTTGATAATTCCTTTGTTCTTATAGTTTCTTCTTGTGTTTCTATTGTTTCAATACAGTCAACTATAAGATCATAAAAACTAAGAGGATCGTCATAGTCAATTTTCCTGTCTGCAAGAATGTTTATTGATGGATATGACATCGTTAGCATAAGATTATCTTTTAATTCTATCTTGTTCGTATGTTTTTTGTCTGTGATTATCTTTATTTCGGCTAGATTTATCAAGAGAGTAACTTCTTCACCTGTATATGGACATACTATGGTGGGGTTTACTACCTCACCTACGGACTTAGCACGTAAATTGATGAACATATATTCGATGTCGAAAATTGGGAGGTGTCCCGCATTTGATATGCTATCAAAACAAGACTCGATTACACCTTTAATTGCGACCAGCATGGAAGTTTCACCACCGCCAGTTTCTTGTGCCTGCAATAACACCTTTTCTTCTTTTACCAGAAATGGTCTAAATTCAATGTTCTTCTTGGTAGAAGGTTGCTTTAATTTGTATCGAGGGACGCTACTTTTTAACAGAGATGATAATGAACTCATAATTTATTCCTTATTGTTTATATTGGAGTCTTGTATCCAGATGCAGGTATTTCAACATTATATGATCTGTACTGGAAAGAAACTTGAAGTCTGGTGTAGGCGTTTACCATAGAATATCCAAGTTCGACGGGCATAATCATCGATGGATATACTTCGTCAAATGTAAATATTGCTGTGGGTGTTCCTGATAGATCTTCGCACGATATTTTAAGAACACCATCACCAACCGTCTCATAGGTTGAAGTGTTGTCTGAGGGATTTACTATGGTGTCCATCCATTTTTCTAGAATGGCGCGTTCGCTCCAGTCCTTTGAGACGGGGAATGTCATTACCACAGCACTGTCGTACTTATTTCTTACAGGTACGCTTCTGGTAGGTCCGTAGATATTATCTTCAATTGTATCAAACTGCCTAGATGGTAATGTTACCGTCTCGGGTTGATGGATTGTAATTGATGACGCATTCGGTGGACTTATCTCAACCACATATCTGCTTGGTCTTGAAAGACCCAACTTTCCTAATACATCTTTTCTGAATTCTTCTATTGTTTTATTTGGCATAGGTTTCCTCTGTATTTATTTAGGGAAGAATATCATCTTCCGTTAGAATAATAAATTCCCATCCGTTCTTTTTACAATATTTTTCTGCGGCCTTCCATTTTTCAGTATTAACGATGTATGTCAATGATTCTTGAATATATGATTTTCTTTTTCTTTTGGGTTTTTTAGGCGGTTCTGTTTGTTTTTTTGGCTTTACTTCCACAACATATGTTTTTACTGTTCCGTTCTTATTCATGATTTCTGCAATAAAATCAGGAAAATATCGATGCATTTTTCTGTCCACAGGTGAGTAGTATGGTATTGCTAGTTCTTCGCTCCCCCACCTACTAACACTTTTATTTTCATCCAAATATTTACACACTCGCCTTTCCCACAAAGAACGACATATAATATTTGTTGGATCACCTATATACTTTGTAGGGTTTTTAATTGTGTATCTTGTTTTATATGCCATATTATAATCCTTCTGAAATATATATTTCAATTACTAATTCTTGGAGAAGCAAATTGCCAACGTATACATTTCCATCATCAGGTTCCTATGATTCTCAGAGGGATATTAGATATTGGATGAACTTGAAATGTGATGACTACGAGAGCAAGCAGATGTTGCGTGCCGGTACATTCACCGGATCTATCGCTAGTATTAGGCTACCAGCACCGAATGATCTGAATGCACAAGCAGATATAAACTACACAGAAGAAGAACGTCAGGGTGGTATGATTGATCCGAGTGTGTCCGGACTCGGGTGGTTATTTGGTGGTGGATTTATTATTGATAAAATTCGTGCGCCTTTTGATGTCTTGCTTGGTAGACGGGACATGGACGAACGAGATACAACATTCAAGGATGCTGGATTTAGGAAATTTGATTACAGTTGGACGTTGGTTCCTAAAAACAAAGAAGATGCGGATCAGATAAACAAAATAGCACAATCGTTTCAGGTTCTTGCATATCCGGCACTTTCTACCTTTTCGGGTGGAGCGAAAATAGTTCACCCACCAATATGGAATATTCAAATATTGGATACTGCTGCTGGTGAGTCGGGAATATACAAATGGGACATGGGTCCGAATATTTGTGTATTGACTAAGGCATCAGTAAAAACTGCTAACAATGGAGTCTATTCAACCAAGGACAATTATCCTGCGGCAACTACAATATCACTATCTTTCCAAGAACTAGAACCGGCGGTACGAATTGATGATACCAAGTTGGTTAGTAGATCACAAGCAAGAAACTTTGGTGGGAGAGACAACGATCTATGATCGTAGTGGAGAACTAAAATGTCTGATTATTTTAAATACATGTCAAAAATAGATTATGACTTCCCTTCAAATCTTGAGGTTGAAGTTCAGGATATTTTTCGTAGATTCACCTTTACCGAGAAGTGTTTTGATGATGCTAGGAACTTTGAGGAATATCTTATACAAGACGGAGAGAGACCAGAAGATGTTGCTACAAAGTTTTACGGCGATCCAAAGTTGTGGTGGATTATATTGTTTGCAAATAACATAATCGACGTACAGAATGAATGGCCAAAATCTGCGAAGGAATTAGATACGTTATTTAATACATTCCTGAAAGGTGATAGTTTTTTTGTTCTACAGGGACTGAATACACAAAGGGGTGATGTGGTTGTCAAGAGAGATATGGATTCAGAGGCATCCATATCATTAGACACATTTGGTGTAGTCGATAAGTACCACCAGTTACTGAAACGAGTAGATATAAAAAGAAGTAAAGGTAAATTTGCTGCTGGGGACGAATTTTATATATTTCGACGTAATAATGTAACAGATACTTATGATCCCATTAGTGGATTTGGCAATACCGCATGTGTTCAGCAAAGTGTTGGTGCAACAACATGTGTAGATGTGCTTGGACCTACTTCAGGACATGCTGGTAATGGGTTTCTACATGCACCCCTATGTGACACGGGAGGTATTACATTTAGCACCATAAGAAAAGTTACAAAGATAAGAGATGCTGTTGAAAAATTTGAGATTAACGATCTAACAGTAAGTCCTTACGGTGTTCAGTGGTATGATGGCCTTAAGTTTAAAGGAATAACAAGTGATATGTTTTCCTTTGATAATATCTGCGGACTTACTTCTACTATTCTCTATAATTACATTACAGATGGAAACCTACATCCAAGCATCGAAAAGGTAACTACTGTTGATGAGATTTATAAAAAAGATATAGATAATAGAAACATAAAGGTATTACACCCAACTATAGTACAACAAGTAGTAGGACAAATTGCAGTTCTACTACAAGGAAATGATATTCCGCGAGGAACTACTCGATTAGTAAAATAGGATTTGCATAATGGCAAGATCAACACCACTTGATATTGAAATTTCATCACTCATACTAGAAAAGCCTGACGGAACTATGTTGAAGGTGCTTCCTGCACCAGGCGATCCCGGAAGTGATGTAGAGGGAGTCGAAAAATTATTCGGTTCTCTCACAATCACCGAAGGTATTTTTGCTGCTGGTATGAGAGGAAATCTCAAACTAGTAGATCCTGCTCTTTTGGGTACAGAATTCAACCTAGTGGGTAATGAAAAAATCATAATTGACATGAAAACCCCAGAGATAGAAAACTCTACACACTCACTGACATTCTGTGTATATGATCTACACTATCTGGGTGATGATACTGTTGACCAACTTAAAGGACCTTCACAAAGAGTAGGCTCTGTGTGGTCTATTGACTTTGTTACATGCGAAAACTATTTTCTGAACTGGTCTGAGTTGGATTATATGAATGAGGACTTCATCGGAAAAATTGCAGGCAACGATGATGGAATGGTTGATACTCTAGCAGAAAAATATTTCAACCCCGGAGTAACTCCTTTTAGTCATGCACAAAAGGAAATGGACATCGAACCTACACACAATTCGATATGGTTGAAGTCCAACCAGAACATGTATCCGTGGGGTAAAGACATAAACCCACCGAACCTTATGAACTTAATGAGTAATATGGCAGAAAATGCTGTCACCGAAGATCTCATCGGAATGAATTACCTGTTCTACCAAGACTTTGATGGATGGCACTTTAAGTCGATCTACAAGTTGATAGATGAAAGCACAACAGACTGGCTTTTTGGACTAATCGAAACCGACAACAAAAGACAATATACAATCAGTGATGTCGATGATCCGACAGCACAAGATACTAATGACCGAATCATACAGAGGATGATAGTGACAAATGAGTACAACCACATGGAAATGTGGCAAGAAGGTGCCTATTCTTCTTACTATGAAATAGTTAGACCTAACTACGACGATCCTTACTTTGAATATATGGATTCTGTCAGTAGACATCAAAAGTCTAAACTAAATGAAAATGGAGAAGAAGACGATGCGATGTTCTGGGGTAAGCGAGAAATTATTACTTATGATTATCATCGAGATGCTGCTGAATGGCCTAAGATTGCAGAGTTCAAGTTGTTGTCCGAGGATATTGACACATCAATTGATGTTGAGAATTTACACAAGGGTAAGGGTAGAAGAGCAGTAAGAAAATATGATGAGAGTGGTATGTGGGGATATTTTTCATCTCTCTATAATAACCCGCAGCAAACACCTCTTGATTATCTCGGTTCTAGAAATACAAACGGAAAGTATGGAAAGACAAACGACATGGTTTGGCAGGCGATGTTCGATCAGTCTAACCTGAGTGCAGAGACGTTAAAGAAAATCCAAGAAGAAATCAAACGTCCCCTGCGTAAACAGGAAGGTGATGAAGGAGAAGTTTCTGCATACGAAGAGTATGTACAGATGCTAAACTTGAAGACAAAATGGAATGTCTATAGAAACACTGTGTGTTGTGATAAGAATACTAATGTTCCTTATCAGTTCCTTGCTGTCATTGAAAACGCAAGACAGGTGCAGGAAAATGACAGAGCAGGAATATTTGAATACAGTTGGAAAGAAGTTGAAATATGGCCTAAGAAGTTTGTAGAGAATCTGGATGACGACGAAATCGAAGTTCTTTCTGAGGAAGATTCACCCATTGCAATTGTTGTCGTTAAGGGTGGTGGTTCTGGTGAAATAATGGAAGAGGAGCAGGAAGAATGGACGAATCCTGCTTATAATATTAATGAGTTATTCAACAGCGAAGACGAAGAAAACAACATATATGCAGGTCCCGGAATAAATGTTGCTGACGACGAGTACAACGACTATCCAGAGTCATATCGTATGATGCCGGTTGGTGGATATTTCAAAGTAGATGTAGATCCATGTACGCTAGAAGATCCTGCCGATGTTTATTACCATAGACAAATTGTTCAGATGAACAGAATGCCTGGAAAGGTGTTGAGTGGGGGAGCAGAAATTACTCCTCGGTTTGACGAGGATGGTAATGAAGATACAAGTGTACCTGATGATTTTTACTTCTTTGATGTAACCAACGCACATGATGGTTTATGTGGCTGTCGATAGGATTAAATTATGAGAGCAGTCCGAACATGTTGTTGTGGGGGGTGTGGAAACAGGCCTTGCAAACTAACAGAACAATATGAAGACACCTCATCCATACGATGTCCTGTCTGTGCTTTTGGATTGACATCATGGACAGATGGTTCCCATATCAGTCGGTCTGCGTTACCGAGTCGAGATCATTTTTCTGGAGGGAATCCCAAAATTGATACAAACAATTTTGGAGTTGATAAAAACAACCTTCGTCCAAGTACAAGACCGGATAATGGTCTTTGGGAATTTGATCAAGATACAGGTTCTCGTATTAGATCAACCAGTGGGTTTATAGAACAATCTCTCAGCACACATTTTGCCCCCTTAGCAGATTCAAATTCTACTGACGAACATACAGAATTTGATAGTTGGTACGTCGATAAATCTTTTGATTCCACTCCTTGGATTCAGTTGGCTTTATTCGAGGATGGTCCGGGCGGGTATAGTCGGGACAAACCATGGCAGTATGAAGACGATTCTGATGATTACTGGTATCAGGTTGGATATGAGGAACCAATAAAACCGTGGGGGTGTGCCCATCCGTGTAAATCTACAGGTAAGTTGTTTCCGGGATATCAACCAAACTGGACTACATGTGGTGATCCTATAGTTCAATCAGATTTATACACCGGTCGATGTTATGAGAATTTATTAAATCCGTCAAATCTCAATATTGGTTATTCTGATATAGCATCTCCACCGGGAAGTGTACCTGAACAGTTTAGTCTGTTCCACAATGACGGTCGGTGTTGCTATGACCTTGATGATCCAAGATGGACTGAAGATTTTATTGCTGCAACTCACCCTGTTTATCTTTTTCCCAACGAATTAGATCAGGAAGTTTTACCAGAATACGAATCTACTTGCTTGAATTACTGCAATACAATGTCATGGTATCCTCGTCCTAGTATACATGATGTTATGGATATCGAGTGGGGTGGTGATGTCAATCCTTATTCCCCTCCAACTTTCAACTATGATCTTCGATTTGATCTCCTGTCTCGTAATGTTCCCGATGATTTGATCGTAGATACGCTTGGTTGGTGGGGACTCGCGGACACGGGAATTGCTCCGGGAAACGGAATAGGAAGAGGTGACTACTATAACCTAACAGGTATGTTGCGGGGAGGGGATCTTGACTATAACGATACAGAGGGAAGCAGGTTTGGTTATGAGAGTCATGCTCCATTAATGTCAACGAGTGGAGGAATGGTTCTTGGTGGACGTTGGTACTATCAATTCTTATCTCCCTTTGGTATATTGCCTTGGTCGCCACAGGTATGGTCTGAGTGGATGGAAAACTGGAACGGTCCGTTGTATCCGCAGGGGAATTGTACAATGAAATGTACACCCGACAATATTCGTTCTCACAAAATGGCATTTGTTGGTAAAATTGCTGAGTCGTGGGTTAATGATACAGGTGATCGTTTTGATGTACCAGATTATCCAGGCGGATATGGAAATGGAACACCAGATGGTTCTATAGAATACCTCTCTTCTGATGATATGTGGAGATCAAACATTGCCCCTGCAAACGGGTTAGTTCATGGATTGGGAGTCGGAACAGGGTGGCAATATAATACTGAATATTCTAGTGGTTATAATGTCTTCGGTAGAGATTTTGAATCTATTGGTGTTACTGCTAGTGCAGAAGAACTTCAGTTGTATGACTTTGGTCCAGACACACCGGGTATTCAGTCATTTGCAAATGTTGCTTTTTCTGGTACACCATATGAAACCGAACCGAATAGACCAAAAGGTGAACCCGTCAAGTCTTGGGCCAGTAAGTGGCAATCACATGCTCCCATTACAATTCCTCCCCCACCCGGAGAAAATTATGAAAATTGGGAATGGATAAGAGACTGGGTTATAGAGGGAGGAAAGTTAGTCGTTCTCTGGACTTCTAAGCGAGATCAATTATTTGCTAATCACAACTGGTGGAATCCAACTCCATTCACAGAATTGTTTGGTGCAGAAGGAGCGGCAAGAAACAAATCTTCAGAACATGGATGTGATTCGTCGTTCGAGGGAATTCCTACAGGAACACCATCAACCATCGATGGTTCTCCTACCTATGGATTACCAAGTTCGGTTCCACGGTGTGCCCACGGTTTAGGAATATCGTCTGATGCAACAACAGAAGATCGTATTGCACTACTGGATGAATGTACTCCGCCTGGAGGTAATACTTCTGATTATTTCAAAAACTCTAATCAGATAGAATCGGTTCTAAGACAATTTGCACATTTCTGTGCTGGAGAACCAGGCACAACAGGAGCAGCATTTTATAAGCCAGGAATTGACGCAGCAGATATAGTAGTTGATAGTTGGGATATGTATTCGTTTGTAGACAGGAACGGAGATGGACAACTTGATGGTGATGCTCCTCCTTATGATAATGTTATTTTCTATGGTCAAGATGATTGCTTTGAGTCTGATAGTGGAGAAGAGAACTTATATACAGAAACTTGCTTTAGACAAATCGCAGGTAAAAACGATCCGGACTACAGTATCATTTCAGGAACAACTGGAGGTCCATATCAAGGCGTCACTGCTGCTCGATTACAAATAGGATGTCAACAAACTAGACCACCTCTTACGGTGGAAGACGAAAATGGTGATAATATCCCATTCTCATTTTCGTGGATAAACGCAAGAACTCTTATTCCTAATAGGTCACAGGGTGGTAAAGCACTTGTTGGTGGGGATAAAGGGTGTCTAGTTGCTGCAAAAGAAAACGGATTAGGTTCTGTCGTAGTGATATACGATAGCACTGCGTTAGGTCATGCATCTCAGATTCCCAACGAACTTTTTGAAGATGCGTGTCCTACTACTATCATTGATGTTAATGATCCAACAGATCCATTATATGATGAGGTGGAGTGTGAACTGAATCCAGAGCAACTAAAACTACATGCATGTAATAATGATTTCTGGGCATTTTTATGTCAAGATTATTTATCGGAAAATGGTTATCAAGTATCAGATCCAGATGGTCCTGTATTCTGGGATAACAAAACAGAAGAACCTGCAAACAATCCATGTCTCGAAGGACTAAAGGCAGCATGTTGTCTTCCAAATGGATCTTGTGAAGAACTAGATCCATGGTCGTGTAAGGAACAGTATGGTAGATGGCACGGTAGTTATTATTCACTAGGTACTCCGGGGACGAACAGTACCACTAGTTCCGGTTACATGACACAAGAACAAGCAGAACAAGGATGGGGTCAGTTCTCGACAAGATGTTCTGCTTCTTGTTCTGACATTAATTGTGCCGAAGCAAGAAAAGGAACATGTTGTGGTGCAACAGATTCCTACGAAGAAATTGCAAACGTATGCCTGGGTGATGATATGACATCAGTTGAATGTTGTCAAGCATTCCGAGACAACGGGGGAGACATTAAGAAATATGGTGAAGTATGGGTTGAAACTGCCAGATGCACTGATGGATTGAACTGTGAAGAGTGGTGCCCGGATTGTCCTATATTTAGTCTATATCAGTACAATACCGTTTGGTATCCAGATATTCAAGAATGGGAAGACGAGAGAGAAACTTCTTGGCCTGATTATTGGCCTAGTAGAAAAATTACTGACTGTGATGCGTGTGAGTCGGCCGCACCGCTTCCTCCTGCTCCCCCACCACCACCGGGAGGTCCACCACCACCACCAGGCAGCAGTCCTCCCCCACAGAGTCCTCCACCAACGAGTCCTCCACCAACGAGTCCTCCGCCACCCTCACCCTCGCCGTCGCCGAGTCCTCCGCCACCGACTCCGACAAATACGCCGGGTGGGTTCAGACGGACGGAAACAAGAACGCCTCCACCTACGCCTTCACCAATAGGTCCATCTATACGAGTAGCACCTTCAAGACCAAACACCTCTTGTTGTTCAAAGTGTTCTCCGGGATGTAAATGTGTGGTATCTAGTGATGATTGTTTCTGCATAGGCGAAAATTGTGAATAAATACCATAGGAGAAAGTTATGCAAAAACAAGAGTTCCTGACAAGACTTAAAACATGGGTAGCGACAGATTTCCCTAACACAAAAATCAATCATGGTGCTGCTGCCATTTATGATGATTATGGTTGTGCTAATCCTGAAGGTATGGTTGACAATACCGATTGTCCTGAAGATGATCCGTTGTGTAACTGTCCATGTCAAGATTTAAAACCATCAGAACAAGAGGAATATTTCTTTGGTCTTTTTAGTTCAGATGAGGTCTCAGAAGAACCTACAGACGAACAGATTCGTGAGAAATATTTAAAAACTAAAGAATGTGATCTTATTGAAGATGTTCTGGGTGATGAATATCTAGGATGTCTATGGAGAGATCCTGATCATCCCGCCAGTTGTAACTGCCCATGTGTAGGTGATAAGTTCAACGAATATCTTGAGTACGACAGAACATACTCGACGTACTGGGACACTCCACCCGTACAACCACTCTATCGTGATGCACAGATGCTTCTCATTAACTCACAACAAGCAATGGTGGTACTCAACGGAGATCTTAGTTTACGTCCCGGTGAATTGATCAATATCAACAACCCGGCGGCAGGCGATTCCGCAAGACAGAAAAGATTTGCAGGTCCTTGGATGGTGGGTGAAATAAACCACATCATCACAAACCCCAATCAACACAGGATGGAAGTTACACTCCACAGAGACAGTAATTCCATCGATCCCGGACAAACAGAAGAACCCGGATTCTTTGAAAGTTTATTCGGCCTCTAGTTCCATACTTTCTATTATACATAATGGTAAAACAAGGAAGTCTATCGAATGCCAGTTACAAAAAAACAATACACTGATATTGACATAAATTTTAACAAGAATCAATTCACCAATGATGTTTCTGTTAAATTGAATGATAATGCGATTAGACAGTCTGTTATGAATATAATTCTAACGCGACAGGGGGAACGTCCGTTTGATCCACGGTTTGGGGTTGGATTGCACCAGTTATTGTTTGAAAACATAAGTCCGTTAGACAAAGCAACATTCTTTGGAGATGTGGTAGCACAACTTGCAGTATACGAACCAAGAGTTAAACTTGATAAAATCACATGGGATGACTCGTATGTAGATACAAATGAACTATCAATAACTGTTGATTTTTTTATACTAAAAGGAACACAATCTAAACCCCAACAGCAATCACTAAAAATAGAGATATCAAAGGTAAGATAATATGGCAGCACCAGACAATATACAACTTGGAAGTTTAGAGTTTGATGAAATCAAAGCATCAATTATTTCATATCTCCAAGAACAAGACATTCTTAAGGATTATGACTATGCAGGATCTGCAATCCAGACGCTTGTAGAAGTTTTAGCATATAATACGTTATATTACGGACACTATGCAAACATGGTTGCAAATGAAATGTTCTTAGATACTGCTCAACGAGAAGAATCTCTAATTTCTCTTGTAAAACCTTTAGGTTATGTTGTTCCGGGTAGATCCTCTGCAAAGGCAACCATATTCATTCGTGGTGCAAGGAACGAGGATTCTGGTTATAGCGACTTCCTTCCGCGATACACTAGATTCGTTGGTAGAAACAATCAGGGTGTATCTTATAATTTCTACAATATAGAACCTATAAGTTTAATTGCAGATAGTGCTGATGCAGGCGAGGCAATATTTACCATAGTAGAGGGTAAGTCTCTAGTAAAAGAAAATCCAGTAATAGTAGATTCGATTACACAGAAAAGTTTTATATCAGGAACTGATGTTGATATCTCCACTATTAGGGTTGAGGTGTTAAATGATGAAATAGGAGAATGGGAAGCATGGGAAAAACAAAGCAATACTGCTACTGGACTAGATGATACCAGCAAAGTATATTGGCTAGAAAGAACTGAACTAGGGTTCTTCGTGGTTTTCGGTGGAAATCTTGGTGCAATAACGTCTGATCTTGTTGGTAAGTCTATAACTCAGAATGATCAAGTAAGAGTTAGTTATATAAAGAGTAGTGGATCAGATGGAAACGGAGTCGGTGCGTTCTCAATTCAAGACTGGACGGCGGATTCAAACCAGACACTTTCGCTAGGACAAAATGGAAGCAATTCGCCTAACTTAGAAGCAATAAGATTCTTTGCTCCTAAGTGGTTCGCAGCACAAGACCGTGCAGTTACTGTTAGTGATGCTCGTGCAGTGTTATCACAACAAGGGTTTGGTATGGATGTTTCTGATCCTTATGTTTTGTTCAACGTGTGGGGCGGAGAACAGATGGATCCTCCTATGTACGGAAGAATGTTTGTCTCCGTCAACACTGAAGGTTCTGATAATACAGAAACTGCTCAACTGAGAAATCAAGCACTCACCACTCTCAGGGAAAAAACATGCATTGGTATATTGCCTGAATTTATAGGTCCAACATATATCGATCTTACTGTGACTGGTACTGCACCCATCGATGCCTCATCTACTGAATTATCACTACTACAACTAGAAACCGCAATAACCAGTTTATTCATTAGTGAATATGGAGAAAAAAGGTATGAAAGTTCAACAAGTGGAACGAAAGTTTCAAATCAGATAAATGCATTAAATAGTCAGGTTGGTGTAGATACGTTCAATACATCATCGGGGGATTTTCAAATAAACGCAACAATGAATATAGACTCCAGAAATACTTCTACTAAGCGAAAATTTTACTTTCGGAATCCTATGGAATCTGGAACGCTTTCCTCTGAACAAAATTATAGCGGAGGGTATGGTACATATATTGAACGAAAATTAGATGCGGATAATATTGATGCTAGTTCTGTTTCTGTTCGGATTCGAGAAAACTCCGGTGTTGTTACAGCATACTACCTATTAGGTTCCACTCAAGTTGTTCTTGGAGAAGTAGGAAGTTTTGATGCTAATAGTGGAGTATTAGAGTTACGAGATGATTTGTTTGATGGTAATATTAGAGTAACTGCAACGGCAGCAAACAGAACATTCTATGGTAGACAAGAAATTATATGCAATATTGGTCATAATATTACAATACAGAATCAACTAATAGGATAATATATGTTTTACGGTTCGATTATAAGAAACTCAGCAATAAACCCGCAGTATAGAATGATACTGTTGGGTCAGGAGTTACCTGAACTAACAGAAGAAATTGAGTCTGTAATTGATGTAAAGCATTTATTTCCTCTTTGGATATTAGAGAGAAGTGAGACTAACAATCCAAGCAATCATCTAGTAAAGTTTACTCAAAAATATTATGATTGGCTCTATACTAGATCGGGGTATGAATTAAGTACGACTACATTTAATTCCATAGGACTTAGGCGATTAGTTGATATTGATACAACACCTGTAGAGTACCTCAAGCATTTTGCATATACATATGCGACCGGATTACCAGAGGAACAAATTGATGATTCTTCCGGTAATGCTGATGGTGTTCGTAACTTTATCAAGAACATCAGATTAGGTCTTTATCAGAAGAAGAGTACAGAAGAAGCGTATAATTATTTCTTTCAGACATTGTTTGGTTCGGAAACCGACGTTGTATTTTACTATCCAAAAACAGACATATTGAGACTAAACGCTGGTAGGTTTGCTGGGTGGAATTCTTATATTACATCAACAGATCCTGAATCGCAGGATTATGGTTATAACTATTTTGATACTACAGAATTTTCTAGTGATTTTATCTACGGAAATATGGGTGGTAGTGTTCTCAATAGTCATGTTATTAGAGACGGTCATTGGTTTCAGGATTATTCCTATGTGCTTAAAACAGACATAGAAGATGTAGATCCCGGAACAGGTCTGCCAATATATTACGATACTCTACAAGAAGTCCTTCACCCTGCGGGAATGAAGGGATATTATGAAATGGTTGCGGCAGATTATATTCCACCCGGAGACAATGAAGGTGGATTTGGTGTTTGTGAGAAACCAGTTATAGGAAACTATTTTCCATACAGATTAACAAGCGGTGATAGCATAGCATTATGTTTTGGTTGTGGTAGTGTGTCAGGTAGTGGATATACATTTGACGGACCAACTGCACAGGCATTTGGAATAAACACCAACCTATATGGAGGACTTACTGGATGTACCACGGGCGACTGTTGGGCGACTGTTGGTGATGGATCCATAGCGACAAATTATGATATGCCAACATATGCATTTCCCAACTGGTCGTCTGGAATCACAAACGATGTGGATCAGGCACCATTTTTCAGAGACATATATATTAGTGCTTTTACCACCCTATGTCCGTTGGAAGACAGTCCAAACTTTGGACTTACTGGTTGCACAGCACAGGGTGATACAAACGGAGGAGCATGTTGATGTCAGTTAAACCACAACCACTAGCAGCATCAGTTCAACGAGATCTGAGCAATAGAACATTATCTGTTATTCTAGGATATTCTGATAATGCAAAAGAAGAATCAAATACGACACAATCAGCAAATGCAGCGATTGCTGGCTTTCAATATGCAACAAAAATAAACCCAACAGATATCAAACTCACAACAAATGTTCCTCAACCCATGAAATTGAGGAACTCTGTTCTTGGTAGATATAGACAAAACAGTGCTGACCTAGCAGGATCTAATAGTCCTCTCTGGGTTTATGATAATGCTATGTTTGTCGTATTGGGATCTGATGGATGGAGATCTGACGAATTTGATGGTAATACAAAACCTATCAGGGGGTTCTCCGACATTACTGGAAAGGTTGCAAAAACCTCTGAAGGAATTTACTATCAGTGTGTTAATGTTCTTCCTACACTCTTTGGTGTGAACTCCGGTTCTAGATATTCACTGACCACCAGACAAGATTTAACGAACAAGTATGATAAAAATTCAACTGCTGTTTCTAAGAAAATAACCGCAACAAATATATGTGGATCCGGTAATGAAACTAGAATAGGTAATTGTTGTCTGTACTATCCTAACACAACTAAAGACACTGTGAGTGGTATAACATACTCTGCCGGTGATTTTTATGATTGTGTATGCACACAGTGTCACAAGTGTGTTGAAATGGCAAGAAAACTAGACATGAGATATGTCTTCAATGCACACACTGCTGTCTCTGGTTCTGTCACCGGAGGAACTGGTCCTAGTTGTCAGTGCATGGCAGATTTCCCAAATAATTGTGGTCCGTGTGCGTGTAAAATTGAAACACCTGATGTTATTGATAAAATCCTCAATGATAAAAACATATCCACCGAAAACAGCGACAAGAGAAATGCTTTAATAGAGAAGAACAATAAAGCACATGCCGGGTTTATTGCTGTATGGATGGATCTTTCTGGTATTAATGAAGAATCTCGTGTTCTTGATGTTGAATATCAAGTAAACGGTTCTAAATTCGGAGAGACTCCTCAACTTCCGATTTCTGCATCAACTCCAGCAGGAGCAGAAGCAATATATCGAGTTAGTACATATAGAGGATCTAACGGTAAACTATATTGTAGAGGGTTGACTCTCGTTCAAGAAGGATTTGGTTATATTGATGGTGAAGTTGATTCGGATAGATGGAAACTTATCTGTCCCAATATTCCAGTTTCTACATTTACAATACATGTAACTCCTTTTGTCGGGTTCTTTGGAAGTATAGAAGAATCTACGATGTTTAGACCACAGGTACGAGTTACAAAACAAATCACCGGACTTGAATTAAAGAACGCAGGTGTTAAGTTAGATACACTGAAATTGAACAGAGCAACTCTTGGAACTCTTATTACCGACAAGGGAACAACGGTATTTGGTGATCTAGAGTCTGGAGAATCTGGAAGAGTAAGTCTACAAACATTGGTCGATGTACAAAAAACTGATGGGACTAATTTTAGTGCTGATATTCTAGGAGGAACCACAACAATCGGTGGGGAGCAACCATCATTTGGTACTGATCCCGCATTTGG
>TARA_R110002096_G_scaffold435628_1_pt1 | contig 16576 bp, 14 predicted proteins | sample TARA_R110002096 | Tara Oceans TARA_R110002096 (sample SAMEA4397295) | marine metagenome | biome: Polar Biome; feature: [DCM] deep chlorophyll maximum layer (ENVO:01000326); material: water (ENVO:00002006), including particulate matter (ENVO:01000060) such as... | depth 35 m | reverse complement strand
CCGGGGTGACTGCGTCGGGGGCCAGCCTCTTCACCCCATCAGGCAACCTTCAGTACTCAGTTGCAACATCGCTGGCCAGTCTTCGCCACGCACTATGATTGATCATCCGCTGAAGCTTGCACCGAGCTTCGATCCGCTTGAAACTGTAGGTTCTGCATACTGGAAGTTGCCTGGCTCCGTATCCTGCGCCCATTGCCTGCGGATCGGGCTACCCCGACCTGTCGAATAGGCGTTAGATGCACTCGTGACGGCTGACCTCCGAACTTGTCTTGAGGACTTGCTGACTGCCCTCACCGCAGCCGAAGAGGCTTACTCGGCTGGGATGTGTCAGGCCGCTCTCGTCGGAGGTGATACAGACCTCACCGCCTTCTTGCAGTCGAACGAACTGTGGGGCGGCCCTGGTTCGATCGCAGATCAGGCTGGCATCGATCAGGACCGGGTCGTCCGGAGACGCATCGAGACATCACTGATGCGTCTTGGTCGCTGCCAGATGGTGGCTGGTGTCTTGAATGCAAGGACCCGCATGTGGTTGAATACCTTCCAGGCGTGGCAGGATAGAGGCAGCTAACACGCCGTTGCAGTGGATGGCCGCGTCCACTCGCTGCGCTCGGTCCCGCGACCACCACGGATCGACAAGGCGTTAAGCATCTCTCAGGATTCGCGATGAACGAACCACAACTCACGAAGTCAGAGAAGCGCTATCTAGAAGACCTGCGCAATCTCCCAACATCCATGCGCTCACGTATCCTTGGATGGACGATGGAGCTTGCTCCGAGCATCGGCCTGTTCGTGTACGGCTTGGCGGCCGACCGGCGTCTCTTCCTCGTTCTGGGCTTCATCAGCCTCTTGTATTTCGCCGTTTTGCGTATGTACTCTCAATTCCGAGGTTCTGGCATGATCCACAGCGTCTACGTCAAACAATTGGCGGCGAAGGAAGAGGGAATGCCCCCCAAGGCGATGCGGGCGGACGACCCTTCGGGCCGCCGCTGATCGGACCAGGCGTTGGCTGAGCACCATCTGAGTCATGATCGAATTTGAAGTGATTACCGTTGTCGAAGCACCTCCGGACGCTTGTTTCGACTTGTCGCGAGACTTGGATTTCCACCAAGAATCGTTTGGGCATACGGATGAGAGCATCGTTGGAGGAAGGGCTTCCGGGTTGATCGGATTGAACGAGGAGGTCACATGGCGGGCGAGACACTTTGGCTTCTATCACGAACACACGGCTCGGATCACCGCCCTTGACTCGCCGCGCCATTTTCGAGACGAGATGACCAAGGGGCGGTTCTTGAGCTTCGTTCACGACCACTACTTCGAGCCAGTACCTGCTGGTACTCGAATGCGAGACGTCGTCGAGTTTCAGGCGCCCATGGGCATCATTGGGCGAGTGGTTGAGGCCCTGGTGCTGAAGCGCTACATGCATCGCTTGATCGCTTCCCGGAGCGAGGCCATTCGAGTCAGGGCGGAATCGGGGTGTTGATCTTTTCTGGTCGGCAAGAGGGCCCCTGCAGACGGAAACTCGTTTCGACTCGGTACCGTGAAGCTTGGGCAAGGCCGTAGCCAGACCATCCTCATGACGACCCAACACATCGACTCTGTGGAGCGGATTGGATTCGGAATCGTCTCAAGCCTGTTGCCCGACGACTTGCGGCAAGACGTACTCGCCCTCTTCGATGGCGATCCAGGTCGAGTGGGTCGGCGGGACGGGCTAGCGTTCGAAGCCGTACGCGCTGCCGCCACTTCCGACGCCATCCGTGGCGTCGTCGATAACATTTTGGGTCGGGGGGCGTTCGCGACGAAGGCAACGCTCTTCGACAAGACTCCGGCCTCCAACTGGCTCGTCCCATGGCATCAGGACGTGACGATTGCCGTGCGGACTCGGCGCGAGACGGAAGGGTTCGACGCCTGGTCCACCAAGGGTGGCGTTGCGCATGTTCGTCCGCCTTTGGAGGTGCTCGAGTCGATGGTGGCAGTACGCCTTGATCTGGATGGCACTACGGAGCTGAACGGTCCCCTTCGCGTCTTCCCAGGCACTCACGATCGCGGAATCCTCTCGCCGCAGGAGATTCAAGGAATTGGAGACTCGCAACTGCCCGTGAACTGCCTCATCCCTCCTTCGGGAGGACTGATCATGCGGCCGCTCCTACTGCACGCATCCTCGAAGGCTGTAAAGCCAACCAACCGGCGCATCGTCCATCCGGAGTTCGCCGCCGGCAACCTTCCGGGCGGTCTGGAGTGGCGCGACCGGCACGCTCTCCACGATCCCACCCATCAGCAGATGTAGCCAGCGATCCTCGCCGGTCGCTGCTCGGCAGGAGTGGCGACTTCAAAGTGATGAAGCAGGATGAGCGATCCACCCGGCGGTTCTACGAGCTGCCGCAGAACGCGCACGACGAAGCCGCCATGCCAAGGACTTCGAGAGGTGAGTTCTTGAGGTAGCCATGAGAACGGTCCGATGCGGGAAGTTCGTGGCCTCGATGCTCATTGCAGTACGATCGCTGGCCAATGAAACTGCATCCAACGTGCAGCTAACCTGGACACGAACCATGAATGACCCCCTTGTCCCGCGTGTCGGCGGAGTGATCAGCGCCGACATCGCCGTTCCTGAGCACGAGCGGGAAGTGCGCTTCTACTCCCGCGTTCTGACCACGGGCGAGAACCCGCTCTGGCGCGAGGACCTGATGAACAACCAGGGAACGCCGATCATCGGCCTGGGTGCACGCAGCGAGGAGTACGCACACCTCCCGCTCCAATGGATGCCGCACATCCAGGTCGCCGATGTCGCTACCAGTGTGAAGCGCGCGCTTGATCTGGGGGGTAGCGAACTCATGCTGGATGAGGCGAACCAATGGGCGGTGCTGCTCGATCCGAACGGAGCAGCGTTCGGGATCATCCCCGTCGTTCCTGCGGAGGCGGTTCCCCCGACCGATGGCGCCGCGGCGGGTGTGGGTCATATCGCCTGGCTCGACCTGACGGTCCCCGATGCTTCGGCAACACGTGACTTCTATCGGCAGGTCGTCGGCTGGTCGGCGCAGGACGTCGAGATGCAGGACGCCGGCGAGCACTACGCCGACTTCAACATGTGCGGCGAAGATGGTCACCCTGCCGCGGGAATCTGCCACGCGCGCGGCGTGAACGCGGGCCTTCCGCCCATCTGGATGATCCACCTCCCCGTCGGCGACCTCGCCGAGAGTGTTCGTCGTGTGGAGGCCGAAGGGGGCAAGATCCTCCAGGCGATCCGGGGGAGCGATGGGGAACCCACCCGTGCCGTGATTCAGGACCCGGTGGGGGCGCACCTGGCGTTGGTGCAGGCGTAGGGAGTCCCAGCGGCCCAGCAAGGTGTCGCAAGGGACAGCGCGGCGGACCTCCGCGAGGTGCACCTCGTGCGTGCCAGGGCTGCGTTCGGTGCCGCCCATTCCACTGCACACCAAGTTCCGATTTCAGGCTGTGCGTCTCCCGTCAAGCCGGCTGATTCAGCCCGTGCTTGTCCAGCCGATACAAGAACGCCTTATACGGCATATCCAACAGCTTCGCGGCCTGCGTCCGATTCCCACGCGCCATCTCGAGCGCTTGTCGCAACGCCTCCCGCTCGTGCTCTTCCCAGGAGATTCCGCCGGGGTCCAAACGGAACGCACCAGGGCCGTCCTGCTGAACAGCCAGATCCTCGGGAAGGTCGTCCGGCGTCGCCGTGCCACCTTCAGCCAAGAGCACGATGCGTTCGATGACATTAGCCAACTCCCGCACGTTCCCCGGCCAGGGATGGTCGAGCAGGCGACGCGTCAGGGCGGACGTCATCCGCGGGCGATCGCGATCGTGGCGGCGGGCGGCCGCATCGGCGAAATGTTCGATCAGCATCGGGACGTCCTCGCGCCTGTCGCGCAAGGGCGGCGTCGTGATCGGGACGACGGCGAGGCGATAGTAGAGGTCCTCGCGGAAGCGACCTTCGCGCACGTCGGCCGGGAGGTCGCGGTTGGTGGCGGCGACGATGCGTGCGTCGAATTCGACCTCCTCGGAGCCGCCGACCGGTGTGACGCGACGTTCCTGTAGGGCGCGCAGGAGTTTGGGTTGCAGCTCCTGGGGCAGCTCGGCGACCTCGTCCAGGAACAAGGTGCCTCCGTGGGCCGCGACGAAGCGTCCGTCGCGCGTGCGGTCGGCTCCGGTGAAGGCCCCGCGCACGGAGCCGAAGAACTCGGACTCCATCAGGCCGGCGGGGATGGCTGCGCAGTTGACGGCGACGAACGGACCGTTCGAGCGTTCCGAGAGGGCGTGCAGCGCGCGCGCCGCGAGCTCCTTGCCCGTGCCGCTCTCACCGCTGACCATCACGGTGGCATCGGTGGGGCCGACCTTCTCGAGTTGGCGGTACAGGCGCTGCATGCCGGGTGCGCGACCGACCAGGTCGACCAGCGAATCGCGCTCGACCAGGGCTTCCGACAAGCGTCGGTTCTCGTGCACCAGCTTGCGCGATCGCAGGGTCCGTTCGACCGACATCAACAGGGCCTGGCGTTCGAAGGGCTTCGCCAGGTAGTCGTCCGCTCCGGACTGCACGGCCTCGACCGCGCGCGCGATCGTGCCGTACGCGGTGACGATGACGAACGCCGTGTCGGGCGCGCGGTCGTGGACGATGCGGAACAACTCCATCCCGTCCATGCCGGGCAGCTTCCAGTCCGAGAGCACCAGGTCGACCGGGCCCTCGCTCAACCGTTCCAAGGCGTCTTCGGCGCTGCCCGCTTCGATCACGCGATAGCCTTCCGCTCGCAGGATGCCCGCGAGCAAGTTGCGTTGGGCGTGCTCGTCCTCGACGAGCAGTACGAGTGCCTCAACCAAGATTGGCCTCCCGGTTCGACAGGATCAGGGTCGCGACCGCGCCACCCGAGGGACGGTTCTCCAGGGTCAAGCAGCCGCCGTACCTGGATTCGGAGATGCGACGTGCGAGATAGAGGCCCATACCAGCGCCCTGTTCCTTGGTCGTCGTGTGCGGCAGGAACAACTGCGCATGTAACGCGGCGGGGATGCCACTGCCCGAATCGGTCACGGTCAAACGCACCGCATCGGTTCCGGCTCGATCGATCGCGACGTGGACCGGCGTGTTCGGTGGGGACGCTTCGACGGCGTTCACGACCAGCACGTGCAGCACGGCGCGCAACTCCGGCCCGACACCCGTCAGAACCGGGCGCTCCATCTGCACGTCCACCTCGACGATGTTCGTGCCCGAGGCGTCCTGGACCAGTTCGAGGGCGACGTCTCGCGCGAGATCGCCCAGGTCCACCTCGGTGGACTCTGCGCCGCCCGTACCCGTCAACGAGAGCAGCGTGCGCACCGCGCGGTCGGCCCGATGGATCTGAGCCCGCGCCGCCTGGGACAGGTCCTCGGAACCCTCGGCGCGCGAGGCGAGTTCTTCGATCAACAGCCCCAAGGTGTTCAGCGGATTGCGCAAGGAATGCGCGACGCCGCGTGCGACCTCACCGAGCTCGGTCAAGTGCTCTCGATCGCGCAGGGAAGCGGCTTCGCGGTCCAACGCGGCCAACCGGACCGACATGACATTGAACGCGTCGATCGTCTGGCGCACCTCGCCGTCGCCCTTCGACTCGACCTGGACGCCCAGGACGCCGTCGCCGATCGACTGGGCGGCCTCCGACAAGCTGCGCAAGGGAGTCGCGACGCGGTGAGCGCCGTAGCCTGCGATCAACAGGCCCATGGTCAGAATGCCTGCGCTGCCCAGGAGCAGGCGGCGCAGGAACCGTTCGATGGCGCGCACCATGCCTTGGGATTGGAAGGGGATGCGCGCGACGGGCGGGGCGGGTTTCGGGGCCGGGCCGATCGCATCGCCTGCCTTCGAAGGAGAGGTGGGAGCCCAGGCGAGCTTGGCCGCGATCGGACGATCGAGGCGCGGCGCAGGCAGCGCGTCGTTCGCCTCCTCGGACGCGGGATCCACGTCCCACACGACGGCAACGCCCGGGTCGGTCGCGGTGGCCGGCCAGCCCCAATGCCCACCGTCACCCTCGGGCATGGCGAGTTCGAGGTAGCCCTCGTCCGCCTCCTTCGAGAACTGGAAGAGTCCTTTGTGCTCCACGTGCATGCGCACGAGGACGCGGTGGAGATTCGCGTTCGTCGACTCGGGGGAGCTCGAGGACGCGTCCATGCGCTCCAGGCCCTGTGCCGACTCGATCTCTTCCAGGTCCAGTCCATCAGTCAGATGAATCGTCGTGACGGTCTCGATGTCGGGGCTCCATCGAACGCGCGCATCGGGCGCGGTTCGCTCCTCGGTGATCAGTCCGATCCGCGGTGTCTCGTCCGTGTCGAGCTCCGAATCGGAGGTGTAGACGATGCGACGTGTGCCGCCGTCCTCGTCCGGGTGGGGCCAGCGGAGCAGCATGTGATGCAACGCGAGGTCGTCCTGGCCGGACTCGTGGGCTGCGCGTTCGTGTCGCAACGGAGCGACGAAGAACGCGCCTCGGGGGTTGCCCTCGTCCGGAGCTTCGTCCCCGATCAGCGCGCCCGCGAAGACGCCGACCTCCATGTCCTCGACCAGGACCTCGTGCTCGAACTCGTCGAACCTGGGCGGCTCCCGTTCCGGCGTCGGTCGGGCTCCCATGAAGTTCATGACCCCCGAACCGATGTCGAGCGCCACGCGGCCGACCTCCTCTTCCAGGTCGTCGACCAGAGATCGAACGAGCCAGAGTTCCGCCGTGACGAGCGAGGCCACCAGGCCCCCGAAGAACAGGAAGAGTCGTGTGCGCAGGGGCATGGATCGAGGATACGGAAGCGATGGCTGGGATCGGGGTGAGAGCCAAGCAAGGGCTGTGCCTCGGCCCCACAGGTGCCCCAGGGCCGGATCGTTCCCCGCCCGATTCCTCATTTCGGGAGGAGCCTCCCGACCCGCGTGCAGGATCGCTCGTCGGTGGGGGCGGGATGCCGAGGGGTCGAACTCAGGAGCCCAGGGCTTCCGCGAACGCCTCGCCGAACGCGAGCAACTCATCGCACAGGTCGGCGTGCAGCGTCGAGCCGTCCCAACCGCCGGCGACGGCGCAGGCGTGAACGCGCTCGATGCCCGTCCAATCCGCACGACGCGCGAGCGGTTCGAACTTCGACTCCAACGCATGCTGCATCCGGCGTTCCGCGTCGAGAGCACCCCCCAGGTCGTCCTCGAAACGTGCGCACCAGGAGGCGAACGCTTCCGGTGCAACGAGGAACTCGGGCGCGATCGTGCCCGTGGCTCCCGCGCGCCATCCGCTGGCGAATGCGCGGCCGGGGACCAGCAGCGTGACCTCGTTCTCGAGGTCCGCGAGCGCCAACATCCGTTCCTCGTCGACGGCTTCGAACCACAACCCAGGAACGTCGGAGCGAACGGCCAGGTCGCGCAGGTCGGTCACGGGCAGGTTCGCGGCAGCGACGACGTTCGAACCCCGGCCTATCCGATCCGCCGAGGTCAACGCCCAGCCTCCGCCACGGCCATCCTCACGCAGAACCGTGCCGCCGAAGTCCTCGACCCTGTCGATCCAATCCGGGTCCGCCGGAGTCGGTACGTACAAACAAGCCAGGTCGTCGGGGGTCAAGGTCATCAGGTCGGGCGCAGTGCCGCTGCGGCGATCATCGCATTCACGGGCCGATGATCCACGCGCGACTCACGGACTCCGCGAAGATTCGCCGCGAACGCGGTCCTGGCGGCGGCCCTCAGGTTCCTCGAACCATCACGGAACCGCCCGATGCGGATCGGGTTCGATCGAGCCTGCCTGCCCGTTCTCCCCCGTCGCTACCACTCAGGAGGTCCGATGGACCCTGTACCCGCCCGCTCGAAATGGCGGCGTCGTGCCCTGGAAGGGCCCGCGTCCCTGGCGCTCGCCTGCTTCTTGTCCTTCATCGTTCTGCGGCACATGGCGCACGGCGACACGTTGCGTCACATCGGAGCCGAGCAGGTGGGGGTGCGCGTCGACCATCGCGCCCACACGCTCGCGCCCTTGACCGCACCGGGCGACGTGCTGTTCCTGCCTTGGTTGCAGGAGGTGTACCTGCTCGATCGCCGCCCGCGCGAGTACGTGATGGCGGGGGACACCAGTGCGCTTCCGGATCAAGTGCCGCGCTTGCTGGTGCGAGCGCGGGACGGATCTTCGCTCGGCTTCGATCGCGTCGTCGTCCAGTACGCATTGGATGCAAGTCGGGCCGATGAGGTGCTGGTGGACTCGGGTCCTGGCGCGGAGTTCGCGGACAAGGTCGACCTCTACACGCGGTCCATGCTGCGTCGCGCGATCGGCCGCCATACCGTCCAGGAACTGCTGCAACCTGACGTTCGATTGGCGGCGACCGAGGAGGCCAAGAACCTGCTCACGATCGCTCTGGCCGAGCACGGCATCGTCGTCCTCGAGCTGACGCTGTCCAAACCGCGCTTCTCGGAGGCGTTCGAGAAGACGATCACGCGACGTCAGGTCGCCGATCAGGACTCGGCTGCGTTGGCGCGTCAAGCCCTCGACCTGGAGACGACGCGCGAAGCCCGTCTCGCCAAGATCGAGCGCGAGATGGAACGTTCGTTGGCCAAGATCGAGCGCCAGGCCGACCAGAACCTCGCTGCGGCGCGTCGCGCTGCGACCCGCAAGCGCTCCGACGCGACCGTCGCCGCCGCGCAGTTGATCGAGCAGGGCCGATTGGTCGAGCTCGAGCGCACCGAGGAAGCGGCGCGTCTCGAAGCGCTCTACATCGCCGAGGCCCAGGTCATGCGGGATCGCATGTTGGCCCTCGCCGCCCAAGGTCCCCAATCCGTGCGGGCTGCGTTGATCGAACGCTTGTCGTCGATCGAGTTCGAGTTGAAGCCCTGGTCCAGTGACGGCGAAGGTGGTCGGGCGCAGAGCGCGTTCCGGAGGACATCCCAATGAATGACACGAACGAGCCCGAAGGGAACGACACCCAACAGAAGGACGCCACACAACCCATGCGGCGTTCTTCACGGGACAAGCGCGCGGGCGCAGGCGCCGCGATCTTCAACGCGGCTTGGGCCCGACTGTCCAAGGTCCTGCGTCGGACTGTGTCCGAGAGTCGCCGAGCCCTCGCATGGGCCTCGCCGTTCGTGCGCCGGGCTCTGGCCTGGTTCGTCAACGTGGCGCTCCCCTCGTGCTGGCGCACTGTGCGTCAGTTCACGCAAGGCATCCTCGGTAACTCCTGGTTCCAGTCTGGTGTCCGCATCTCGCTCGCCGCCTTGGTCCTGATGGCCTTGGGCGTCGGCGGACTGTGGGCCTTCTCGCACCGCGTTCCCGCCGGCAGCATCGGCGTGCGCCAAGCGAACTGGGGCGGCAGCGGAGTGACCGAGGCCGACCTCGTCCAGGGCATCCGTTTCTCGATGCCGTTGCGCGACCAGTGGTACCACCTGGACGCGGGCACCCACACGGCGGTCTTCGCTTGGGAGTCCGAAGGCGGCAACGAGCCGATGCTGCAGGTCGCGACTCGCGATGGCGAAGCGGTCGATGTGGCGGTCACCGTCCCGTACCGCATTCGCGAGGGCGAGGCACACCAGCTCGTCGCCAACGGCCTGCATTCCGATTATCCGATGCGCGCCCACGCGATCCTGCGCCGTGTGCTGCAGGAGGAGCTGTCCCAGTTGAGCGCGCAGGACTTCGCCGATCCCGATCGACGCGTGGAAGCCGCGAACACCGCGCACGAACGACTCGGTGCTGAACTGGGCGAGGTGCACCTGGAACCTCTGGCCGTGCTGATCTCGACGGTGCTGTTCACCGGTGCGTACGAGAAGAAGATGCTCGAGAAGCAACTCGCCAGTCAGACGCTGCGGACCAATGCATCCGTCCACGAGCGATCGTTGCAGGAGGATGCGCTGACCGACGTCACCACGTCGTTGAAGGCGGCCGAGGACGTGCGTCGTACGGAATGGGAGACCACGATCGACACGGCCCGGTTGGCCGGTGAAGCCGCGGTGCGCGAGGTTCAGGAGAGCGCCAAACGTTTCGCCCTGGAGACCGAGATCGACGCGAAGAACCAGTTCGAGCGGGCCAAGGCCGACAGCGCGTTGGCGTTGCAGCGCGTCGAGGACCTGCGCGAGAAGCTCACGCACGAGGCTCTCGAGTCAGCCGGTGGTCGCGTCCACCTGGCCCGCGAGGCGGCCGCCAATCTGAAGATCTCGAAGGTGACGTTGAACTCGAACGACCCGAGCGTGCCGACGGTGCTCGATCTGGATGCTCTGGTCGAGATGCTGCTGGGCGCCGAGAATGAGAGTGACCGTTAGAATGCAAGTGACTCGCAACTGGCGCTGATCCTCAGGGAGCCAGCCGCGTGCGCGTCCACGCACCGGCTGCTCCGGCGTACGCCAAACGATCGTGAAGTCGGTTCGTGCGTCCCTGCCAGAACTCGAAGCTCTCGGGGACGAGGCGCAGTCCACCCCAGAATGGGGGGCGCGGGATCGGGCCCGTACCGAAGCGTGTCGTCACCTCGGCGAGCGCCGCCTCGAGCTGCGCGCGGTCGGTCAGGACCTCGCTCTGCGGCGAGGCCCAGGCGCCCAGTTGCGAGTCCCGCGGGCGCGTCGCGAAGTAGGCGTCGGACTCCTCGTCGGAAACGCGCACGAGATGTCCCTCGACGCGCACCTGGCGATGCAGCGGTTGCCAGAAGAACACGATGCTGGCGCGTGAGTCCTCGGCGGCCGCGCGTCCCTTGCGACTCTCGAGGTTCGTGTAGAACGCCAAACCGCGCTCGTCGAAGCCCTTGAGCAGCACGACGCGGGCGGTGGGTGTGCCCTCGGCGTCCACGGTGGCCAGCACCATCGCGTTGGGCTCGGGATCCTCGCCTGCCGCCGCATCGGCTATCCAGCGTGTCAGCAGCTGGAACGGATCGTCCCCGGCGGAGGCCTCGTCGAGCGTGTCTCCGGTCGATGTCCGGCGCATGGATTCCAGGTCGCGATTCATGCGCGCATCGTAACGCCCGGATGCGGCCCCACCTCGCCTACAATCGCGGGGTCCACGCACCGACCCCTGCGACCCAAGCCATGTCCGACTACGTACTCGGGACCGATCCCCTCGAACTCGCCCGTCTCCGCCTGCAACAGCGGGTCTGGGGTTCCGTCACCGACGCGCTCTTGGATCGCGTGGGCATCCCCGCTGGGGCACGCGTGCTCGACGCCGGCTGCGGACCCGGCCTGGTCACCGAGGTCCTGCGACGCCGCGTCGGGGACTCCGGACACGTCACGTCCGTGGACGGCTCCCCGGCCTACCTGGCCACGCTGCGCGAGCGCGTCGCCGAAGCGGGTTGGGACAACGTGGACGTGCGCGAGGGACAGCTCGAGACCATCGACCTGGGGCCTGGTTCGTACGACCGCATCTTCCTGCGCTGGGTGCTGTCCTTCCTTCCGGATCCGCAGGCGATCGTGGATCGACTGGCGAAGGCGTTGACGCCCGGTGGCATCTTGATCGTTCAGGACTACAACCACGAGGGCGTCAGCCTCTTCCCGTGCAGCACGGGTTTCGACGCGATGATCCGCGCGACGCGTGCGCTGTACGAGACCAAGGGCGGCGACACGTGGATCGCCGGTCGCTTGCCCGGTCTGCTACGCGGGGCCGGACTCGAGGTCGTGGACCAACGACCGAACGTGATCTGCGGCGGCCCCGAGAGTCCGGCGTTCCGCTGGGCGGACTCGTTCTTCCCGACGTTCAGCGAGGTCTTCGAGAACGCCGGGCTCGTCACGCCCGAGGAGCGTCAGCAGTTCCTGGCCGACTGGTCGGCGCGCAAGTCCGACCCCGACGCGCTCTTCTTCTCGCCGATCGTGCTCGACATCGCGGCGCGCAAGGCCAACTAGCGCAGGCCCGGTTCGCGTAGCACCGGCTAGCGCAACGCTTCGAGGTGAGCCTGGACGCTGCGCGCGAGCGCGTCCGGGTCGTAGCCACCTTCCAGCATCGAGACGATGCGTCCCTGGGCCGTGCGTTCGGCCACGTCGCGGAGTCCGCGCGTCATCTGCGCGAAGCCGTCCTCGGTCAGGTGCGTGCTCGACAGGGGATCCGCCGCATGCGCGTCGAACCCAGCCGAGATCAGCACGAGGTCCGGAGCGAAGGACTCCACGGCGGGCAGCAGAACCTGCTCGAACGCGTGCAGCCATTCGCTGTCGCCGGTGCCGGGTGCTTGCGGGAGGTTCAGCGTCGCGCCTTCCCCGGCGCCACGACCACGTTCCTGCGCTGCGCCCGTGCCCGGATAGTGAGGGTGCTGGTGCAAGGACGCGTAGAGCACCGTCGGGTCGTCCTCGAACAGGTGCTGCGTGCCGTTGCCGTGGTGCACGTCCCAGTCGATGATGGCGATGCGTTCCAGGCCGTGGACGGCTTGGGCGTGGCGCGCGGCGACGGCGATGCTGTTGACGAAGCAGAAGCCCATCGCGAGGCCTTCCTCGGCGTGGTGTCCGGGCGGACGCACGGCGCAGAAGCCCGCGCTCCATTCGCCGGCGACGACGCGATCGACGGCGCGGATGCCTGCGCCCGCCGCGCGCCTCGCTGCGTCCCAGGTCAGGACCGAACAGTTCGCGTCCAGGCTGTCGACGTACGGGTGACCGGCTGCGCACGTGGCGCGCACGTGATCCAAGTAGGCGGCCGGGTGTACGCGTTGCATGGACTCGGCGGATGCCAACGGGGCCTCCTCCGTATCCAGGTCGGAGCGCAGCCCGGAGCGCTCGAGGTGCGCATCCAAGGTCTCCAATCGCAACGCTCGTTCGGGATGACCGGGTCCGGTGTCGTGCTCGAAACACGCTCGATGCGAGAGGAAACCGACCCGCGCGTCCGGCGTCGATCGATGGGGAAGCGTGCCCATGACCTGCGCTAGGAATCGATCGGATCGAGCTGGAAGATCGCCCGGTACTTGTCCTTCTGGATCATCTCCGCGAAGGCGCGATCTCCGGCGAGTCGATTCAGTTCGTCCGCGGTCAACGGCGAGCGTTGCAGCAGTTCCTGGGCGTCCTTGAACTTGCCCATGCGGGCCGAGCACTTCGCGGCGCCGGTGTAGGCGATCCGGTTGCGTCCCGCATCGCGAGGATCGAGGATGACTTTGCGGTAGTCGCGCAACGCATCGTTGTAGTCGCGAATGCGGTAGAGCACCTGCCCGCGAGCCAGGTAGCCCTGCGGATTGTCCTCGTTGTCGTCGATGAACTGGTCGTAGCCGGCCAGCAGCCGTCGGCGCGAGGACCGGTCCCCGCGCGACGCGAGCCAGGCCATGGCCGCTTCGGACAGGTCACGGTTCGGCGTGTCCTGGAGGTCTTCGATCTGCTTCTTCACCGAGCGGTCAGGAGCGAGGTCCAGTTCGCGCAACGTGTCCAGCACCAAGGCGCCGCTCTCGCGGGGCAGCGTGCGTCGTGTGACCAGGCCGACCAGGCCCTCCTGGTGCTCGCGGACGCACAGGTCCGGAACGGCGATGTAGTACGCGAGCAGTTCGCGCAGGTAGATCTGCGAACCCTGCGAGTTCAGCAACGTCAGGACGGCCGGAGCCGCGTCGCGGTTGGCCGTCTGGGCCAGCGCCTGCATGGCGGCGGTGACGAGGTCGGTGTTGTCCTCCTTCAACGCCGCGGTGAGGTACGCGGTGGCCTCGGGACCGCCGAGCTTGGACAACGTCATCAGCGCCTGACCACGCAGCGTCGCGTTCTGGCCGCGCGCGGAACCCAGGATGAGCTCGAGCTGGGGCACGACGCGTTCCGCTTCGGGCGAGCGCGCGAGGACGCGCAGGGCGTTGGCTGCGGCCCGCGGATTCGACGCGCGAACCATGGCCAGCAGGTCGTCCGTGATGGCGGCGGACTGGATCTCCAGCAGGACCAGCGTCACGTTGCTGGCGAGCAGGCGTCGCGTCTGGTACTCGGTGTTCCCGACGACGACCTCGCCGTCCTGGACCGGGACGGTCGCGGACGCGTCCTCACCGGGGTCGATGTGGGGGACCAGCAGTTCCGCGGCCGCCGGACCCAACCCGATCAGGTCTTTCCGCAGATCCCGGACCTTCGCCCCGTCGGACGTCTTCAAGGCCGAGGTCATGCTGGCCAGGGTCTCGCTGATCACGCTCTCGAGCCGGGCCAGGTCGGCCAGGCGTTGCGTCCGCGCCGCACGGGCCAGGTCCTGGAGGCTGCCGCGCTCGTCCTGGACCGTGGAGGTCGCTCCAAGGGCTCCCGAGTCGAGGGCCAGGAACGCCGTCAGGAGGAGCGTGAAGTGTCGGAATCCAGTGCGCATGGGTGGTCGGACCCGCAGGTCCGTACGCGTACCCTACGGCGCGTCTCGGGTCGCGCAAAGCACCCAAACGTCTGCGTCTCGGAGCGATGTCCGCGCAGTGCCCCTGGGCGATGGACGCCCCGTCGGAGCGGCCCTCTAGCTGGCCCTGCGGGCGGGGACCAGCACGACCTCGCGGCCATGCCGGACGACACGGCCCACGCAGGTCTGGCTGTCGGTCCTGCCGGGGCGCGCGCAGTAGATGCGCTGCAGGCGGGCTCGGTTGCGGAAGATCCAGGAGTGCATGAGGAATGGATCGGCCATCTGGGCCTGTCCCTTGAGTCCGTGTCGAACCCGCCGAGCGGGGCATGCCTTCCAGGCTTTCTGCTGGGGCCCGAGCGCATTCCTGATCCCAACCACCGAACCCGCCCTTTCGCCAGATCCGCGCCTCGGCGAAGATGTGGGGCTCCGCCATGACCAACCATCCGCACAGACTCCCTCCCCCGGACCCGGCCCGACGCGTCGACGTGATCGTCGTCGGCGGCGGGCATGCGGGCATCGAGGCGGTCCTGGCTGCCGCGCGCCTGGGTTCGAGCGTGGCGTTGGTGTCCTTCGACCTGGACAAGGTCGGTGAGATGAGCTGCAACCCCGCGATCGGGGGGCTCGGCAAGGGCCAGATCGTGCGCGAGATCGATGCGCTCGGTGGGGCGATGGGGCGCGTGGCCGACGCGACCGGGATCCAGTTCCGGATGCTCAACACGGGCAAGGGCGCTGCCGTGCGCGCGCCGCGCTGCCAATCCGATCGTCACCTCTATCGCGAGGAAGCCACGCGCGAAGTCCGGGCCGCCGACGGCGTCCAGCTGGTCGGTGGCGCCGTGACGGGTTTGATCGTCGAGGAGCACGCCGGCCAGGATCATGTGCGCGGCGTGCGCTTGGAGGACGGCTCCGAGTGGCGCGCGGGTGCGACGATCCTGACCACCGGCACGTTCCTGCGCGCCATCATGCACGTGGGCGAAACGATTTCCGCGGGTGGTCGCGTCGGAGAACGCTCCAGCGAAGGGCTCTCCGGTGACGTGGCGCGGTTGCAGTTGAAGCTCGGTCGCCTCAAGACCGGTACGCCTCCACGCATGCGCGCCGCTTCGTTCGACTGGGACCGCATGGAGATCCAGGAGGGCGACGCCGATCCGCGTCCCTTCAGCTACGCCACGACCGCGCCGTTCCCGCGCTTGCCGCAGGTGCCGTGTCACGTGACGTGGACCAACGCGTCGACGCACAAGATCATCGCTGACAACATCGGTCGTTCGGCGATGTACTCGGGTCGCATCTCCGGCGTCGGGCCGCGCTACTGCCCGGCTGTCGAGGACAAGGTCATGCGCTTCGCGGACCGCGATCGGCATCAGATCTTCGTCGAGCCCGAAGGCCTTGAAACGGACGTCGTCTACGTGAACGGCGTCTCGACCAGCCTGCCGGCCGAGATCCAGGAGCAGTTCGTCCGCACGATCGTCGGCCTCGAGCGTGCCGAGTTCGTGCGCTACGGTTACGCGGTCGAGTACGACTTCGTCCTGCCCAGCCAACTCGCCGAGACGTTGGCGGTGCGTCATGTGCCCGGGCTTTTCTTGGCCGGCCAGATCAACGGCACGTCGGGTTACGAAGAGGCCGCCGGCCAAGGATTGCTGGCGGGCGCGAATGCCGCGCTCTGGCTGCAGGATCGCGAGCCGTTCGTGGTCGCGCGCCACGAGGCCTACATCGGGGTGATGGTCGACGACCTGATCGTCACGCATCCCACCGAGCCGTACCGCATGTTCACGAGTCGGGCGGAGTACCGCTTGCTGTTGCGCAACGACAACGCCGACCGGCGTCTCGTGCCGCGTGCCGCCGAGATCGGTTTGGTCGGCCAGGACGTGCTCGCCGCCGTCGAGCGCAAGGCCGCCACCATCGCGCATGCGGTCAGCACCCTGTCGGCGCGTTTCGTCGAACCGTCGAAGACCCTGGCGGACGTCCTGAAGCGTCCCGAGGAATCCCTCGCGAACCTCGCTGTGAAGTATCCCGAGGTCGCGGCCCTGGAACTCGATCGCGAGGTTGCGGAGTCGGTCGAGATCGAGATCAAGTACGCCGGCTACGTCGCTCGCCAGGAGGAGACGGTCCTGCGCATGCGCGAACAGGAATCGACCTTGCTGCCGGATGCGCTCGACTACGCGGTGCTGACCGGACTCGGTACGGAAGCGCGCGAGAAGCTGACGAACCTGCGTCCGCGAACGCTCGGCGCCGCGTCACGCATCGAAGGCGTTCGCCCTCCGGACGTCGCCCTCTTGGCCGTACACGTCGAGCGCTGGCATCGCGAACGCGACGCTGCGAACGCGACCTGATCGCTGGGTGACCTCCGCTCGAACCGGGAGTACCGCGTCAGTCACCTTCCTCCCGATAGG
>TARA_R110002096_G_scaffold169457_6_pt1 | contig 16586 bp, 19 predicted proteins | sample TARA_R110002096 | Tara Oceans TARA_R110002096 (sample SAMEA4397295) | marine metagenome | biome: Polar Biome; feature: [DCM] deep chlorophyll maximum layer (ENVO:01000326); material: water (ENVO:00002006), including particulate matter (ENVO:01000060) such as... | depth 35 m | reverse complement strand
CCGACCGCAGCGACCGCGCTGATGTCCCTCGAAAAGAGGATGATCGTCGTCGTCGCTCGCCGCGGTGCCGGTGCCACGAGCCGCGTTGGAATCCAAACCGACACGTCGCTCTGGCCCTCCAGGGTGTCAGCATCCCCGGACACCCAGGGTGTCAGCGAATGCGGACAGGGGGTGTCAGCATCTCCTGACAGCAACCTGTCAGCAAACGCTGACACACAAAAGACAATAAAGACAAAGAGAAAGACGAGGTCGTCGACGAGACCACCTCCGGGCGAGGCTGGGACGGGCGGCCCGCTCACCCTGAAGCAGATCGAATGGCTCAAGGCCAACTGCCCACAGCCCAACATGGGCGGCAGGGATCCGAGCGTCGACGAGGTGCAGGCGTGGTTCGCGGCCAAGGTTCCGGTCATGCGAGGGCTTGGGCACGTCGCGCTTTGGAAGTCCGCGATCAACTGGTTCCCCAGGATGAACGCCAGGGATCTCGAAGACGCTCGCAAGCTCGCAGCGATCTCTGCGATGAAGTCCGCCAAGGCCGAGATCGATAAGCTCGATGCTGAGGATGCGCCGGACAACTTCGATGAGTTCGCAGCAGCGTTTGGAAGTTCAACTAACACCAGAGGAGAAGACGATGGGCAGCACAGCAGCGGAATGGATTGACCGCTTCAAGAAATACGATGCGGAGGTCTTGGTCGACCTTGTTAGGGAACAGATAGATACGATTGGGGTAGAGCGATGGGTGGCAGAGTGCGAGCCCGTAGACGACGAAGAGGCACACGACCTAAGGCAGTCCCTCGCGCTGTTGCGATGGAAGATCGAAGAGCTACCCGGCAGGCGTCTTGTTAGGATGCTTCGCGATTCGATGAACCCGGTAGGCCAGGAGATAGACATCTCCGCACCAGATGAGATGGTGATTGAGCACTCGCCTTCTTGGGATACGGGCATACCTGCTGTTGACTTGATGACAGGCGGAGGCCAGGGCATGGTTGTCGTCGCAGGCCAACCCAAGTTGGGTAAGTCTCTCGTTGGTGTAAGCGCAGCAGTCAACGCCGCGAGGATGGGGTGGCGAGTGATCTACGTCAATGCAGAACTAACAAGGGGCGGGCAGATCAAGCGGTTCTCTAATGCGATGCGTGGGGAGATGGATCACGCCATCGTCTCGCAGATTCATATTGCCAACGTCGGCCCTGGCCTAACAATGGAAAGATTCGTCGACGAGGTCGATCCGCTTGTGGCGTTTGATGATGAGAAGGTTTTGATTGTGCTCGACTCGATCAACCGCATCGTCGACCTTGCCGTCACCGAGGATGGCGAGAATGCCTACTGGAAGTTGCTCAGGGATTGGAGTAATTGGGCAATGACTTCGCGCCGAGTTTCGGAGGGTAAAATCAGTTGGCTCATCGTGTCTGAGCTCGCCGCTGCTGGGCATGTTAAGGGTCGCACTTTAGAATACGTCGCAGACCTCGTGATACGCATGCGCGATTCGGACATCATGGATACTGTGAACATAGACGTGCCGTACAGCAGGTACAGCAGGAGTGGAGAAGCGGGTGACCACACGAGAGACTTTGCTAGAGGACGCTTTATCTACCTGGGTAATCAGGTTATCTAACCAAGATTATGACGAGGCGCGTCTGGTTCATAAATGCGAGGCGGGCATGGACGGTGGTGGCTGCCCACGGATGGGGCTAGTTGCTTTAGATGTATTCTACCCGGAAGAAAGTGGTGAGCCGGAAGCGAACGAGGTCCGCGTAGTCTGTGCGGGCTGCGCGATGGATTTAATTAGCGAGGACGTTTGGTGGGAGAATCAAAGTGGATAAGTCTTGGAAGGCTTTTGAGAGACGCATAGCATCGCTGTTCGGCACGACACGCAACGGCTGCGTTACTGGCGATGGCACTGCTGGTAAGGGTTCGGCTGACTTGGAGAACGAATACTTCAGCGTTGAGTGCAAGTTGTTAGGCAGGCCGAGTTGGTCTTCGATGGTCGAAGCGTGCTTGCAGTCCGAGAGGAATGCTAGTCGACACCGAGAGCCGGTCGCTGTCATCAAGAAGAAGGGCGCTGGTCAGGAGACGTTAGTCATCCAGCGAATCAATACGTTTGCCGACTGGCGGCTGAGCGGAGTCGAGGCTGACGATGGTGTGTGCTTCATGCCGGGGGACAACGATAGGGTCGAGTCTGTCATTGCTATGCTGCGAGAACAGCAGACGACCCAGGGAGCGGGGCGAGTCGAGATCGATCCCGTACAGGGCGGGGCGATTCTCAATGCCCTGCTGTTGAGAAATGTACCGTTAGGCGATTAGGAGATTGACTTGTTTGTGATGGTTCCACCGAATGCATACGTTCCCATAAGCAGGCCCGACATGGAGTCGATCGCGCTCCTCTGGCTGGTCGAGGGACTGTCTGAGTCAGAGATCGCGAAGGAGGTCGGGCTGTCCCGCGATCTCGTCCACAAGGCGAGGCGGGGTCAGCGAGATGCCATGCTCTGGGCTGACGTTGTCGGCGACCTCATCCTGGCTGAGTTCGACCTATCGCGTGGGGACAGGATCCGCAAGGCCCAGCAGAAGAAGTCGAGCCAAGATGCGGCAGCCCGAAAGGCGAAGCGGCTCGAACACTACAATCGGTCGAGGCGGATGCTCGCCGCGGCCAGAAGGGAGCCCGAGTGAGATTCGACGGCGACGACTACGTTCCGACGAGGGACGAGGCGAGGCTGACCTCCCAGCATGAGCGCCTGCGAGAGGTCATGTCAGACGGGGGCTGGCATACCCTGAGCGAGATATCTCAGCGCACAGGCGATCCTGAAGCGTCTATGAGCGCCCAGCTTCGTCACCTGCGGAAGCCTCGCTTCGGCGGCCATTCTGTCGACCGGCGGCACGTTGGGGACGGGCTGTACGAGTACCGCGTGCCGACCCTGGGAGTTTTCCGGTTGGAAGGGTAGTGGTCCCCTGGTGGTCTCCTAGTGGTCCCCTGGTGGTCTCCTAGTGGTCTCCTAGTGGTCTCCTGGCCCAGCCCTTGCGCGCGCGCAGCTCCTGCTGATACCCCTCTCGGCAGACCCTGGTTCGCAGGGAAAGAGCAGGGGCACGTTCTGGCCGATCCAACGCCCAAAAGTCCTGAGTTCCTCGCCCAGCAGTGGAAGCCGGGGCAGTCCGGCAATCCCAAGGGCAAGGTTGCGCGCCCGAGTTTCGAGTCCATCGTGGAGCGCATGCTCGACGAGCCCGGTTCCGATGAGCTGACGAAGCGCGAGGACATGGCCCGCCGATTGATCGACCTCGTCACGACGGGCGAGATGAACGAGATGCGCGTGCTCCTCGCCCGAGTCTGGCCCGAGGTCAAGGCGACGACGATCGAGGTCGCCGAGGGCGACAAGTCATTCACGTTCGGCTGGAAGTCCGCTCCGACTAACGAAGAGGGAGAAGGCTGATGGCTGCCGACCTAACCAGAGAGCAGGCAGTCGCGAAGGCACTGCGTCTCCAGGGGTACAACTCGGGTAGCAGTTCGATGCTCGACCTACCGGGAAACCTGCGGGACTTTGGTCAGTCTACGTTCGACGGCATGCGGTACCTGAAGAACAACTTCGACTGGATGGCCCCGCTAGGCACCGCAGCAGCAGTTCATGGCTTCCCCCAGCTTTACGGAATGGGTGCCGAGACTGCTAACCGCCTTGCTCAGAGCCCAGGCCCAGGCCTCAACACGCAGTACAGCCCCGTAACAGGTCAGCCCCTCGGCCAGCAGTTCCAGACGACACCGTTCCCGCCGCAAGCTAGGCCTCAAGGGTTAAGCGATGGGTTCTTAGAGTCGGCAGAGAACATCGCGCGAGGAACCGCGATAGGCGGACTAACGGGTCAAGGGCTAGACCTCGCCGGTCAGTACGCGGACTACCGCGGCGCTGACCCGATGGCGCAGACGCTGACCGAGATGGGCATGCCGGTACCCGGTCCAGGCAAGCTCGCATCTCTGTCTGGGGTCGCGAAGGCAGCGCCGTTTGCAAAGGGCGCTCTGGCGGCTGGCATGGTCGCAGGGGCAGGCGCTCTTGGGGACGCACTCAATGCGATCCCCGACCTAGCACGGACATCACCCGACTGGCTCCAGGCCATGATCGGACCCCTCATCCACGGCACTCGCCAGAGCAAGCTCCGGCCAGGAGACCTGGGATACCGTGGCCCGATCGACATCATGCCCGATGGCAACAACGCTATGCCGGGGGATATTGTCGACGGCGCGGCTCAGGCTGCGCCTAACAACAGCCCTCTTGGCATCGTCCCCGAGACTGGCCGAGCTGGCTTCGACCCTGCCAAGATGGCAGATGAGGGCGCAGAGGGCTTCGGCGGTTACTTGGTCGATCCGATGCAGGGCGACATGGCAGCGAGTTATGCGGGCAGGCAGGGCCATCTGGTCGCGATGAACGTCGACACGGAAGAGGCCGAGGTGCTCCAACTGGGCTCTTCGATGGCCGATCAGTCGGACTTCGTGATCGAGCGGCTTCGAGAGCTGGGCGTGCCGACCGACCGACTAACGTCGATGGCCGAGCCGACCTACTTCCAGAGCAACAGAGACCGCCTAGCGGGCATCATGCCTGGGCGAGCAGAGGCGACAGGCAAGGACGCATACGACTGGCTGGTCGAAAACTACGGCAGTCAGAGGGATGCGTCCGCCGCCCTGTCGCGCACGGGCATCGTCGCGGGTCAGGCGGACAACCTGTTCATGAAGCCAGACGGCACTGGTCCGAGCTACGGCACCACCACGATCGCGTTCGACCCCTCGTCGGCCCGCGTCGATCCGCGCTACAACAACGAAGCGGCGATGAGGCGGTTGGTGGGCAACGACGTAATGGACAATGTCGGTCCCTTCCGACCGGTTCAGGGTCCGCTGGGATCAGTCCCTGGCGCACCCGCTGCGCCGATCATCCCCGTCAACAAAGACACGGTGCGTAACGCTGACCGTATCCCTGGAAAGTTCGGGGATAAGGTCAGGGCGGCTACTCCTTGGGAGGGCGAGATCCGGCAGACCGACCTGGGATTCCACATGGACGCAGAGACAGGCGCAGACCTAACAGGCCAGACGCTTGCTCCTGGCGCTTCCATAAACGCCAAGACGAAGTCGTTCAAGGGCGTGGTCGACGACACCTTCGCGTCAGCCAAGCCACCGAGAGGTCAAGGCTCACTCTCCCGCGTGAACCTCATTAGGCCGACTAAATACGAGTACATCGGCGCTGACGGCGTGCCGCGAACGCTGAAGCACTCCATATCGTCAATCTCCTCTTCGTCTATGAAAAAGGGCAACCCGACTCGCAACGCAAAGGGCGACGGGTACAACCACGCATACGCGAACGAGATCGAGTACCGAGTACCTGCCAAGCTAGGCCGAGAGAATAAGGGCGCGCCTAACCTGAGGCCGGAGTCGTATGGCGACATCTACGGGATCAACCCGTCCGGCAAGATCAAGCTTAATAACGGCAACGTGCATCCGCTCTACGACAAGATCGTGGTAGTGCCTAAGGGATCCGGGCCGCCGGATGACATCCCCTGGACGAAGGGCAAGACAACTCCTCGTAAGAAGGTCAAGGGCAAGTGGGTCAAGGCCAAGACAGCCAAGGACAAGCCCCCGAAGATCGCGCCGTTGAGCGGCGACAAGGCACCCAAGCCGAGTCGGGCGTACACCGAAGTCGTCCCCTCGATCCGCCACATGTCACGACCGCAGGCTCAGGCCGCGGTCGCTTCCATGCCCCATCTCGTACAGCGAAAGAACGGAACCTATGTAGGAGCGCCGGATCACATCAAGGACGACGCCGGTCTCCAGAAGATGCGAGATGGCTTCGACGCCGCTGTTGCGATGGGCATTCGCACAAAGGCAGGGCCTGACTGGTACCCTTCCATGGGCCGAAACTTCAGCGAGCTAGCTCCGGGTCGCGAGATGCAGATGGCGGACGAGTTCGCGATGACATCGCCGCAGGCCACGCCGCCGGTAAACCTGGGCTTCGCTCTGCAAGGCCACAACTCGAATGAGCTAGGCGCTCCGAGAAGCCTCGTCCACACGGGCGCTATTGCTCGTCAGATGGATAACTACCATAAGACGGGAGACCCTGGGCTGTCGCTGAAGACAGGCCCCTTCTCTCAGGCGACAGATCCCACGAGGCCCCCGACGATCGGCGGCACCCACGACATCTGGGATGCTAGGTCTTGGGGTTACACCAAGAACGGCAAGCCATGGGACGAGGGCCTGTCTAAAGAGCAGCATCGGTTCTTGGACTACGAGACTGCCATGGCCGTTCAGCGCGCAAACGAAAAGATGCTAGGCGGACGAAATGACTGGAATGCAGACAGCATCCAGGCCTCCGCGTGGGTCTCTGCTGGAGGCATGGACCCGGCAAGGCTGAAAGCATCAGGTGGAGACCCGATTGCTTCGATGCTCAGCATGGGGGAGACGGACGAAATCTTCAGCCCGCACGCCGTTAGGTTGAATCAGGAGGCCGTGACTAGTACCAGCGACTTGGGTCACCTTCCTGATGTTCACCGTGGGTCTCAGGGCGTGAGGAATCTGTTCAGTTCGGACTCTCGGCAATGGGGCGTAGACCCAGTGACAGGCGAGAACATCCTGGCGAGGGCCGCTGGCTTCTGGCAGCAGCCAACGCGAAACGCTATGGGGTTGTTCACTAACAAGGCCAACAATATCACCGAAACGAACCCCCTCAAGGAAAGCCGAGTCTTGGGAGCGTTAGACAAGAACACTCCTTATGGAAGCTCCGGCTTGGCCGCCCAGGACAGAGAAGCCTTGACGAGGATCGTGGCATTGCAGGGGGGTATTGATCACCAAGACGCCGCGGCTGGCAACATCTTCTACCCGGTCGGCGAGAGGGGCACGAAGGTGTCCGAGGCCAATGCGCTTCGCATCCCGCACGGCGGCCTCAGCCCCGCACAAACGGTTCAGCTCAAGGAAGCCACCGACGCTCAAGGGCTTAACACAGAATGGCCCTATGCGACGATCACGGGCAGCGAAGACACGATCGTTGCAAACGTGGATTACCCTGACCCTGACACCGTTACCAAGTCGAAGCTCGCTGCGATCAACAAGCAGACGCAGGAGGAGCTGAAGGGTCTGTCCGACGAGTTGAAGAAGCGAGGCCTGCCTAGCGAGGTAGAGCGAGGGCGCGCGGAGACCATCTACGTCTCCTTCGGCGAGGCCAACAAGACGCCTAACCAGGGCAAGGTCGTGCAAATACTATTCGACTTGTTTGAAGGTGACGGTTCGCAAGCCTCTTACGATTCGGGTCAGTTCTTGCTCGACAAGCTCGACGCCGATCCTCGTATCCGAGAGTACCTAGCGCGCAAGATCGAATCGAACACCGAGTGGGGCAAGCTGATGGGCGGAGAGCGCCAGGATCAGAAGAACTTCTTGGAACTCTGGAGAGACAAGGGGCTCAGGAAAGTGTTCGAGGCATTGAAGGATGGCTCGACGATCCTCCCTGCCCTCTTCCTGCCGCTGTTAGTCCCGGCCATATCCGACATGCTAGACGAGCAGAGCGGCGACATGCCGCAGGCTGCGTAAGGAGAACCGCATGATTCCATTCAAGAAGGGCAAGTCGGCGAAGGCTTACCCGATCAAGTCCGACCCGATGCCCGACCGAGTTGCGTCGAAGGCCAAGAAGAACAAGGCCTACGGCAACAACCACGATTCGTTCGCGGAGACCGTGACGAACCGACCCCCTCGCATGACCACCAACGTGAAAGGAAAGTGATTATGAAAGGTTACGGAAGCAGCAGCAACGGCAGCAACGGCGGCTACAGCAACAAGGTGCAAGGCGGAACGATGTCCGCGCCTATGCCCGAGTCCGGCTCGAAGATGAAGAAGATGACACCCGGCGCTCCACGCACTTGTCCCGAGTTCACCCCGCCGACATCCAAGATGCCGAACCGAATGCGTTAGGCGAAGGCCCCATGTCCGCGGTATCGCCGATCATAGAGATCCCGTATCTGCCTCGCTCTCAGCAGCAGGAAGTGCACGATCTCGTCTCCAGTCACCGCTTCGGCGTCGTGGTGGCGCATCGGCGTTGGGGCAAGAGCGTCTGCTTTGCGAACGAGTTGATCAAGCGAGCCCTAACAACAGGACGCACCGACTACCGGGCTGCGTACTTGAGCCCGACATACGGCATGTCCAAGCAGGTGATCTGGGATGAGCTGCGCCGCTACTGCGCTGCTTTGCCCCCCGAGTTGTACAAGTTCAACGACTCGGAGCTCCGGGTGGACTTCGTGAACGGAAGCCGAGTGCGTCTGTTCGGCGCGGACAACCCCGACCGCCTTCGCGGCCAGTACTTCGACACTGTCGTGGCCGACGAGATGGACATGGTGAAGCTGGAGACCTTCACCGAGGTCATCCGTCCCGCGATCTCTGACCGCAAGGGATCGTTCTACGCGATTGGCACGTTCAAGAACAGCAACGGCGCGTTAGGCCAGCTATACGACATGGCCGAGCAGGATGGCTGGTTCCGTCGGATATACGCGGCTGACACGTCTGGTGCGTTGGACGAAGAGGAGCTGAGGGACGCAGCCAAGGTGATGTCTCGCGAGGAGTACGCGAGAGAGTACGAGTGTGTCCGCGTGAGCGCGGTCAAGAACTCTGTGCTTGGGCGTCTTGTGGACGAGGCCGACGATGCCGACCGAATAACATCTGTGCCGTATGACCCCGCTCTCCCCGTCACCACTGCGTGGGACTTGGGGATAGGCGATGCCACTTCGATCTGGTTCATGCAGCAGGTGGGCCGAGGTGAGGTCCGCCTCATCGACTACTACGAGGCCAGCGGCGAAGGACTGCCACACTACGCCCAGGTGCTCAAGGACAAGGGATACACCTACGGCGAGCACATCGCGCCGCACGATATCGGAGTCCGAGAGTTAGGCACGGGCAAGACCCGTGTAGAAGTTGCAGCGGGGTTTGGGATCAGTTTCCGAGTCCTCCCTCGTATCTCCCAAAACACGAGGTCCGAGATCGACGAGCGAATTGAAGCGAGCAGAATGCTGCTCCCTCGCTGCTATTTCGACAAGAAGAAGACCGCGATAGGCGTCGAGGCGCTCCGGTCATGGCACCGAGACACGACGCCTACAGGCGAACTGAAGCATCACCCAGTCCACGACTGGTCAAGTCACGCAGCAGACGCCTTCGGGTATCTAGCTATGGGCATTAGGCAGGTGGGCAGTGTTGAGCGCCCCCGTGCGAAGGTTAAGAGATACTGATGTCAGACGACGCCAACGAGTACCCCGAAGAGACGGAATACGAAGAGACCCTGATGGGCGAGCAGGAGATGCTCTCCATCGTTCGAGGCGAGATTGACAACTCGCTTGGATGGACTGGGACTCGACTAACAAAGGCGCGACAGCGAAACCTCGACGAGTGGTTCGGCAACCGGCGAGGCGACGAGGTCGAAGGTCGCTCCCAGGTCTCTAGTCGGATCGTCTTCGAGCAGGTCGAGCAACTCCTGCCTGGATTGCTGGAGCCCTTCGTCGCGTCCAACGAAGTCTGCACGTTTATCCCTAGCAGCGAGCAGGATGAGGACAGCGCACGCGCTGCGACGATCGCCTGCAACCACATCTTCCGAAAGAACAACGGGCTACACGTTCTGACCACGATGTTCCGAGACGCTCTGATCCAGCGAAACGGCATCGTCAAGACGTACTGGGATGAGGGCAAGGAGGGCTACTTCGAGGTCTACGAAGGCAAGACCATGGAAGAGGTCGCGATGCTTTCAGAAGACAAGAAGTTCGAGTTCAAGGAAAGCACGCCCGCCATGATAGGCGAGGACGGCGAGCTGGAGGATCTGGAGGAAGGTTCGGACCTTTCCCAGATTGACCCGCAGCGCATTCGATTCACGATCAAGGGGCTGCGCCGTCCAGACGACGGTCGCGTGCGTATCGAGAACATCGCGCCCGAAGACTTCCTGATCAACAGGGACGCGAAGGGGATCGAAGACCCCAGTGCTCGGTTCCTGGGTCACCGAATACGGACAAGCGTGTCTGCGCTAATCGCGTCTGGCATAGACCCTGATTTAGCCAAGGGCCTGCCATCTGCTGGCGTTGCCGACAGTAGCGACTCGACTGCGATCATTCGCTCCTCTCAGCAGGACGGCATTGGCATAGGCACGATCAACCAGAACCGCAACGACAGCGAGCGTTCTGTCCTAGTCACAGAGTGTTATGCGCTGATCGACAGCGACAGCGACGGCATCTCTGAGTGGTGGCGCGTGATGGTAGGCGGCGACTACGCGCAGACCTTCATATCGGCAGACCCTGTCGACGGTCACCCGTTCGCCAGCGTGACCCCAATCCCCATCCCTCACCGATTCTACGGGCTATCGCTCGCAGACGTAGTCAGCGACATCGACAACATCCAGACGACCCTCTGGAGGCAGTACCTAGACAGCCTCTACCTGTCGACCGATCCTCGTATGGTCGTCCTGTCTCAGGGCATGGGCGATACCGCTATGCCCATGGCAAACCTAGACCAACTAATCGACTCCCAGCCAGGAAGCTACGTCGAAGAGTACGCACCTAACGCAATCCGCCCTCTCGAAGTCAGGGGCAATGCGGCGGAAATTTTGCCTGCCTTGGGCATGCACAAGGAAATGCTTCAGGCCAGGACCGGCATAACGCCGGAGGGCCAAGGCATCGACCCACAGGCTATGGGCAAGACGGCCTACGGCGTGATGGTTCAGCAGAGCGCGGCGGCGCAGCGTGCAACGCTTATCGCACGGGTCTTCGCTGACACTGGCGTAAAGCGGATCTTCAAGCTGATCTACAAAGAGATGCTCCAGCACGGTTCCGAAGTCAGCATCAACTCTGGCGGCGAGTGGGTCCCGATCAATCCGTCCGACTGGGCCACGAACCTCGACGCGCAGATATCGGTTGGCCTGGGTCACGGCACCCGGATGGAGCGGACTAACAACCTACAGACCCTTGCGACGATCCAAGAGCGACTCCTTACCGGCGGAATGCAGAACATGGTGACCGCGGACAATCTGTTCCAGACGGCCACATCCCTGGTCGAGTCTCTGGGATTCAAGAACCCGGAGCAGTTCATCACAGACCCGTCACAGAACCCGGCACCCGAGCCCGAGCCCGATCCCGCGGAGATGGCGATCAAGGCGCAGCAAGAGATCGAGGGGATGAAGCTGGAGATCGATCGGCAGCGGCTCGAACTCGATCGGTTCAAGGCCATGGGAGACCTCAAGGTCAAGGAACTCCAGCACGAGATCGAAGTTGAGAAGCTCCGAATGGAGGGCGCGAAGATCGAGATGGACGACCCGTGGTCAATCACCGAGGCGATGGAAGAGGGCGAAGGTGGTAGCAGCCAAGAGGCTCTCATCTCCGCAATCGACGAGGCACTGTTAGGCGCTATGAACGGTCAAGGAAGTGGGACGGTCCAATGAGCAAGCGAAGCCGCGTAGAACTAGAGCAGGACATGGCCCGTGCTAACGAGGCCAAGGATCTCCTTGCTTCGGAGGTATTCGAGACGGCGCTGAGCTTCGTCGAGTCCAACGCGCTTGCAATGTGCCGGACGGCGAAGAACGCAGAGGAGTCGTTTACGGGGACGCTGCGAGCTCAGGCCGCGCAGTCGCTGCGAACAGTCATGCATGCATTTATCGCGCACGGAGAAAGTGCGGCCCTGGCGCTTACTAGCCAAGCCAAGTCCCGTCGCGAGGAGTTCGAGTCCGACGAAGACCACTCCAATTATCTCAATGCAGCATCGAGAGCACGGTCAGCAGTTGACCACTCTGCGACTGCATCACGGGAGAACGAGTAGATGTCAGAAGAACACCTAACAACAGAGCAACCACGTCACCAAGATCCAGGCATGGACGCGCTGATCAAACACCTCGATCAGCCGCAGGCGGCAGAGGATCAGCCGCGAGACGACCTCGGTCAGTTCGCTGGCGAAGCGACAGAGGAAGACGCGGAACCGGAACCCCTGTCAGGTCTCGACTCAGAGCCCGAGTCTCAGGAGTCGGACGAAGATCCCTATGTGCCGGTGACGGTGGGAGGCGTCGAGCAGGAAGTCCCGCTGTCGGAGCTGATCCGAGGCTACAGCCGAGAGGCCGACTACACCCGCAAGACCCAGTCCCTCTCAGAGGAACGCAAGGCTGTTGAGCAAGAGCGAGCGCAGTTGATGCTGGCCGGTCAGCAGGCGGTGCAGCGTTCGGCTCAGCTCGCCGCCCAGCTTCAGCAGGAGCTTCAGAACAATCAACCTGACCCTAACGCCATGGCACGACTTCGGGTCGAAGACCCTGGAGAGTATGCGGCGCAGATAGCCGACCAGCAGCGCAAGGGCATGCTCTTGCAGCAGGCGCAGCAGCAGGCGCATAACATCCAGCAGCACCAGAACCAAGAAAGAGTTTTGTCAGAGCGATCTGCCTTGGGCGAAAAAGAGCCTGCGTTCGCCTCTGACTTCGATAGTACCTACGCCGGTCTGGGCAAGTGGGTTACGGATCCTAACGGGGGCGGTGTCTCCGTTGAAGATTGGAACAACGAGTACGACCACAACAGAATCCTCATCGCCTACCGAGCATGGAAGGCAGATGAGCAAGCTTCTGTTGCAACGGATCGGAACTCGGCTGTACGAGCAAGGGTTGCAAACCTTCCACGAGTTCGCTCCGGCGCTCCCACTGAGCCCGGACACAGCGAGCGTGAAGCGTATGCTGCCGCAGTGACAAAACATCAGGCGTCAGGAACCGTGCGAGACATTGCAAAGGCATTGATGGCACGAGACGCTGTACGAAAGACTAGGAGATAGCCAAATGGCTAATCAGGACACTTACGGAATTGCCCAGGGGATTCGAGAGGATCTTTCGGATTTCATCTACAACATCAGCCCCACCGACACGCCCGTTCTACAGGCAGCCGAGTGGACGACGGCAACGTCGACTAACCACGAGTGGACGGAAGATGTTCTCGAACCGCCCGTCGCCAACAACGCCAAGGCCGAAGGCGCTTCAATGGCTACGCCCGATGCTGTTTCCGGCGGCACTCGCCTCGGCAACTACACGCAGATTAGTCGAAAGACTTACGGCGTTAGTGGTACAGCGGAAGTCGTGACCAAGGTCGGTCGTGACTCCGAGATCGCGTTTGGTCGAGCGAAGTCGATGCGAGAGCTGAAGACGGACATCGACATGGCGATCTGCGCTGGCAACAACCCCAAGAACGCTGGTACGGCAGGCGTAGGCGGCAACCCGCGACGGTCGGCATCGCTCGACTGCTGGATCCGCAATGCTAGTCGTGGCAGTGGTGGCGCTGACCCGGCTACGTTCGACGGAGCGGCGTCGGACGGTCTCTCTCCACTTGCGACCTCTCGCGCGTTCTCTCAGGCCTTTCTCGATACGACTATCGAGAAGTGCTGGAACGAGGGCGGTCGTCCTTCGCTCCTCGTCCTCGGCGGAGAGGGTCGCAAGAAGTTTGCGACGTTCGACGGAGTCGGCGCGGGAACAAACACCATGCGAACCGATCGCTCCGAAAAGACGGTCTACGGCACGGTGGACGTGTACATCTCGTCCTACGGCATCGACCTACGCGCGGTGAACTCTCGACACCTGCGAAAGCAGCCTGCGGGAACAGGCGGCTTGGTTGACCGAGACGCATGGCTCATCGATCCCGAGCACATCAAGGTCGCGTACCTGCGCCCCTACGAGATCGAAGAGTTCGCCAAGACTGGTGACTCGATCGAGGAAGCAGTGCAGGCCGAGTGGACGCTTCAGGTGGACAACACCCGCGCGCACGGATTGGTCGCCGACCTCAAGGGCGTTTAGTCCCCCAGTAGACGGATAGGGGGTTGGTCCCGGCCTAACAGCCGGGGCTGGCCCCTGGTCTCGGAGAACTGATGACCACAAAACGAAGACATCAGACAATAGACTTAGGGCTGGTCGCAGCCGACACTTGGTCTTCTGAGATCGACATGACCTCGTTTACGCACGCGACGATGTTCGTCCCATGGCCCGAAAACAACATTGCGACTATCCAAGTCTTTGTCCAAGCATCGCCAACTCCCCACGGAACAGCAGCCGACTGGTACGACGTTCACAACGCCAATGCCCTTACCACGACGTTTGCCGTCGCCCCGTTCAGGGTCATTATGGAAGGTACTTCTGCGCCTAACATTCCAGATCAAAGGAATCGAGCATTGCCTATAGGCGTGACGAGGAACCCAGTCTCTGGGGTTGTTGCTGCGGGCGCTGTCTATGGCGAAACGCCTCTCCCTCGCAGGCTGCGTCTGAAACCAAGTCAATCTGTAAGCATAACAGTACAGACATCCAGGGAGATTGGATAATGGGAAGGCGGCAGACCTTCGACCTGGGCACCGTTGGTATCGGTGCCGGTTCAGTATCTGACGAAGTCGACCTGGGCTCTTTTACTGAAGCAATCGCGTACCTGAAATGGGAAGGCCCGCTCTCTGGCACAGGGGGTCAAGCAGCGCCTTGGACGGTAGTCGTCTGCTGGGAGTTCAACCCGAGGCCGGTGGGAGAGGCGGGTGAGTGGTATCGGCAGTGGTCGCATGACCCGCTTAACAACTACCAGTATACAGTCCTGAACGGACGCCAAGCAGATTTCGGATTCTACTTTGCCGACAGCGCCACTAAGATGAAGTCCGTTGAGTGCCCAGCCAGCGATATGGGCGTGGCTGCTACGACATGGAATCCTCAATACACGCTGGACGCAAAAGTCCCGGGAAGAGCAAGGCTTGCTTTGGTTTCGACGCAGATCGATCAGCCATTCAGCGTAGTCCTTGAAGCTCACCAGCAAAGGAGTCATTCATGAAGAAGAGACATGACGTGTTAGTTCTTAACGACATCGCCGCAGGGGGCGGGCAGACGGACGAGGCTAACCTGTCATCTTTTTCGTATGCGTGGGTATACGGAAAGACGCTTGCTGGCGGGAACTCGACGATCACCGTTGAGGCGGCTCCGCAGGAAGACGGGATTACTCCCGTTTGGTACGTTTTCGGAAAGTCAATCGTCGTAACCCCCTCGACTAACTTCGTATGCCCACTGCCTCTTGGCATCGGGTCGGACTACATGACTCCAGCAAGGATCAGAGTTTCCTCAACTGGCGCTCTTCAAGGCGTCTACGTTGAAGGTGTTAGGGATTTGTCGTGAGAAGGCGAGCCTCTGTAGTCATCAGGGACTTTGGCGCTGCCGGACCTCAGCGGTTCGCCAGTAGGCCTTTCGATATGTCTCAGTTCGATGCAGCGTTCTGTTATTTCCGTTCTCCTCATGGTCCGTCTGGCGTTAACGATGAGACGCTCTTCAAGTTCCAAGGAAGCGACGATCCTTCGGCTTCCCTTTGGTACGACCTGGGCGACGGGTCTTACGCTTGCCCCCCGGATACAGATGCTAATGGAGGGGCGGTTTGCGTTGCTATGGGGATCCTTCACTCAGGCACTGCCAGTACCCCGGAAAAGGGCAGGACCCCGATGAAGTACACACCCGGCCTTATCCGCGTCATCGTCGTGAGTGGGGCTGAATTATGGGATTTAGACACGGAAATTACCGTAGAAGGGTTCAGGTTTAGGTAATGGCTTGGAAGACTATCTCTGATGCTGGAAATCCGTACAAGACTAAGATGAAGATAGAGCCGGGAGGCGGTATCACCATCCAGAACGAGCAAACTAACATGAGCGAGATACTGGAGGTGAACCGAGCCCTCGCTACTCGCGACAGAAAGAGCAGTTCTTTGTTTGGCGACGACAAGAAAGTGCTCGTCGCTCGCATCCCAGAGATATACATCGAGCGATGGCTACGCGAGGAGGGGCTGAACTTCTACCGGCTCAACGAAGAAGACAAGGCTCGTCTCTTCGCGAAGCTTAACGACTCAGAGTGGAGCGGGTTCAGAACCGCGCCGGGTAAGATTTAATGTCGATCACAAGCTACTCCACCCTTAGGTCAGCAGTAGACAGTTACTTAGTCTACTCGGATGTCGACTCGATGTTCGACACGTTCTTGCAACTCGCCGAGGCCCGCATGAACCGCGAGGTTAGGGTTCGCGAGATGGAGTCTGTGGAGACGCGCAACGCGTTGGTCTCGGCAGGCCCGAGCACTGTGACGGAGACGGTGACTGGGCCTACGACGACAACTACGAGCCCCACAGCGTCAGGGGTAGCGGCCGTAGCCGTCGGCGCAAACTCAATACAGGTCTATAGCACCACCGTGGCAGACTTGCCTTCCGTTGGCGATGTCGTCACGCTTAACGGACTAGTGGATATTCCGAACTTCTCTGGGACCGTACCGACTGACTCCCTGAATGGAACACCCTTCCCTGTCACTTTCGTTGCTACTGGTACTGGGATTTTTCGGATAGACATAAGCCCGCTTCAAGCTGCGGGTCCGCCCTTCGGTGATCAGGCGTGGAGCGGGGTGAATGGGACATTCACCACCAGCAGCGCAGGCACCACTACCACCAGCACTACTACAACAGTCGGAACTACCATGGAAGGCGGCTTCCTGCTTAACACGTCATTCTTGGAGATGATATCCGTCACGGAGTTGGGCCAGGGATCCCTCCAGTACGTCACGCCCAGGATGATCAGAGAAGCTCTCGCGCTAAGCCCCGCACAAGGCCAG
>TARA_R110002096_G_scaffold3953_4_pt1 | contig 16588 bp, 4 predicted proteins | sample TARA_R110002096 | Tara Oceans TARA_R110002096 (sample SAMEA4397295) | marine metagenome | biome: Polar Biome; feature: [DCM] deep chlorophyll maximum layer (ENVO:01000326); material: water (ENVO:00002006), including particulate matter (ENVO:01000060) such as... | depth 35 m | reverse complement strand
ACAATGACTCCCGGCGAGACATCCTCTATTTTTGAGACCGCTTCTTTAACCGTTTATCCGGGAATTCCGGCAAGTGCGCCGATTTCGCGACGCGTTTCGTGTCAACCGGTTTTACACGACTGATCTGGCGCGACGGATTTTCCGTTGTCCGCGCCGTGTTATTGTTCCTGGCATAAGGCTTGCTACATAATTACCCCACCGAACCGCGGGGCTCTCGATGAGGGGTCGGCGGTAACCCACATCCGGCCGGGAGTCCAATGGCTAAAAGACGCGGAGACGATAGCAGTCAGACGCTGATCGGCACCTCTGCGGCTGATGTTCTGTTTGGCCTCGGCGGCAATGATCGTCTCCACGGGTTTGCCGGGCGGGACGCGTTGTACGGCGGCACCGGTAACGATCGAATTGCGGGCGGCGCGGGCAACGACCGGCTCTACGGGCACGGCGGCTCGGATACTCTCCACGGCGAACGCGACCACGACATGCTGCGCGGCGGCGCCGGCAATGATCGGCTGTTCGGCCAGCACGGTAACGATCAGTTATTCGGTGAAGCGCACAACGATATCCTGAGAGGTGGCGACGGCAACGATCGGCTGTACGGCCACAACGGCAACGATCAGTTGTATGGCGACGCGCACAACGACATCCTGAAAGGCGGCAACGGCAACGATCGGCTGTACGGCCAGAACGGCAACGATCAGTTATACGGCGACACGCACAACGACATTCTGAAAGGCGGCAACGGCAATGATCGCTTGTACGGCCAGCACGGCGACGACCAGCTGTTCGGCGACGCGCACAACGACATTCTCAGAGGCGGCAACGGCAACGATCGCTTGTACGGGCAAAACGGCAACGATCAGTTATTCGGCGACGCACACGACGACATTCTGAAAGGCGGCAACGGCAACGATCGCTTGTACGGGCAGAACGGCAACGATCAGTTATTCGGCGACGCACACGACGACATTCTGAAAGGCGGCAACGGCAACGATCGCTTGTACGGGCAGAACGGCAACGATCAGTTATTCGGCGACGCACACGACGACATTCTGAAAGGCGGCAACGGCAACGATCGCTTGTACGGCCAGAACGGCGACGATCAGTTATACGGCAACGCGCACAACGACATGCTGCAAGGCGGCGATGGTAACGATCGCCTGTTCGGTGACGCCGGCGACGATTACCTCGCGGGCGGCGACGGCGACGATTACCTCGACGGTGGCGCCGGTAACGATTATCTCGACGGCGGTGGCGGACTGGCCGATGAGCTTTACGGCGGCGATGGCGACGATACGCTGATCATCAGGAGTGGCGCCACCATCTTCGCCGATGGCGGCGCCGGGCTCGATACGCTGTTGCTCGGTCACCTCGGGCCGGAAATCACGCTGCACCCGACCCCCATCGCGCCGGGGTTCAGCGCGGGCGGGGTGTGGGAAATGTCGGGCGGCGTCACAGTGACGTCACAGGTTGCCGGCGCAGCAACGGCAAGCTTCAGGTTCGCATTCCCCGCGACGCCGGAGGACGGGACCGCCGCAGGCGACCTGACGGTCGGCATCATCGGGCAGGATGAACACGAGGACGTGGCGCCCGTCGTGGCCGTGGAAGAGCCGCCGCTCGTGGACATCGACGCAGTTCCGGGCGGCGACATCGTCATCAGACCCGCACCGATAGCGGTCGAAGCGACGCTCTGGAGTATCGAGACGATCGACCTCAGTGGCGGCGGGGTGAACCGCTTGCAACTGTCTGATGTCGATGCCTTCCTGCTACCGCAGGATAACTACCTGTTGACGATCACCGGTGATGTCGGTGACCGGGTTGATGCGGGCACCGGCTGGGTGCACGCGCCGGGCACGTTCGCCGAACTGTCGAGCGGCACCGTGTATCGCAAAGGCGGGGCCTACCTCGAGATCGCCGACGGGCTCGTGTTCGAAAACGCGCCGCCGCCTGCGGACGGCACCGTGATCGTTCCCGGTGACTTCGGCAACGGCGCCGCGCAAATCGACCTTGCCCTGGAGGATCCATTGATCACCCGGGTCAGCGGTGATTTTCCCGAGCTGTTCTACGGTTTCAATTCACTTGCCGTCGGTAGTTTCGACGGCGACGGCCGCGCCGATATTGTCTGGTCGAACGGGTACAGCTACGGCGCGGACGGGATCGCGCAAGCGCTCGTGTTGCCGGGCGCGGTGCTCGTGCCCGGGACCCGGGTGCTCGGCGGTGAGTTGCTCGACACGGCTGGTCAGACGATTGAGTATGACGGCGGTATCGGCCTGTTCGGACTCACGCTGGCGGTTATCGGCGATGAGAACGGTGACGGTTACGACGATTTTCTGGTCAGCGGAAAACCGGATTTCCCACCCGCCTCGCCACCGCCGGACACGACGGCCGTTGCTCACGACACCCTGCTCGTTCGCGGCAACGCAGACCTGGATGACATCCTGACGCTTGCGGGTGACGCCGATGGCACTAACGGGGTGCGCATCGCCGGCCCCACGCTCGACCTGTACGATTACAGCACCGTGCTGACCGGAATCGGCGACGTCAATGCGGATGGCTACGAAGACTTCGCCGTGTCTTCGCAGTTCGCGGAACTCGGTAACGAGTATCCTTACGGGGGGCAAACAGTCGTCGTCTACGGCGGGCTCGACAACGCGGATGTGACGCTCGGTGCGGGCACGTTGCCGGGGTTTACGCTCAGCGGTGCCTATCCCGGCGAGCAAATCGGCACCGCGCTCGCGGCCGCCGGCGATTTCGACGGCGACGGGTACGACGATTTTCTGGTCGGCGTCGCCGGCTATCCGGTCAGCTATTTTGACCCGGAGCCGGGCGCGGCGTTTTTGATTTACGGTCAGCCGCAAGGCGCGGATCGGGAGCTGGATCCCGCATCGTTCGTCGACAGCCACATCACGGTCTTCCACGGTCGCGATGATCTCGACCGTACCGGTGCCGCGGTCGCCGGCATTGGCGACTTCGACGGCGATGGTTATGACGACCTCGCAATTTCCGCGCCGGCCGCGGACCCTTACGGCGAAGCCTCGAACGACACCGGCGAGGTCACGATCGTGTACGGGCGGGCTACACGCACCGCCTGGACCGAGGAACTGGATGATCTCGGCGACGATGGTCTGCGCATCCGTGGTGTGTCGAGCGGGGATCTGTTCGGCGCGAGCGTGACGGGCGCCGGGGATTTCAATGGTGACGGCTACGACGATCTGCTGATCACGGCACCGGGCACGAGCTCCGGCGCCGCGCCGAACGACGCCGGGTCGGCTTATATCGTGTTCGGCGGCAACCGCATCAGTGGCGCGCGCACGATCGACGACTTCGGCGAGAACGAAGCGGTGCAGATCTACAGCAGCGATACCGCAATGTTGCTCGGCTTCGCGAATTTTGTTGGCGGCGAGGATGTGAACGGCGACGGTTACGACGATATCGTCATCGCGGCGCCATACGGTGGGTTGGCGCAAGGTCTGGTTGGGCAATTGCATGTCATTTTCGGCCGCGGCGATGTCAGTGTTATCGACGACACACCGGTGCCCGTCGTCGATTTCGAAGGCACGGAGATTGACGACAACTTCGTCGGCACCGCGGCGGACGAAATCCTCATCGGCGGGCTTGGCGATGACATCCTCGATGGCGCCGGCGGCAACGATGTCATTATCGGCGCGGCGGGAGACGATCGGATTATCTATGACGTGGCGGATACGCGCCGGGTTGACGGCGGCGGCGGCACGGACACCCTCGTGGTTCACGGACGCAATCTGCATTTGCCGTCAATCCTGGCCAGTACCGGCACGCTCGCACTCGAACAGATTGAAATTATCGACCTCGCGGACGGCGGTGCGAACGCGCTTGTGATTGATTTCGACACCTTGCTGCGTCTGACCGATAGCGCGCACAGGCTGCGCGTGGTTGGCGACACCGGCGATTTCGTCGTTTTCGACGAGACCACGTTTGGTCCACCCACCGCGGTCGAATTCGAAGGCGTTGATTACGTTCGCTACGCCGCCGGCGCCGCGGAGCTCCTTGTCGAGACCGGCATCGCCGCCGGATTACCTCCGCTTACATTGCTTGACGATGGTGCCACGCCCGCGTTCGATCTCGATGAGGACACCGAGATCTACATAACGCCGAGCGTCCTCGACAACGATCACCTGCTCGGTGACCCGGCATTGCTGCAACTGCGAGCCACGGGCCTCGACACCTCGATCGGCACACCTGCGTATCTGAGCATCGACGAGGCAGGACAGATCCGGGTACAGATTAACCCGGACGGCTCCGCGCACGCGCTCACAGAAGGTGAAACGCAAGTATTCGACATACCGTATTTCGTAACCGATGGCTGGGGCAGAACGGCGCAGGCGACGGTGGCGTTGCGGTTTGTCGGGATCAATGACGCGCCGGTTGTCGAGTATTTCGACTCCGTTGATCCCATTGCAGCGTCGTTTACCGAGTTCGGTCGGCCGGCCCGTATTTCCAACGACCGGTTTGGGGACGTGGATGGCCGCATCGAGGAGTTCACGATCCGGATAGTCGGAGACTATTCGCCGGGTCTGGACCTGCTGGTCGCGCCTGAGGTCGCCGGCATCGCGTCTGACTTCGACGGCCAGAACGGGGTGCTCACCGTACAAATCGATCCGACTATCAGCGACAGTGTAGCGCGCGAATTTTTACGCAACGTGGTCTATACCCACACCTCGCCGAGCAGTGACCTCGGCGACAAAGCATTGCAGATCACCGCAACGGACGACCTCGGGGCGGCGACGACCGCGACCGGCGCAATTGTGTTCGACGCGTTCGATGGGCCCGAGACGCTGACGTCGTTGCTGGAAGCAAAGGGCGGCGACGGCAGCGCCGGCTATTATTTCGATCTCACTGTCACGCATGAAATCAGCGCCGGGGCCGATTTTGACGGTGACGGGTTTGCCGATTTCATCGTCCTCGAAGGGGACAGCAAGCGCGACGTCGCTATCATCGGCGGTGGCCTGGTCAGCGTGGCGAATGCCGGCGATCTGCACGCCGCAATCGATTACGACTCCAGTTTCGCCCCGGGATACAACCCGTACACAACCGAGGCGGCGCTCGGCGATGTCAACGGCGATGGTTACGACGATTTCCTCGTCAGCGCCCACTACAACGACAAAGTGATTTTCGTCCATGGCGGCGCGCCGGGTTCAATTGCGGGCCTCGCCGACATCGAAGCCGCGGGTGACATCGCTCAGGGCGGTACGTTGTTTACCTCTCCGTCAGGTGCGTACAACGACCTTGGGCGGTTCGTCCGTGATGTCGGTGACGTCAACGGCGACGGCTACGCGGATTTTGCCGTCGCCGAAGGCTTGCGTTCCGACAACGGGACATTACACATCGTGCTGGGCCGGCCGGAAGGGTTCGGTGGCGTCGCGGTACTTACGGATGCAACGGCGGTGGACTATGACGCATCGCTCGGGTACACCCTCACCGTATCGCGGCCTGGATATCACGGACAGACGCCCGGTCCGGGCTACGAAATTCTGCGCAGCGGTGATTTCAATGGTGATGGCTACGATGACATCGTCGTCGACGCGCGATCCGCGCTCACCCACGATGCGAGCGGATTGTTCTTCGTCTTTGGCGGCGCGTCGGCGAATCCGCAAACGGATCTGAACAGTAGCGATTTTACGCCGGGTGCGGACGGGTTTGTCATCTACGATCACGAAGATCCGGTTGATTTGCGCGACGGCACGTTCGATACGCTTGGCGATTTCAACGGCGACGGCATCGACGATTTCGTCGTCCGGGTAAACACCCGGAGCATCGGCGGAGATACCTGGACGACGGGTGCCGTGGTCTACGGCGGACAGGGGTTCGGCGCACTGTACGACCTCCAATACCTGCTCGACGGATCACGCCCCGAGGCCGGGTTCGCGATCACGCACACAACATTCCAGAGCACGTTCGATGCCCGGGTATTCGGGGTCGGCGATGTTAACGGTGACGGTTACGCCGATCTGGCGATAGGTTCTCCGCAATACCTCATCGATGGCCGCGACGACGCCGGCCGCGTATCGATCGTGTTCGGCGCGCCGGATCGGCCCGGCAGCGTCGACATCGACAGTCTGGGCACGAGTGACGGCGTTTACCTCGACGGCTATGCGCGTCAGCAGGAGCGTGGCAAGGTCGTGGTTGCGCTCGGCGACGTCAATGGCGACGGTTTCGATGATATTTACCTCGACTCCGGGACCTCGGGTATACACACTTCGAGCGAAGAGTTCGTCGTTTTTGGACGCGATTTTGCGGATAAGGTCGACTTTCTCGGGCAGGATGAAAATGACACGCTGAACGGCACCGGGGACGACGACATCCTTATCGGCGGACGCGGGAATGACACGCTCGATGGTGGCGCGGGCAACGACACCCTGAATGGCGGCGCCGGAGACGACACGTTGATCTACGATCCGGCGGATACGGCAAAAGTCGATGGCGGCAGTGGCGTCGATACTTTGTTGTTTACCGGCGCCGAGCTCGTTCTCGACTTCGATAATGCACGCAATATCGAGAACATCGAGGTTATCGACCTGACCGGCAGCGGGAACAATACCGTCAGGCTCGACATTCACGACGTGCTGGCACTACCGGACCGCGCGGCATTGTTCGACGACGCGCCAACACGCCAACTCCGCATCGATGGTGACAGTGGCGACAGCGTCGAATCCACCGGGCAGGGCTGGCAGCAGGGCGATGCCGTTGATATCGGTGGGGTCAGCTACGCGAACTACGGCCACGATGATATTGGCGCGCAACTCCTCGTTGATCCGGACATTACCGTGATCATCTCGTAGGAAGCGGTATCGCCGGCACAACTCACGCGCTGAACCCGCCATCCACCCCGATAATCTGCCCGTTTATATACCCCGCACCGGGCGACACGAGAAAATCCACGACCGCGCTGACTTCTTACGGCACGCTCCGTGCGACCTGATGGCGTGTTACTGACCATCGCGTTGATCACACCCTGGGCGTAAGGGTCGTTCACGAGCTTGTACGGATAGATGAGCGCGGCATCGATCACCGCGAGCGCGAGCCCGTTGCAGCGGACGTTATACGGTCCCGTCTCGCGCGCCACCTGTTTGCTAAGCGCGGCAACGGCGGTTTTCGGTCCGCCGGACATACCGTCGTGTTCGAGCGTGCGCAGCACGGCGGTGGTCAGGATCATGACGATACTGCCGCCGCCGGCATCCTTCAGCGCCAGCGCACCGTGCTTGATCACATTGAACGCGCCACGGACACCAAACCGATAGCTGTAGTCGAAGCCCTCTCCACCGACTTCGACGCGCGGTTTCAATGACAACGCGAGTCCCGTGGCGAACACGTTCGCGTCGAAGTCGTCCGCGCGTCTTTGGGTCGGCTCACCGGATCCGGGGCGCGGACGTCAGGCGACGGCACGACGGCTTTGCCGCCAGCCGCTGCGATGCCGCGTGCGAGGTTATCCGCTTTGTCCCGATTCCTCCTGAACGGACACATACCGCGCCGCGCCTCGCCCGGGTTCGTGCAATGCCCGATCCGGGTCCGCCGACGATCGCGATGCCTTTGGCCCTCAATGCCGCGTGTGCTCGAGACCGGCGCGCTCAGGCGTCAGCACTCAAAGCCTGGCGCAATTTGTACTTGAGGATTTTCCCGCCGACCGTGGTCGGAAACTCGTCGACGACGACGATCCGCTTTGGCGTCTCGAAGCCGGCGAGGCGCTCGCGTGCGAACGCGATGACGGCCTGTTCATCGACCGTACCGGCTTGCGCGGGAATGACGCACGCGGTGACGGCTTCGCCCCAACGGTCATCCGGGATGCCGACGACCGCGGCGCGGGCAATTTGCGGGTGCTGTTGCAGGACGGTTTCGACCCGAATGCTGGAGACATTTTCACCGCCGGACTTAACGATGTCCTTGTAGCGATCGACCATGAGCCGGATTTCTTCGTCGTGATAGGCGAAGCTGTCGCCGGAATGAAACCAGCCGCCGCTGAGCGCCTCTTCCGTCGCGGCCTGATCGCGGTAGTAGCCCGAGAACATCGCTGGCGAGCGGTAAACGGCCTCGCCAGGTACGCCGGGCTGGCCGCGCAGGTCGTTATCGTCCTCGTCGAATACCGTGGCCGCCATGATCGGGCTCGGTTTGCCGACGTGATTGACCGCCGGCGCCTCGCGCAGATACATCTCCGGATGGCGATCGATATAGAAACGGTGGCAGGCGACGGCCTCGGTCTGCCCGATGATTTCGTAGACTTTCAGCCGCGGACTGCACAGACGGCGAAACGTCGCCAATGTGCCGGGTGACAGCGGGGCCCAGCCGAAATACATGACCGTCAGCGCACTCAGGTCGTACGCGAACGGGGAGTCCTGCACGGCGCCGATCAGGCTCTCGACGAATTGCGGTGAACCACCGAACAGGCATGTCACCCGTTCGCGCGTGCAGGTTTCCGCCATCTCGCGACCTTCCGGTTTGCGTCCCACGATCGCGGTGCCACCGGCGAGTAGCGGTGCGAGCATGCACGTGTGATCGCCGATGTGGTAGATCATCGGCGTGAACGTTGCGTGGCGCAGCTCGCTTTCGTGGTCGAGGCCGCGCGTGAACGAGAGCAGATGGCTGTAACACGCGGTGTAACTGTAGGCATGCGAAATCATGACCGCCTTCGGCCGCGCGGTCGTGCCCGAGGTGAACAGGATTTCCCAGATGTCGTCGGCATGGATCGTGACGTCGGGTTCGAGCTCGCTGTGGCCTTCGATGAACGCATCGAAACCGGGAATGCCGTAATCCTCGTCCGTGCCGATTGCCATGATCGGCCGGATGCCGGTGGCGCCGAGTTGCGCCCCGAGCTTCGTCCATTGCGCCTGATCGACAATGGCAACGTTCGCTTCGACATGCGCCAGCGTGTCCGCGATGACGTCCGGTGCCATCATCACGTTGATCGGCGCGGCGACCAGGCCGGCTTTCGCGATGGCGATTTTGCTCAGCCAGGCCTCGTTCGAGTTGTCGCACATGAGCGCGACCCGCGCGGCCGGCGGCAGGTCGAGCGCGAGCAGCGCATGCGCGATTTTATTGATGAGCCGGTTCGCCTCGCGGTACGTCACCCGCGCGTAGCGGGGATTGACGGTGCAGTCGGGGGTCATGATCAACGCGAGCTTGTCCGGCTCGTTCCACGTCATACGCTCGATGATGTCGCCGACGGACATGCGATTCCAGCGATCGTCGTTGCGGCGGTTGCGAAAGTTCTCGACATCAATGGGCATTATCTCTAGCTCCTTTCATTACGCCGCGCGCTGGCGCGGCCACGACTCGTTAATGCGAGCGGTAAACTTCCGCTGCCTGGAAATGTCGATCCTACGCGATTTATTTTTTTAAAGGACATGCATGAATTGAAACGGCCTTCATCTACATCGCCGTATACAGCGGCGCGAGCAAACCAGTCCAACGGATTCGTGTTTTAGATGTAACCGGCTCTTCTCAGACTAAGACAGCACGGGTTAGCAGTGCGCGCGTGATCCACGAAGACACTATCGCCCGTCGCCTGCAGTGCCAGGCCGATTATCGAAAAGTGCGTTTGGCGGCTGAACGTCGCGCTCAGGTATCCGGCAGCAAATAGTAGCGATTGGCGTTACCGATACCGTGCATCCACCGTTTTCCCTTGCGAACGGCCAATTGTCGAAGACACTCAGGCGTCCCGATCGCCAATTCGTAACGATTGTGCAAATGCCTCACCGTGTCGAACCATTGATGCTCATTGATTGACAGCCTGCCGATCAACGCCGGTTTGGTGGCCGAAATGAAGCCGCGCTTTCCTTGAACAATGCATCGACCGGTCGTGTCGACCAGGTCCAGGTAGTCGGCGAGACTGAAGGGCAGGGCGTCACCGTCGTTAGCGCTTGGCACGTCCATGAACGGGATCAGACGCGGTCTTTGTTCGTCGCTCAACCGATGTTGTTGACCCATCGCCGCGCGCCACCGGTCTTGTATTGAGGTGTAATCACTTGTCTCTATGGAATCGGCGACGGTGGCCCGGACGGGGTTCAGGTCGACATAAGTCATGGCGGTGATTAATGCCACTTCATCGAGCAAGGCTTGTGATTTAAAACGAGATTCCCAGAAATGACCCGTGCACTCATCTTCCGCGTTCGCTTTCCGCGCGATGTATTCGTTGAAACACCGCATGAACCAGGATAAGTCACCCAAACGGCGCTGCCATTTCCCGATATCAACCTCGAGGCTGCGTTTCGCCTCCCGTTCCAAGGTCTCACCGTTGAGGAATTGACGGGCTTCGTCGGTCCCCCTGAACAACGTCAGCCAGCGCTCGACGATGTCTCGACTCGACCAGGACTCGGTTCGCTCTGGCGTGAGTCGTATAACGAGATGGTAGTGATTGCTCATCAGCGTGTAGGAACACACGTCAATTGCAAAGGCTTCGGTGAGTCGTGCCAGCCGCTCGCTCATCCAAACGCGCCGATGCTCATAGGAGCGCTGGGAGCGCTCATCAAATCCGCACAGAAACGCGCGTCTGACGCAACGGCCGACGCAATGATAATAGGGGGTATCCTCGACGCACACGAGGCTCGCTCTTGACTGGGTCATCCTTGACCTCCGGGTTCGGAAACTTACGGCCTTAGGCTATCGAGCTTGGTGAATTCTTTCAATTTATGCCTGTCCGCACAGGTCCAGGTCGCACGTATGCCTGTCCGCACGGGTCCGCACAGGTCCTACTCACACGTCCGACTCCGCCATTCGTCCGTGCTGCCAATCTATGCCTGTCCCGTTCCGGCCGCGTGTCCCGTTCCGACCGTGATCTATGCCTGTCCTGTTGCGGCGCGGTCCGTGCTGCTAATCTATGCCTGTCCCGTTCCGGCCCGGGTTCCCCGGCGCGAGCCGGCGCCCTCTCGATCCCGCCCAAAAACCGCTGCTGAATGTGAATCCGCCGGGCCGCGTCGGGTCCCGTTGCGGCGACCGGTTTGCCCGTGCCGGTGGCTGATCCAGGGGGCGATTGAGCCGCTGCTCGAACCCGAACGACGATTCGACCGTCGCGCAATTCAAATTCCGGTAACCGTGGCCGTTACACAATAAGTGGCACCCGAGCGTCTGCGGCGGAGCCACGAACTCCGGATCAGGGAACACGCGTAATCATGGTGAAACAGACAAGGTCCGTATTCACGGCTGCGGTTTCGCCACACATCGACACAACGCTGCACTTGCCCGGGTTGCTCGATCCCGTGACCCCACGCGGTAAGCCGGTGCGCCACTGGCGCGGGCCGTCGCTTGGGCCGCACAACGGTTTTCACGGCGATAGCGGGCCGCGCGAACCGCCGGGCGGCGCTCGTGGTGCGTTGCAGCATCGCCGTCGTGCCGACGGCCCGGCGGCTGCTTTGAACAGGTGCGGCGAACGCAAACCCACTCTCCGACCGTCGAAATGAACCGTCCGGACAAGATCTCCGTTGGCGCTGCCTGCGCGAACCCGAGCCGTGACCACGAACAGTCGGCCGCCACAGTGCGGACCTGGGGTCTGGTGCTGGCGCTCGTTGTACCGGCAGTGCTTGGCGTGCTCAATTTCGGACTGTCCGGCAAACCTGCGCTGGCGCGGGAAACGCTCGTCTACCTCGAGGCCGGCTGCGCCTTTTTCCTCATTTTCATCGGCTCGATCCTGATGGCCCGACGCGTACACACGGTGGAGCGCGAAGCGCAAAGCCCGATGCGACTGCTCGATACGGTCGCCCATGATTTCGCCATCACACTCCATTCCATTACCGACGCGGTGATCGCCACGGACGAGCAACGGCGGGTCGTGTGGCTCAATCCCGTTGCCGCGAAGCTGACCGGGTGGACGCACGAGGAAGCCGTCGGACGTGCGGTGGACGACATATTTCGTCCGGTTTCCGGCGCGGCCGACGAGCCGGTTGCACTGCCATCGATGCCGGATATTGTCGCGGGTTTACAGGACCCCGAGGATCTGATTCACACCGTCCTTGCACGCGACGGTACGCGGCACCCGGTCGGCTGGATGATTGCACCGGTGAGCCGGGGTACACGGCGGACAGCGGGTATCGTGATCGTGTTTCGCGATTATCGCGAAACGGCGGAAATCAAGAACGCGTTGAGCGAGCAACGCTGGCGCCTCGACAACATCGTCAAAGGGGCGAATGTCGGCACCTGGGCGTGGAACATCCAGACCGGCGAGATACAGTTCAATGAACGCTGGGCCGAAGTCATCGGTTACACGCTGGAGGAACTCGCACCACTTGCCATCGAAACCTGGATGGATTTTCTCCATCCGGACGATCGCGAGGAATGCACGCGCCGGCTCCAGGCGCATTTCAACGGCGAAACCCCCGAATTTAATTTTGAATGCCGCTTGCGACACAAGAACGGCGACTGGTGCTGGGTGATCGACAATGGCCGGGTCTATTCGCGCACGCCGGAAGGCAAGCCCCTGATGATGTACGGCAGTCATCTCGACATCACGGCACGCAGAATCGCCGAAGAGGCGAGCCGCGCCAGTGAAGCCCATCTCAAGCGCGTGCTCGACGGTCTGTTCGTGTTCGTCGGCGTCCTCGACGTGAACGGGGCCTTCATCTGGATCAACCGCTTGCCATTCGAACTCGTTGCCGTTGATACGTCTGACTTCAACCCCATCGACAAGCTGATCTGGGAGGGCGCCTGGTTCACCGAGTTCCCTGACATACAGGCCAAACTACGCGCTGCCGTCGAGCGCGCCGGACGGGGTGAGAGTTCCCGCTTCGACATCGGTGCGCATGGCGCGGACGGCACCTACTTTTGCCTGGATTTTATGCTTGCACCCCTGCGCGACGACGCGGGCGACATCACCCACCTCATCGCCAGCGCCGTCGACATCACCGGGCGCGAGAATGCGATGCGCGATCTCGAGATCGCAAGGAGCGAACTCGAGTCAGTGATCGAGAACATCCCGGTGCTCGTGTTTACGAAGAGCGTCGATGATTTTCGCTTTCTGCGCATGAATCGCGCGGGTGAAAAAATTCTCGGGTACTCGCGTGAATACCTGCTCGGCAAGAATTCCTACGACATTTTCCCTGCCGCCCAGGCGGACGAATACGCTGCCCGCGACCGCTTCGTGCTGGCCAGCGACGAAGCGGTCGAAGTTCCCGAAGAACGCATCACAACGCGTTCCGGCGTGGTTCGTTATCTGCGAACCTCGAAAGTCGCGATCCGTGATGCGAATGGGGTGCCAACCCAATTGCTGGGCATCGGTGTCGACATTACCGAGCGCAGGGAAATGCTGGAACAGCTGAGGGTATTGAACGATGAACTCGAGTCTCGTGTTGCCGAACGCACCGCGGCCTTAAGCGCAAGTGAGGAAAGGTTCCGTTCGGTGATGACCCACTCCAGCATCGGTATCGCTTTGATTTCACCGGACGGAAGGTTCATCGAGGCGAACGCCGCACTGTGCGCGATGCTCGGATACCCGCGCGAAGTACTCGTGATCAACACGCTACGAAGCATCACGCACCCCGGAGATCTCGCTCTCGAACAGGAAAAGCGGCAGCGTCTCGTTGCCCGCGAGATCGATCACTACCAGATGCGGCTGCGCTACTACCATGACGACGGCCATATCGTGTGGGTTCTGTCGAGCGTTTCGCTCGTCGTCAATGACGACGGCACGCCGCGCCACTTCATCGCGCAGATCCAGGATATTACCGAGCGCAAACAAATCGAACTCGCGACGCACGCGGTTTCCACGCATATGCTCGCGCTCGAGGGCGAGACCTACATGAACGATGCGGCGCGACGACTGGCCCGTATCGCCGGAGCCCACGCGCTGCTGATCGCGGCGGTAAGCGACGGCGACCCGGAGGTTTTGCGTCCGAGCGCGTTGTTTGCCGACGGCGAGCCGGTGCGCGAATTCTCGATCGATGCCCGCAGCGCACCCGGGGCGGAAGTCCTGCGCGGGGAACGTAATGTCGTCGTCGCCAACGGCGCCCGCGCGCAGTTCCCGTACGTCGCATTATTCGAACAGTATTCGATCGAGTGCTACGCCGCGGAACCGATCCTGACATCGAGCGGCCGGGTGGTCGGACTCGTGTGTGCGATGCGGAGAACGCCGTTTCCCGACTACGGCACGCTGCAACGGATCATGCGTATCTTCGCGCTTGGCACGGCCGCGGCGCTGGAGCGCGAACGTCACCGGCGACGTTACCGCGACCTCATGGAGTTCGCGCCGGATGCGATGATCATGTTTAACCGCAGCGGCACGATCGAACTCGTAAACCTGGCGGCGGAAAGAATGTTCGGCTGGCAACGTGAGGAGTTACTCGGGGGATCACTCGATAGACTCGTGCCGGCCGCCGTGCGCGATCAAAACGCCTCGCTGCGCGAGCATCTTTTTGCGAACCCCAAACGGCGCATCATAGGAAACCGTAGCGGCGGTTTGTTGGCGGTGCGCAAGGACGGTTCCGAGTTTCCGGTGGAAATCAGCCTCAGTCCGATAGAGGCGGAAGACGGCCTGTTTATTTCCGCCGCCGTGCGTGATCTTTCGATTCGGATCAAGGCGCAGCAGGACATGCGTCAGGCACTCGCGACACTCGACGCGATTGTGGACGGTGCGTTTATTTTCGACGCCGACACGCTGCAGTTCACCTATGTGAACGAGCGCGCGGTCGAACAGGTCGGCTACGACCGTGCCGAGTTGATCGGGATGACCCCGCTCGAGATCACGGCCGATCTGGACGAAGCCGGGTTTCGCAGCACCCTGCAGTCGTTGATCGATGGTACCTACCCGGTGTTGCGCTACCCGACCCGGATCCGGCAGGCCGGTGGCGGCACGCTGCGGTGCGAGATCGCGTTGCAGTACATCACGCTGTCCGGCGAGCGGGGCAGGTTCATTGCCCTGTCACGCGATCTGGCAGAACGCGAAGCGCAGCAGGCGGACCGCGAAGCGCGGGTGCTGGCGGAGCAGTCCAACGCGGCGAAATCAGCGTTTCTCGCCGCGATGAGTCATGAAATTCGCACCCCGATGAATGGCGTGATCGGCAGTGTCGAATTGTTGTCGCGAACGAGTTTGCAGCCGGGCCAGCTAGAACTCGTCGAGATGATCAGCGAGTCGGCGACGGGCCTGCTGAGCGTTATCGACGATGTCCTCGATTTCTCGAAAATCGAAGCGGGACGTATCGAATTCGAGCGCGAGCCGGTTTCGCTGCAACATGAAGCGGAATCTGTCTGCGCGGCGCTGAAGCCCACGGCGGCACGCCGTGCGGTGGGCCTGTATCTGTACGTCGATCCGGAATTACCGCGCTGGGTATTGAGCGACAGCGTGCGCTTGCGCCAGATCCTGAACAATCTCGTATCGAATGCGATCAAGTTCTCCGGCGAAAAACCCGAGCGGGGCCAGGTTGATGTGCGGGTGGAACCGGACGGGCCGTTCCACGTTCGCATGCGCATCATAGACAACGGTATCGGCATGTCCGAGGACGTGCAGAAGAGCCTGTTCGAACCATTCGTCCAGGCGGAAGCGTCCACCACGCGGCGCTTCGGCGGCAGCGGCCTCGGGCTGTCGATCTGTCGACGACTCGTGACCCTGTTCGGCGGGACGATAGAGGCGGACAGCACACCGGGACGCGGCTCGACGTTCACCGTCACGATTCCGGTCGAGGCCGACGAGAACTCGTCCCTGCCGCCCCCGGAACCCGATCTCGGCGGCCTGGCCTGTTTCGTCGCGGCGCCGCGGCACCGCGCGCGCGCACACGATTGGGCCCGCTATCTCGCGCACGCCGGGGCCGCGACGGAGGTTTGCACCGACCTTGACGCCGTCGCGGAGCGCGTGTCCGCGCGCGGGTCGGAAAATCCCGTCGTGGTCGTCGAAGCGAGCAAGGCTGTGGTGCAGGAGTGGCGCGAGCAGTTGTCCGACGACGTCCCGCCGCCGCTCGTGATCATCGAAGACGGGGAACGGCGGAGCGCGCGGACAACGGCGCCGGGGGTGACGACGATTGACGGCGACGCGATGTCACGCGGCGGTTTCCTCAGGGCGGTAGGCGTTGCCGCCGGGCGTATTGATCCGGAACATGACGCGCCCTTCGATGCCGCTTTGAACGCTGCGTTTACGCCCCCGTCGCGGGAAACCGCGCGGGCAGAGAACCGCCTGATCCTCGTGGCGGAAGACAATGAGATCAATCAGAAAGTGATTCGGCGCGAGCTGACGCTGCTCGGATACGCCGCGGACATCGCGGACAACGGTCGCGTCGCGCTGAACGCATGGCGCTCGGACAACTACGCGATCCTGTTGACGGACCTGCACATGCCGGAGCTCGACGGCTATGAACTCACCGAGGCGATTCGTCACGAAGAAGCCGGCGACCGGCGTCTTCCAATCATTGCATTGACTGCGAACGCCCTGAAAGACGAAGCCGAAAAATGTCGGCAACACGGCATGGATGGCTATCTTACAAAGCCGGTGGACCTCGACAGCCTGAAAGCAATGCTGGAAAATTGGTTGCCGGGAGCGCAACACACGGACGTTGGTGACGCCAGCTCGCAGGACCAACCGGTGCTGGACGTCAGCGTATTGATCGATCTCGTTGGCGATGAACCGGCCGTAGTCCATGAGTTTCTC
>TARA_R110002096_G_scaffold7102_10_pt1 | contig 16609 bp, 16 predicted proteins | sample TARA_R110002096 | Tara Oceans TARA_R110002096 (sample SAMEA4397295) | marine metagenome | biome: Polar Biome; feature: [DCM] deep chlorophyll maximum layer (ENVO:01000326); material: water (ENVO:00002006), including particulate matter (ENVO:01000060) such as... | depth 35 m | reverse complement strand
GTCTTTGATGTCTTCGATCCCGATGGACAGGCGCACGACGTTGTTGTCGGCACCTGCGGCCGCGCGCTGTTCGTCCGAGAGTTGGCGGTGTGTCGTCGATGCTGCGTGGATGATCAAGGAACGGGTGTCGCCTAAATTGGCGACGTGACTGAACAATTCCAAGCCTTCGACCAGTTTGACACAGGCATCATAGCCGCCTTTGACCGCGATGGTGAACAGACCACCTGCACCCTTGGGGCAGATTTTCGCGATACGGTTGTAGTAGGGTGAACTTTCCAGTCCAGCATATGTCACAGCGTCGATGCGGGGGTCTTTTTCCAGCCATTTCGCCAATGCGGTGGCGTTTTCGACGTGTCGATCCATGCGCAGGGACAGGGTTTCGATGCCCATCAATGTGTAATGCGCGCCCTGTGGGTTCATGGTCATGCCCAGGTCGCGCAGGCCAATGGCGATAGAGTGGAAGGTGAAGGCCATGGGACCCAGTGCCTCGTGGAAATTAATGCCGTGATAGGCGGGTTCGGGGGCGGCGAGGGATGGGAATTTGCCTGATGCAGTCCAATCAAATTTACCGCTGTCCACGACCGCGCCACCTGTGACGGTGCCGTTGCCCGTTAGATATTTGGTGGTGGAATGCACGACCAAGGTGGCACCGTGTTTAATCGGGTTACACAGGTACGGCGTGGCGGATGTGTTGTCGACGATCAGCGGGATGCCTGCGGCGTCTGTGATCGCGGAAATTGCATCGAGATCAGTGATGTAGCCGCCTGGATTGGCGATGGATTCACAAAATACCGCACGGGTGTTTTCGTCGATTGCAGCCGCAACGGCGTCTGTGTCGTCGAAATCAACGAATTTGGCTGACCAGCCGAACTTTTTGATGGTGTTGTTGAATTGCTGGATTGTGCCGCCATACAGGCGCGTAGAGGCGATGACGTTCATGCCCGGGGACATCAAGGGGAACAGTGCCATCAGTTGTGCGGCGTGACCAGAAGAGCAACAAACCGCGCCAGCGCCACCTTCGAGCATTGCGATGCGGGTTTGCAGGGCGCCAACGGTGGGGTTTGTTAGGCGCGAGTAGATATAACCGACCTCGGCCAGATTAAACAGGTTGGCGGCATGTTCAGCGTCGCGAAACACGTATGCTGTTGTTTGGTAGATTGGAATTTGGCGGGCACCTGTGGCAGGGTCGGGTTCGGCACCTGCGTGTACCTGTAATGTATCGAATCCTAGGGTCGTGTTATCGGTCATGGTTATCTCCTTTAGGTGGTAATCATACGATTTGGGTAGTGTTTATCAATCAAAAGTGGTGGATGGGCGATAATAGTGACGTTGTCACGGGATTTGAGCTGTGACAGGGATTTTGTTCCGTTTTGGGTTAAGCGCCTGCGAATTTTGCCTGCATTTCGTCGCGGGCGTCGTCGGTGATTTTGGCAAATAATACCTCTGCCACACTAAATGCGTGACCTGCGGGCAAGGCGTTTAGGGCGGCGGTGACATCCGTTGGCCACTTGGCCGAGGCGTTCATGGACGTGGCCATGATATGTGCAGCGTCAGGGATGAAAGGTTCGGACAATGCCGCATAAAATGGCACCAAATTCAGTGCGAAACGGGTGATTGCGGCGGCCGCGTCGGGGTCGGTTTTAAATAATGTCCACGGTGCGGTTGATTGCAGGTATTCGTTGCCAATTGCCCAAATGGCGCGCAGATCGGATGCGGATTTGCGCACTTCCATTTCGGCCATGTTATCCTCGTAGGATTTTAGGCGTTGGGTGAGTTGTGCGATTACATCTGCCTCGGCTGCGCCGTATGTGCCACCTGCGGGGACTGCTTCGCCGAATTTCGAGCGGCAGAATTTTGTAATGCGGGACACGAAGTTGCCCAGCACATCTGCAAGATCTTTGTTTACGCCACTTTGAAAGCTGTCCCATGTGAATTCTGAATCCGAGCTTTCTGGTACGTGGGACAACAGCCACCAGCGCCAGTAGTCGGATGGCAGGATGTCCAATGCTTGGTTCATGAACACGCCGCGCCCTTTGGATGTGGAAAATTGACCGCCATCATAGTTGAGGTAGTTGAAGGATTTGATGAAATCGACCAGTTTCCAGTTATCATCCGCGCCCATGATTGTGGCGGGGAAGGATAGGGTGTGGAAGGGGACGTTATCTTTGCCCATGAATTGGACGTAATTCACGTCATCCGCGCCTTTGTCTATGCGCCACCAGCGTTGCCAATCGGCGTCGGTTTTGCCATTTACCTGTGCCCATTCGGCGGTGGCGGCGATATAGGCGATGGGGGCGTCGAACCAGACGTAAAAAACCTTGCCTTCCATACCCGGCCAATCGGCTGTGCCGCGTTTTACGGGGACACCCCAATCGAGATCACGGGTAATGCCACGATCCTGCAACCCGTCGCCATCGTGGAGCCATTTTTTGGCGATGGATGTGGTTAAAATTGGCCAATCAGTTTTGGAGTTGATCCATTTATCCAGCGCATCGCTGAGTTTGGATTGGCGCAGGTAAAGGTGTTTGGTTTCGCGCACTTCCAGATCGGTTGAACCAGAAATGGCAGAACGGGGGTTGATGAGTTCGGTTGGTGAGAGTTGTTTGGTACAGTTTTCGCATTGATCGCCGCGCGCATCGGCGAAGCCACAGTTGGGGCATTCGCCCTCGATATAACGATCCGGCAAATACCGGCCATCGGTGTTTGAATAAACTTGTTTTTCGGACACTTCTTGGATCAGATCATTGTCGGCGAGTTTGCCCGCGAAGTATTGCGTTAGTTCGTGGTTTTGTGGGCTGCTGGAGCGGCCAAAATGATCGAATGACAGGCGGAAACCGTTGGCCAGATCGGCCTGCGTTTTGTGCATTTCGGCGCAGAAATCGGCGACGTTCTGGCCTGTTTTGGCGGCGGCCAATTCGGCGGGGGTGCCGTGTTCGTCAGTGGCGCAGATGAACATCACCTCGTGACCTTGGGCGCGACAATAACGTGCGTAAACATCAGAGGGCAATTGGCTGCCCACAAGGTTTCCAAGGTGTTTAATGCCGTTGATATACGGCAAGGCGGAGGTGATAAGGGTGCGCGTCATGTTGTGTTCACTTGTTTTGCTTTTGTTATGAGTAAACCAAAGAACGCAGAGCCGCTAGTCGAGATTTTTACGCTTTATCAATTTTCCAATCGTAAAAGATGTGCGTGGCATATAGCGATAAGCGGTACGTTTTTTGCGTGACGAACGGGCACGCATGCGGGTGACGCCGAAAATGACCAAACCGACATGGGCGACGGAAATAAAGCTGAACATCGCGCTGGGGCCATAGCGTTGGATCAGTGCCGAGGCAATCAGCGGCGAAAGCACAGCGCCGATGGCATAGAAAAACATTAAGCTGGCGTTAAGTTCGACACGTTCCGCAGGGGTGGCAAAATCATTGGCGTGGGCGGCAGAGATCGAAAATACGGGATAAGTTGTGAAGCCAAAAGCAAAGGCGAGCGCGAAGATTTGCGTTCGACCTTGGCCGCCAAACAGGGCGATGGCGGTGCAGACCACAATACTGGCCAGTGAAATACCGATCAGGACGTGACGACGGTCGTATTTATCAGCAAGGTAACCCGCCGGAAACTGCGCCAATGCGCCCCCGATCAGGATGATGGCAAGGAAGCTGCCGACCTCGGCCGGGGAGAGGCCAACATCAGTGGCATAGATGGGGCCAACCATGCGAAATGAGGAGGCGGTGATGCCAGCGGTGATGACGCCCGCGACCCCAAGGGGCGATGTCAGGGCGGTGCGGATCGGATGCAGGCGCGGCGCAGTTGGCACCGGTGGTTCTTGTGATTTAGACAACATTAATGGCCACAGGCACAGGCATCCAATAATGGCGATGATGTTATACGAAACATAAGACGCAGGAGCGAGGAAGCCGATCATCATTTGCGCAAGTGATGATGCGCCAATGTCAACGACGCGGTACGCCGACATGACGCGACCACGGATTTCATTGGTGAGTTTGGCGGAAAACCAAGCCTCGATCACGGTATAGGCACCCGCGATGCACATGCCCGACAAGACGCGCAGACCGAGCCAAAAATAGGCGTCGATCCACAGCGGGTGTGCCAATGCGCCGATGATCCCCATCGAGGCGAAAACTGCAAAGGTTTTGGAATGGCCGACCGAACCGATCAGGCGCGGTGCCCACCAACAGCCGATGAAGAAACCAACAAAATGCGCAGAACCAAGCAAGCCGATTTGCACACGAGTGAACCCTGTTTGCAGGCCTGACAATGCATCCAGTGGCCCGATAGCACCAGAAGAGAGCTGTAGAAAACTGATCGAGAGCAAAAGTGCGGCGAATGAAAGGATGAGACGCATGGGTGGCCTTGTTTTTGGTCAGTGTGACCTGTGATTTGTCAAAGGCTTGTTCTTTTTCGACAAATGTGGGGTCGGTTTTGAAAACTTAACGTGTGATGCGGCGCAATGTGTCGTCGCGAAGAATGAAATGGTGATAAAGGGCGGCACCGAGATGGAGAATGCTTAACACAATCAGTGTGGTGGCGGCAAAGCCGTGGAACATAAAGAACAGGTCGGCGATATTTTCGTCCTCGCCCCACAATAATGGCACGTTGAACAGACCAAAAAACGGGATTGAAAACCCTGTGGCGGATGCGCCGATCCAGCCAAACAGCGGGGTGGCCAGCATCAGAAGATAAAGCGCGGCGTGGGTGGTGCGGGCGATCAGGTGTTCGCGGGCACTGGAGGAGAGTGGTGTCGGTGGGCGGTTGGTGATGCGCCACAGGATACGGATGCTGATCAGGGACAACATCAGGATGCCAAACGCCTTGTGGCGTGGGATCAGGTAGAAATTATCGGGCCCAATTTTGAGATCAGAGATGTAGTTGCCAAATAGAAACATTGCCCACAGACCAACGGCGATAGTCCAGTGCAGGAATTTGGCGATAGTGCCAAAACGGGTGGTGGTATTACGCAGGCTCATTGCTTTTTAATGGCCGCATCGATGGTAATTTCGAGGGCGGCGCCGACTTCGTCCGCGTAGCCATCTGCACCAAATGCGAAACGATCAACGGTGCCGGTGATTTTTAGGGTCAAATCGTCCAAATCATTCGCTGTGGTACCATTTGGGCGGAACAGTTTTGCGGTCAGGGTTAACGGGTTTGTGACGCCACGAATGGTGATGTCGCCATTGATTTGCGCCGTGTCACCACCACCGGTAACGGAGGTGGATTTGAAGGTTATGGCCGGAAATGCACGGGCGTTGAGGATTTTTTTGGACCGCATGGCTTGTGTGCCAAAAATAAACCCGCCGGTGGCCGTTTGCGTTTTAAGGGCAACCAAAACGGTGCTGTTGGACACATCGCCAAAATCAATGGCAACGTCGATGTCATAATCAGGAAATGTGCCGTGGATTGGTTTTTCACCAAAGATATAGGTGAAGCCGACATCGGTGTTGGCGGGATCGACGGCGTATTGTTGCGGTGCGGCCATCGTCGCAGATGCGAAAGCGATGAAAAGCAGTGACATAATGAAACGCATGGCGAAACCTGTGTAAGTTAATCACACCGTAGGGCAAGGCAATCAAAGATGCCAGAAGGTCGCGGTTATTTGAACTTGTCTGGGTGGGATTCGCGCGCCATGTGATCCAGAACGGCGTTTACAAAGCGGCTTTCGTTACCGTCAGGGAAGAATGCCTTGGCCACGTCAACGTATTCGGTGATTGTTACCTTGGGTGGGGTTTCGCCAATAACGAATTCGGCACCGGCGGCGCGAAAAATGGCGCGCACAGTTGGATCAATGCGATCAATAGGCCATTTGGCGACCAAAGCGCGGTCGGTCATTTGGTCGATCTTGGCCTGTTGATTAACGGCTTGGGTCAAAATAGCGTCGAACAAGTCGACATTGCCTTCGGCGTATGTGTCGCCTTCCATGACAGCACCAAAGCGGTGGGTAATGAATTGTTCGCGCACATCCTCGAATGACTGATCGGATGCTTCCATTTGGAACAGAGCCTGTACCGCAAAAAACCGAGAGGCGGATTTCATTTGTTTCTTGGATGTCATGTTGTTTTTGGAGCCTCGCCAGCCATTTGGATAAATTCAGATGCGGGTTTGAAGCCGATGTTTTTTGTGATGCCAGACAGGTCGCGTGCAAGTGCGACCAATTTCAATGCGGCCAGTGCCGCCGCGCCGCCGCAATCATCGCGCCGCATGCTGGCCATTTTTGCTAGTTGTTTTTTGCTGTCTGCAAACAAGATTGCAGAGCCAACGGGATAACCAATGGCGCCGATTGTGCCGATCCCGCGCAGGGTTTCGGCGTGCATGTTTTGCGCACCAGCGCCGTCGGCGTTGTTCGCGATTGACCCCATGACAACATAACCCTCAAACTGAGCGGAATTGATCAGTAGCTTTAGAGCTGTTGCCAGATCGAGTGCGCCAGAAACGTTGAATGTCTCAAAGGGTACGCCTGCGGTTTTCAAAACGGCCGCAGCACCTTTGGTCAGACGATCAGCGACGCCATCGTGATACGTGGCGGTGATCACAGCGATTTTTGGGGCATCGCCATCGAATTTTGGCAGGTCTTTGGATTTTCTTGATGCAGACAGCATGAAATAAGTTCCGTTTTTTTAGGAGCCGCGCACGTCGGCTAGACGCGCCACATAGCGTGCTAACGTGTCAATCTCCAGATTTATTTTGTCATTCAGGGCAATATCGCCCCATGTAGTGCATTCTTTGGTGTGGGGGATCAGGTTTACGGTGAATGTGTCGCCCGAAACGTCATTTACGGTCAGGGATGTGCCATCCAATGTGACCGAGCCTTTTTGTGCGATAAAGGCGGAAAGTTCATGAGGGGCGCGAAATGTGACAACGCTGCTGTCGCCCACCGCCTGAATGTCGGTAATTTCGGCGACACCATCGACATGACCTGACACGATGTGACCGCCCAATTCATCACCCAATTTCAGGGCGCGTTCCAGATTGACACGTCGGCCGATGACCCACGCGCGTCGACCCGATGCGATATTGGTTTTTGATATCGATTCAGCCGAGATTTCAACGTCGAACCAGTTTTGGCCGTTTTCCACACCTTTGGTGATGACGGTCAAACAGACACCGTTACAAGCAATGGATGCGCCGATGTCGACGGCGTTGGTGTCGTAAATCGTGTTGATACGTGCACGTAAGTCGCCGCGTTGATCCAGTTGTGCAATGTGCCCAACGTCTGTGATGATGCCTGTGAACATGGGGATCCTTTAAATATAACTTGCGCTTGGGTGTGATTTACGGGAATTTACCATATGAAATCAGGCAAAGTATAGTTGATAAATGATTTTATCAGCTTAAATGATGGTTATTAGGATATTAACTTGGGTGGGATAATTTCCAAATGTTGCGCAACATGATTGCGGTATAATGCGTAAAGCATACGGGGAACGAATGGAAAAAGTTGAGTTATTGCCCACAAAAGAACGCAAGTTTCTGTTTTTGCAGGGACCACATGGGCCGTTTTTTTGCGACTTAGCTAAGATCCTTTGCGAGGCTGGTGCGCAGGTTGAAAAAATTGGATTCAACAAAGGTGACGAATTTTGCTGGTGGGATCGCGCAAGCTATTTCGCGTTTAATGCGCCTGCGGACGAATGGGAAGAATACTTTCGTGACAAATTGATGATGGGTGTCACGGATATCGTTTTATACGGCGATGTACGGTCGTTCCACCGCGTCGCCATTGCGATTGCGAAATCTGTGGGTGTCACGGTTCATTGTTTCGAAGAGGGATATTTGCGACCCTATTGGGCGACGTACGAGCGTGGCGGGGTGAATGGTCATTCGGTCTTGATGGATATGGAAATTCCTCAGATGCGCACAGCATTGAAACGGATCGACGAAGATCAACCCGAAGCGCCGGCACGTTGGGGTGAATTGCGCAGTCATACGTTTTATGGGGCGTTGTATCATTGGCAGGTATTATTTCGTAATCGCGCATATCCGCATTATCGCACGCACCGTGCCGTCCCAATTTCACAGGAATTTATGTCACACGCCAAACGGTTATTTATGATGCCATGGCGATCTGTAAAACGGGCGTATCTGACCCGCCGAATTAAAAATTCAAGCCATGTTTACCATCTGGTTTTATTGCAGCTGGGACATGATGCATCGGTGGTAGATCACAGTCCATATGACGGTATGACAGGGTTTATGCGCGATGTTGCAAGGGCGTTTGCGCAAAAGGCGCCGCCGCATCACCATCTGATATTCAAGGCGCATCCGTTAGAGGATTATCGTATAGATTTGGAAAAATATGCTGCGAAGGTTGCACCAGAATTTGACCTGAATGGCCGGGTTCATTTTTTACATGGTGGAAAATTGGCCGCGGTGTTGGATGTTGCGCGTTCTGTTGTGACAGTAAATTCAACCGCAGGGCAACAGGCGTTGTGGCGTGGGTTACCGGTTAAAACAATGGGTGCCAGCGTTTATTCAAAAAAAGAACTGACGTCGGCGCAATCTTTGGGCGACTTTTTTGCATCGCCGCATGCGCCTGATTTGCCTGCATATCGCGATTATCGACGTTATTTGTTGGCGACGTCGCAAATTTCGGGTGGTTTTTACTCGCGTAAAAGCCGTGTGCGTTTGATTCGTCACGCCGTAGACTTGGTTTTATCGGATCAAGATCCGTATGCGTTGCTAAGTTACTCTAAGTCGGCACCAATGCGTCAAATACAGCTGGTAAAATAGGCAATAATTGCCATTGGTTTTTCACAGTTTTTTCGCTAAAACAGCGAGTGAATGACCTTGGGGACTGTAGATGCAATTCAATACACGTAAGATTTTAAATGTGACGCTGGCTGGGCTGATGATTATCGCGTTAAGCGGATGTTCTTTGCCGCGCTCGGGACCAAGTAAATCACAGCTGTTAGCGGGGAGCCAAGATCGTAAGGGCGACGCTCTGGTTGTGGAAATTACGACCGATGTGATCGAAAAGACAAAATACACACAAACATTGTCGTTTGGGCCTGCGTTTTTACATGCGGGATCAATCAACACGGATGTTATCCGGTCGGGAGATCAGCTGTTGCTGACAGTTTATGAAAACGTCGAGGCGGGCGTTTTGGGAACAGCGGGTGTACCATCGTCGATTGCCAATTTGCAGGTTGATCAAACGGGCTTTATTTTTGTGCCATATGCGGGCCGTATCAAAGCATCCGGCAGCACCATTGAAACGGTACGTCGCAACATTGAACGCAACTTGGCGGAACAAACGCCAGACCCGCAAATTCAACTGGCACGATCCACGGGCGTTGGTGCATCTGTGACCATCGTTGGTGCGCAGGCACAAGGTGTTTTCCAAATTGATCCAGCATCGACACGGTTGTCATCCATGTTGGCCAAGGCCGGCGGAACACGTGGCGAGCCGGAAACAACAATTGTGAAGGTGACACGTGGAAACCGTTCGGGGTCAATTTGGTTGGCTGATTTGCTGACTGATCCGGCCAACGATATTAATTTGCGCCCAGGTGATCGTATTTTGTTGGAATCCGACAAACGCCGCTATTCCGTTTTTGGCGAAATCGGAACTGGCAACAAAACGTTCAGCAAACCGGAAATGACATTGTTCGATGTGATTGCCAGCAATGGCGGCATTAAATCGGCATCTGGTGACCCGCGCGGCGTGTTCGTGTTGCGCAATGAAATTCCGCGCATCGCATCGTATTTTTACGATATTCCAGACTATGTGCAATCTAAGCGCGTGATGTATGTGTTTAATTTGGTGCAACCAAACGGTATCTTCTTGGCGAATGAATTCCAAATTCGTGATGGCGATATTATTTACGTCACCGAAGCACCATATTCGCAATACACCAAGTTGATCCGCACATTGGTGACACCGATTAATACAGTCGATAGTTTGGCAAACCGTTTTTAAAAGCGGTGAAAATGCCAATTGGTGAAAACGACAAAGCCCCAGAGAATAAGCAGCGTTTGTTTGCTTATAATCTGGGGCTTTTGTTTTATCGACGTGCGCGACGCATTTTAGAGGCGCATGGGTTTTCTGTGACGCTGGGCATGCCGCGCCGTGACAGCGATTTGATTGCCGTTTGGGGGCGTAAGACGTCTTCCCGAAGAGGGCGACGGATTGCGCATAAACGCGGACTTGGGTTGTTGACGGTCGAGGACAGTTTTTTGCGTTCTGTGCGCACTGGGCGACAGGGGGCACCCAGTTTGGGTGTGATTTTGGATCGCACAGGGGTCTTTTTCGACGCAACGCAGAATAATGATTTACACAGGCTGATCCATCAATCTGAACGCATTTCGCAGGTGGAATTTGATCAAGCGCGTGAGGGCATTCAGATGCTGAAGGCGCAGCATTTGTCGAAATATAATGCGTTCGCGTTGGATGATCCTGATTTACCATCTGAATATATTTTGTTGGTGGATCAAACAGTTGGCGATGCGTCCGTGTCGTTGGGCGGGGCGGATGCCGGGTCGTTTGATCGCATGTTGCACTGTGCTATGTCTGAAAATCCTGGCATGAAAATATTGATCAAGGCGCATCCTGAAACCTCGGCGGGCAAACGTGCGGGACATTTTAAGGGCGGTAAGAAGAAGGGGTTGATCACATTATATGATCGGCCAGTGTCGCCGTGGCGCTTAATGAAATCGGCGCGCAAAGTATATTGCGTGACGTCGCAAATGGGGCTGGAAGCGATTTTTGCGGGGCATCGCCCTGTGGTTTTTGGGATGCCGTTTTATGCGGGTTGGGGGCTGAGCGATGATCGTCATGCGGACATGCGGCACAAGGGATGGCGCAATCGTGAGCATTTGTTTTGGGCGGCTTATATCAAATATGCGTTGTGGTACGATCCGTATTTCAAACGCGCCAGCAACTTTTTCACCACGGCGTATGTTTTAGCGGCCAAGGCGCGGCATTGGCGTGATGGATCGCGTGGTGCGGTTTTGGTGGGGATGCGGTTGTGGAAACGTGGTTTCATGCAACGTTATCTTGGCGGTGCAAAACGTCGGGTGATGTTTGCGAAATCGAATGAGGATGCGATGGCGTGCGCGCGTCGGCTGGATGCACCGATTTATGTTTGGGGACAACAGGGCGCGGGATTGAGCGGGGATGTGATCCACGTCGAGGATGGGTTCGTGCGATCCCAAGGGCTGGGTGCCAAATTGGTGCGACCCTGTTCGTTGGTTTTTGATCATACGGGGATTTATTATGATCCAAGCAAACCCAGTGATTTGGAACAGTTGATAGCGGATAGCACTACGTTGACACCGCGTGCCATTGACCGCGCAGAGCGGCTGCGGGCGCAGTTTTGTCGGGCCGGCTTGTCCAAATATAATTTGGGCGGTGTGATGCCCAAAGTTGCGAATGCCGATGGGCAGCAGGTGGTTTTGGTTGTGGGGCAGGTCGAAGATGACGCATCGGTGACGTTGGGGTGCGACAAGGTTGCCACCAACGCGGCGTTGGTTTGGGCGGCGCGGCAGGCGTTTCCAAATGCGTTTTTGATTTACAAACCGCATCCAGATGTCGAGGCGGGGTTGCGTACAGGTGCGGTTGGGCGCGAAACATTGCGTGCGACTACGAACTTAATTGCAGACCAGGCGGATATTACGGGGCTGATCAAGGCCAGTGATACGGTTTGCACCATGACGTCCTTGGCGGGGTTCGAGGCGTTGTTGCATGGCAAAAACGTAGTGTGTTTCGGGACGCCGTTTTATGCGGGTTGGGGACTGACGGATGATCGTGGTGCGAGTGTTGAACGACGCGATGCACAGCCGTCTTTGGATCAGTTAGTACATGCCTGTTTGATCGATTATCCACGTTATTGGGATCCTGTCAGCGGCGATCCGTGTCCGCCCGAGACGGTGTTCGAGCGGTTTTCGTTGGGGGAATATGGGCCCAAGGGGACGGTGTTTACCAAAGCATTGGCGAAATTGCAGGGCGTGTTTGCCAGCTATGCGTATTTGTGGCGCTGAGGCTAGGGTTTTAACCAGATGCTGATAGTGTCCACGCCGATTTGACGGGTTTCAGATAATTTAAAACGCGGCGCATCGCGCAGGATTGTGGTTCCCATGGTGCCAAGGGACGGGGTGCCGTCGGCGCCGATGGCGACGCCTGCCTGCATGAGGATCAGCTGATCGACCAAGCCCGATTTTATGAGTGCACCGCCAAGGGTGCCGCCACCCTCGCAGAAGATGCGGGTCAGACCGTTGTTTGCCAATTGCGCCATGGCATTGGGTAGGTTCAGGGATTTGCCGTCGCGTTCACAGGGAATGCTGATCGCGCCGGTTTTGTCCCACGGTGTGAAATCTGCCCCTGTGCCATGACAAAACCAAACGGGGGTTTGGTTGGCGGTGTCGGCCAGATGTCCCATCGGTTTGGATTGCATATTGCTGTCCATCACCACGCGCACGGGTTGGCGGATTTGGGTGCCAAAGCCGCGTACGTTCAAGGTTGGATTGTCAACGCCGACAGTGCCACGCCCCACCATGACGGCGTCGTGCGTGGCGCGCAGATAATGCACGTAATGACGCGATTGATCGCCAGTGATCCATTGGCTGTCGCCTGTCGCGGTGGCGATGCGGCCATCAAGGCTGATCGCGAGTTTTAACGTCAGGAACGGGCGGTTTTTTGTGATGCGGTTGAAGAACCCTGCGTGGGTTTTGTTTGCTTGATCTTGCATCACGCCAAGGGTGACGTTGATGCCTGCGTCGCGCAGCATTTGAATGCCGCGCCCTGCGACGCGCGGGTCCGGATCGGTGGTGGCGATGACGACGCGCGAAAGGTTTGCGTCGATTAAGGCCTGTGCGCAGGGGGGGGTTTTTCCCGTGTGGGCGCAGGGTTCCAAGGTGACATAGGCGGTTGCGCCGCGCACATCGCCTGCTTGGGTTAAGGCCATGATTTCGGCGTGGGGGCGGCCGCCCAATAGGGTGTGACCGCGACCCAGAACAGTGTTGCCCGATACGATGACGCAACCCACGGATGGGTTTGGCCATGTTTGACCAAGACCACGCGCACCCAGCGATAACGCCAGTGCCATCCAGCGGTTATCGTGGGTGGTTTGCATTATTCCTCGGACGGTTCGGGGGGGCGCAATTGATGCACGAAATCTTCGAACGCATCGGCATCTTGGAAGTTTTTGTAAACGGATGCGAAACGCACATAGGCTACGGTATCAATCCGCGCCAATGTATCCATGACAATGGCACCGATTTTATCGCTGTCGATGTCTGCTTCGCCCATGGATTCAAGGCGGCGTACGATGCCAGAAATAAGTTGATCTACGCGGTCCACTTCGACGGGGCGTTTTTGCAAGGCCATGCGAATGGAACGTGCCAGTTTTTCACGATCGAAATCTTCGCGTTTGCCATTCTTTTTGATGACCACTAGGTCGCGTAATTGGACGCGCTCGTATGTGGTGAAACGTCCGCCGCACGAGGGGCAGAACCGTCGACGACGGATTGCAACGTGATCTTCGGCGGGGCGGCTATCTTTGACTTGGGTATCGGCGTTACCACAAAATGGGCATCTCATGACCTGTTCCTTGCGTGTATTGCTGTTTTTGCATTCTTTTTATGCCGTGTTTATACACAGCTCCGCTATATTTGGATAGAGTCTTGTTCGCAACACTAGGGATAGTGATTAAGCGTCTGTTTCCATTGCTTGACGCCAGTGGCGGCGACATAGGGAAACATAGGTGTCATTGCCGCCGATCAGGATTTGATCGCCATCGGTTTGCACATTGCCATCGGCGTCTTGGCGGACAACCATGGTGGCCTTTTTGCCGCAATAACAGATGGTTTTAACCTCTTTCATCTCGTCGGCCAAGGCCAACAGAGATGCAGAACCCGGGAAGGTTTTGCCCATGAAATCGACACGCAAGCCGTAGGCCATGACAGGGACGTCCAAATCATCAACCACGCGGGCCAATTGCCACACTTGGTCGGGGGTCAAAAATTGGGCTTCGTCGACGAAAATACAGGCTGTTGGGGTGGTTTTGACCTGTTTGTAGATGATGTCATAGAGGTTGTCGGTGGCGGCGTACCCGGTGGCCTTTTGGTCGATACCGATACGCGATGCCACTTTGTTTTTGCCCGCGCGGTCGTCCATTGCGGCGGTCAACACGAAGGTGCCCATGCCGCGTTCGCGGTAGTTATAGCTTGCTTGGAGCAGGAGGGTTGATTTTCCCGCATTCATTGTTGCGTAATTGAAGTATAATTTGGCCATAGGCGCACCATATATATGCGTAGATCAAAGGCAATTGTTTTTAGCCTGATTGATCTTTCTTGCAAAACTCGTTGTACAAAAGATTGATAAGTTTCAAGGCTTTGTCGTCCTTCATGCTGTAAAAAATTGTTTTACCCTCGCGGCGGTTGGTTACAAATCCCTCGGCGCGTAGGCGTGCCAATTGTTGGCTGATGGACGCTTGGCGTAGCGACAGCAGGTTTTCCAATTCAGTCACGGTTTTTTCGCCATCGACCAAGTGGCACAGGATCATCAACCGCCCTTGGTGCGCCATTGTCTTTAAGAAATTGGCTGCGTTTTGTGCGTTTTCAAACATCTGATCAATGTCGAAATTGTCGGTGTTTTCAGTCATGTTTGTGTACCCCGATCCGTGACGCGCGCATACAGATGCCATGTTGCGTGACCCAAAACCGGCATGGCGATAAACAATCCCAAGAACATCGGGATCATTGCGATCAAAGTGAGTGTACCAATAAGTGCACCCCACAACAGATAAATCAGAGGATTGCGTATTACGGCGGCCATCGAGGCGATCATGGCCGAGACAAAATCAACATCCCGATCCAGTAACATCGGCATGCCAAGGACGCAAAACGCGAAAATTATGGTGGAAAATAATGCGCCGATTATTGTGCCAAACACAATCATTCCCAAACCGTTTACCGTGAAGAAAACATCCAGTGATGTCAGCACATTTGTCATCGGTGACAGACCCAAGAAGAGGGCGAAAATCATATGGCCTAGAAAAAACCAAAACAGGAATGCGACGACAATGATGACCGCCAGCCACGGCATTTGCCGGTCGCGATGTGACCAACACACGGCCATCAGATTGCGCAATACCAGTGGTTCGCCCATCTGTCGGCGGCGGCTGATTTCATACAGACCAAGTGCCGCAAACGCGCCCACCAGAGGAAAGCCAAGCGCGGCCAAGATCAGCCAGAATGTTTGGCCTGTAAAATATGTGATACAGGCCATTGTCAATCCAGCCGCAACATAAAACGTGGCGAAAAATAACCCCTGACCCGTGGCCGTGGTGAAATCGCGCCAACCCAGAGCAAGGCTGATTTTAAGATCAGCCAATGTGGGTGCGCGGGTGTTTGGAATGGCAGGTAGCGTGTTGTTCATGCGCTAATATATTGCGGGGCATTTCCATATGTAAAGCGTTTTGACGACGTGGGGTTGTCCATGCTTATGTTTTGAGGGTTCGCGTTATTGATGATCACGCCACACCACGTCGCCAGATGAGTTTGGCGGTGACTGTATTGCCTTGGAATTGGGCACCTTTGGCGCTGAGTTCTAGGGTTTTGCCAATCATTTTTGCGTCACGGATTTGCTGTGTTCCGACCCAGTTGGGGCACGATGCAATCGTCACCGAATGAATGATTTTCGCGTCAGCGCAAACATATGTGCCACTGTAGGATATATGCGTTTTCATGGCTGCTGAATCTTCGGTTTTGCTGGCTTTGAACGGGTCGTTTTGTTCGAAGTTTGGGCGGTTGTTTGCCATGATGTGGACATGAACAAAGCCTTCGTTTGTGTAACAAATACTGCCGAGCGCATCAGACCCAAGGGGGTAGTCGACAGTGCCGTCAGGATAATGATTGTGCCAGCTTTCAAGGAGCCATGTGCCGATAATGTCAGTGGGTGTCATGTGATGTCCTTTTGATCAACCTAGGGCGCGGCGGGGATTGCGTCAATTGGGATTGGGTGGTGTTTTAGGAGGGGATGTAGGGAGTGCTTGTTCTGGAGTTATTATAGCCATTGATTTCAAGAAATTTAGTTCTACGATTGGGTTTTAGATTTAATTAACTCGAAAGTTATAGAATGAAGAAATTACGCAACCTGTTTTTCGCAAGAAAGGAATCTTCAGATCGCCGAGTAGAATCCAAAATTGATAATGTCAGTGGTCCGCAAAGTCGTTTTCGTTCAACAATATCTATGCAGGAAGTTGTTTCATTGGCACCCAGTGGTGGATTTCGTTTTGTCGCCCTTGATGTTGAGACTGCGAATTCAAATAATTTTAGTATATGCCAGATCGGCCTTGCTTGTGTACGATACGATAACTCGATGGAAATGTGCAGCCAATTGGTATTCACAGATGAGGCCTTTGCTGATTTTAATGTGGGCATTCACGGAATCGATGAAGAGACTATTAAGAGCTCACCAAGTTTTCCTGATGTAATAGAAAACTTAAGGTCGGTACTAGAGGCACACACGATCATTCAGCATTCTAACTTTGATAAACAAGCAATGGATTTGGCGTGCCACTTCCATGAGTTGCCAAAGTTGAATACGTCTTGGCTCGATAGTGTTAAAATTTCTCGTCTAGCATGGCCAGAGTTTATTGGAAAT
>TARA_R110002096_G_scaffold43264_2_pt1 | contig 16632 bp, 22 predicted proteins | sample TARA_R110002096 | Tara Oceans TARA_R110002096 (sample SAMEA4397295) | marine metagenome | biome: Polar Biome; feature: [DCM] deep chlorophyll maximum layer (ENVO:01000326); material: water (ENVO:00002006), including particulate matter (ENVO:01000060) such as... | depth 35 m | reverse complement strand
TGTATTATCTTCTAACCATTCATCTGTACCGTCAGTGCAGTTCTCTGCATGTATTACAAAAGGAGCATCTTTCCAGTAAGAATGAGTTCTTACAGATTGAATTGCTAACTTTAAGTAGGGTAGGTTGTTATAGGTACTTATACAATGTGTTATCATACGGATAAAACTTTTATCATTACTTGTTGGCCCGTAGTACGAGCAATTACATCAAAATCAAATGATGGATTTGCTTCACAAAACTCGAAAAAGGCTTTGTATTCATTTTCTTTTCCTTGGTCATCTAATATCTCATCGAACAAAATAAACGTACCAGGTCTAAACATTGACTTTACATTAGTCAATACTGTTAAGGTACTAGAGTATATATCACAATCTATGTGAAGTATTTTTAAATAGTCATCTACCTCTTTTACCCAACCTGGAAGAGTATCTTTAAACCATCCTTTGATAAAAGTGCATCTATCAATATGTGGGAACTTAGGTTCGTTACCTTTTAAATTAAAATGACCTTTAGGGAAGAATACTTTATTCTTTACAATCCAATCTTCAGGTAGGCCTTCAAATGAATCAAAACCATATATGGGTGTGTCTGAAAAGTGAGTAGTAAACCACCCAATAGATTGAGCTTTATGTACTCCAAATTCTGCTATAACTCCTCCATCTAATGTATTACCACTAACATGCTCTTCCCACATTGCTTTACGCCTTCTAGGGTCTTTAAAGATTGGTACGTTTTTAACTTGACTATCAAATTTCTTATTTTGCATTCGCTTCTTCTTCCCAATTAATAAAATACGGTAACCATTTTTCTTCTCCATGTGCTGCATAAGCAGGAAGACAACTAATTAACTGTTTACCTTTCTTGTTTAACATCTTAAACGTATCACCACCCATTGGTAAATGTTTACCATTATGTAAGTCAACCATCTCTTGATAATCCTCTACGATATGTTTGCCTGTAGTAGCCCATGTCATAGTGGTACTACCTGCAGTACGCCAATGCACTGAACGAGAAATGTACAACTTACATTCTGATGGTTTCTTATATATATGTTTAGGTTTTCGTACTCCGTTTTCATCTATATCTATCTTACCATGGTCCCATGTATACCTTTTATCTTTAAAGTTTTGATACTTATCTGGATGATCATATAATGATACGTAACTAGCATCTAATTGTTGAAAGGCTTCTAATAGTATTCTTTTAGCTCCTCTTCGATGTATGTAGTCATCTTCAATAAAGTAAAATATAGTGTCCTCTCCATATTCTTTAATTAACCTGTGAGCTAAGTCCCAACTAACAATAAAGGAACCAGTATTGCCATTTCTTGTAACGTAAATTTTATCTGCTTCAGCATACTTCTTAACCATCTCATGGGTAGCATCAGTGACGTTATCACATAGTACAATTAGATTATCACTACCAAACTCTCTAATAAATGTAACAAGGCAATTCTCTTTACTTGCGTAAGTAGGTTTAATCTTTTCTCTATTACTATTATCACTTATTCGGTATATGTTTACTATGTTCATAGTTGTTGTAAAAATTTAGTCATTGCTTCTTGACTTTCAGATGAATACTTCTTAAATATTTCATCCTTTCTAGTAGCACCTGTACCAACTCTTTTATTAGGGTGCCAGTAGTTATGACCTTTCAATCTAGTTGTGACAGAGATTTGAGGTATATTTCTCTTTCTACATACATACTCAAAACAAGTATCTTCTCTTACAAAATGCATATCAGGAGCAATAAATGGAGTTTCATGTCCATTTGAAATACAAACCAAACTACCATCTATCTTATGCGGTACTTGTTGTAGTTTAATATCGCCTGACTCATCATTAAATTTATCAAGTTCTTTCTGAGTAATATAGTCTTTATACTTCCAAGGAGATTTTAATAACTCTATACAGTCTTCTTTATGTCCATCTTCACATTTACAAGGTTTACTGTACCCTAATAATTTCTCATGAGTAACTACATCCCAACTGTTGTCCCACATAGGCCTACCAGCAAAAGTAACCACATGGGGAGTGTTAATGGATACTAAATCTAGTATTGCAAAAAAGTCTCTAGGTATAATTGTATCACTCTCACCCCATACTGTATACTTAGCCTCTGGATCATATACTTCTCTCCTCCAGTCAGCTATATTATAGAAAGGGTCTTTATCTGTTTTGATAACAATCTCCGGAGAAAAATCTTTCATAAGAGGATGATTGTCCCATTTCTCCAAAAGTTGTTTAGGGTTTACTAAATCAGGATCTTCTATATAAGTCTGTAGGTTAAAGCATATTTTTATTTTAACATCTACTTTAGGAGCAGATCTTAATGCTTGTAATATGGAATGCCAGCATTCATCTATCATATTAGATTCATACCACATATGGTGCATTTGAAATAGTATCATGTGTGTTTACTTTGCATTATTATACCAAGATAGTTCTTAGCTATATTTTTTTCTAACTCTAATCCAGTTCCTTTTTCAAACTCTACCATTTCTTTCCAATGGTACGTTTTAAATAAAGGACCGCAAGGTATTATTTCTATTGACTTAGTTGCCATAAGGTATTCACCGTATGTAAGTGTCTCTCTAAAGTGTACACCGTACTGTTGTTTGATCTGTAGACAAAATTGCTCGAGTTCAATTCCATTGTAGTCTAAGTAGTTAGATGAAAAGTCTCTTAACACTTTAGTACTCCACAAATGTGGATTAGGTCCAAAATCATATATCTTATCTGATTTATAACCAAATATATCTCTGTATGCTTTTACTGCCTTGACGTAACCTGTCTTATTATAGTCACCTCCTTTTAATGCAGTCTCATACTCAGCAACTTGCTTGTTTTCATGTACAATGGTATAAGGTATGTCTCCATAAGCAATAAAATCCTTCTCAAAAAATGGTTTAATAAATTTAGCATCTGAATCTAATAGTAATAGGTTGTTAGTGCTTATATGGTGATGAGCTTTAAGCTTTATAATCATCTGTTGCTCCCATCCACCCATATTTTGCCTAAACTCATGTATATCGTGATCATACAATACAGTATAACCTTCAGTACCAATTGTATCTTGTAGTAACTTTTTATCACTAAAAGGTATAATTACAAATATAGGTAAGTTGTCTTCATTAAACCTATTAATAGAGTCGAATAGAGTTTTATACGAAGGTATATCAACACTAAAAGTTTTAGTAACTAATGCTAAATTATATTTCTTCAAAAACAACCCTTTTAAACCTTTCATCTGCTGGATTTGTATTAGATAATATATGAACTTCTACATTGCGATCCAACAAATATTCATACATTTTTTCGGTACATCCGATAGTATTTTCTAACTCTTCTCTTTCAGGACCTCCGCCTACATCAGCCTTATATAAGTCTTTAGCATGTTGATCTATCCAATTGTTGTCTACATCCATTTGACCTTTTCCGTACTTAGATAGGTCTCCTATGTCCCATCCTATTGTAACTATCTTACTGACTCCTAGATGAAGTGCTAATGGAAAACCAGATTCATACATAATACCAGGACCCCATACAGCTTTATTTTCTGCATACAACTCCCAGTTCTTAAACTCTCTAGTGTACGATGTTGATTGGTGCTTACTTACCCAAGGTGTTGAGTAACAAGGTAAAGACATATCCATTCTTTGTCCCCAAGAATTAATTCGTTCAGCTTCATTTTGCATATTCATAGCAGTTAGCTGCCAATGACGTATAGTCTCATCTGAATAGTAATCATAGTCTTGATAGTTGTATACTGATAGTAGGTGAAAGGTTGCTACCTCTTTTACATACTCATATGCTTGTTTACAGGCTATAACTAATTTACCGTCTAACTTTTTGATTAGTTCTTCTCTATTGTGGGAAGTTAAGGAAGGTCCACAAGTAATTAGGTAAGCAGTCTCACCTTTAGCAGCATCTTTAATGTTGCTATTAATTTCTTCGTAGGTTTTAAACCCAAGTACTTTACTTTTTAAACTTTTCATATAACATTTCTCCTACTTCGAATTGCCAAGGGTAGTCGATATCGAATGCCTCTAGCTCATCCATTTTAAATAACTTTATACCTCCAGGTGCTGTAAAGTCACCCATGAATCTCTCATCTTCTATCATGTCTATTCTGGAAGCATATAATGTATGTGCTGCTTCGTTTACAGGTTCTACAGCTTTAGTGTTCATTATAGTCTGATCTTTTGGCCAAGGAGTTATTAATGCACCTTCCTTATTCCAATAGTAAGTTTTCTTTTCAAATACAGCAAATAAATTTTCTTCCTCTTGCTCAACAAATTGCTTTACAAAGTTATCGATAGTACGTACAGATAAAAGAGGGTTGCAGCCGCTAATAAGGATACAATATTTGTGAGGAAGTTTATTATGCCATTCATAAATCTTTTTAATATCGTTATCATTATTGGCACTTTCATAACTTCTTTCAAATGTTCTTATATTACGTATAGTATTTGCTTCATTAAATAACTCTTCTTCATGAACTGAAGCTATAATATTCTCAGATGGTATTACTTCTGAGTCCAATAACTTATCTAGAATCAATCCAAATAAATTTGTACCGGCAAAAGGTTTAATCATCTTCTGTGGTACTCTTTGACTGTTAAGTCTAGCTTGTACTATAAATGCTATGTCGTCTATATTTTTACTCATTCCATCTTTTTATTATATTCCAAACTATAAATAAATTACAAATAACTGCCTGAGCTATTATAACTGTACGTACTAAGGCTACTCTATCTGCCTCTTTACTGTCACCTATTTTTTCACCTAAGGCCTTAGCCCAAACTCTCCAAAACTTTCTCATCTAATGGGTATAAATCTTTACTGACGAATGATGGTATATTGTGATTACTACTTGCTTCTCCTAAATTATAAAACTTAACCCTGTCACCAAAGTCGTCATAGAGTCTTTTAAAGAATCCTGTTATACTAGTGTAGTATCTTTCATACGTATTATGAGCTGCTCCTCCTCTTAGTCCATCTTCGTTTGTAAATGCATGAACATTTTTTAAGTTTTTGTCAAATCCATCTACACCGACGTAATAAACATTACTAGCACCTAATACGCAAGCAAGTGTAAGTAACCTTGCAGGTGGTCCTACTATACCTGTATACTCTTTATCTACACTACCCTCTACGCATCTATCTTTATACTTTTTAAAGAATGTAGAGTTATTATGAAGTGTTTCTCTTCTCATATGATTCTCTTCAATAAGTATTCTAGTATTGTGTTTATTTAGGTACTCATCTAACTGCTGATTGTTGTAGTCTTGTAGGTTACCCATTGATACTAAATCCAGTTCGACGTTTAAGAGTCTTTTGTTAAGATAAAAATCATTACAAGACCAAATAAAGTCAACCTGAATATTTTCCCAATTAACTTCTGAAGTTGAAGGTCCTGCTCCAATTATTAAGATACTTTTACCTTCATAGTCCAGCTCAGGAAAATCTCTATGTAACCAATAATCCTTCATCTAGTAATGTGTTAGCGTTTATTTTATTTTTTGTTTTCTTACCTATAAACATATCTAAATCCTTCCACTTGTAACCGCTGCCAGGTGATATCATATGTAAATGCTGCATTTTAACAACCTCTCCTGCATTCAAATTTGTCTTAAAGGCTAATGATCTTTCTAATTTTTCTTTTGCAGCAGAGACGGAATCGTCAATAAATAAATCTCGGGTACCCATACTAAACTCTACTGATCTTATGTCATGTAACATGGTATGAAATGTAATCATATCTGCAGAACCTTTATGATCTGTACCTTTCATGTTAGTATCTAATGTAACGTGTTTTTCTATAATCTCTGCTCCCATTGCAACTGCTGCAACAGGTATGTGTGTACCTAATGAATGATCTGAATATCCTATTTTAAATTGTGGGTAATGATCCTTCAACCAGTATATTGATTCAAGATTAAGTTTACTATACTCTGAAGGGTATTGAGATAGGCAATGTAAAATTGATATATTTTTCTTATCATTAGATTTAAATATATCCATAACCGTCTTAAGGTCAGTTTCATCTGACATACCTGTTGATATTATAACATCTTCTGGTCTTTTTGCTATTGCTTCGATTAAAGGTAAGTTAGTTAAGTCTCTTGATGCTACTTTAATCTTATCTACTTCTACCATATCTAGAAGCTTTAAGGTGTTAACTGAACATAAAGTTTGCACAAAGTCAAATCCTCTTGATTTAATATATTTACCTAACTCTACATGATCATCATATGATAACTCTAAAAATTCTCTATGCTCACCATACGTAGGGCCAAAACTATTAGTACCTGTGTAAGGTCTTTCCATTCCTTCGTTAGATAGTTCTTCACTTAGGTCTCTTTTAGTGAGCTTAATAGCACTTGTCTTGTTAAACCTTTCACCAGTAATTTCATTGTATGTGTACCTATCAATCTGATCAATAAGTTTTTTAGCTATACTTATATCACCGTTGTGATTTTGTCCTATCTCTGCTATGATGTATGTTTCGTTTTCAGATTGTACTAATGCCATTATTCTCCTATTTTAAAGAATTGAAACTGTAGTTTTTTAAGACTTGCTCTTAATTCTGCTTCACTACTATATGTTACTAAGTTAAGAGAACTTAATAATTTATTTACCTCCTCAACGTTGGTAAAGTCTTCGAATTGAAACCTAAAGTCATCTTGATGGCTATAAAACAAATCTCTAAATTGTCTGTTAGTTCCGTAAGATGTAAAGTTTTGTCCTTCTGGACCTTGATCTGAAGGTAGAGGGTTACTGTGTCGTTCAACAGTGTATACCATTGCATTAGGAAATACTTTCTTCCAAAACGGTAGTGTATATATATTACGAGGGTCTTTAAACCCGTAAGGGTATTTATCTCTTTCGTCAAATAGAAACTCTGATCTAAGTACAGGTTCAAATTCGTCGAAGTTTATTTCAACAAATTCATTCCACCATTGGTCATCATAATTTTTTAGTTGTTCTAACATTGGTGCATGACCTCCCTGTATTACACTTTCGTGTTTGGGTAGTTTCATTATATCTAGTATAGACTTATTAATGTTAGACATCTCTATACTTTCATGCCACTTTCTTCTACCTAAATAACCTAAGTGATCATGGTTTTCTCTACCTTTCTCTAAAGAAGCTCCTGCAAAAAATCCATGCGCTCTTAAAAACTTAGTAAAGAAAGAAGTTCCACCTCCTGGTGCTCCAACTATTATTATTGGTTGTAAATCGTCTATCATCCTCTTAATTTTGTTCTAACCGCTTTTTCTGATTCAGTGACACTTATAATACCGTCACCAAATGCTGATTCTAATTCTCTTATACCGCTTACTAATTTAAATAGACCCCATGGCGTTACTGATGCCATATGATCTGAACCTTCCATATTTCTATCTAAGGTAATGTGTCTTTCTATGATACTTGCACCTAATAGTACTGAAGCAACTGTAGTTCCAATAGTTAACTCATGACCTGAATATCCTATTTCAAAGTCATCATACTTACTCTTTAGAGTTTTTATAGCAGAAAGGTTTAATTCAGTGACAGGAGCTGGATAAGTAGAATTACAATGAAGTAATCCTATAGTCTCTGTTTTGTTAAAAACTGCTTTTGCTGATCTTAAAATAGACACTGCATGATCTATTTCCTTAGCTGTAGACATGCCTGTTGAAAAAATAACCTTTGGAAATTTCTCTACACATGCTGTGAGTAATTCATCATCTGTTAAAGAAGCTGATGGTAATTTAATAAAAGGTATATTGTACTGTTCTAAGAATGCTACTGAATCCATATCCCATGGTGATGCTGACCATGCAATGCCTTGCTGCTTACAATAACGATCAATTTCATCATACTCAACTTTACCAAATTCTACTTTATACTTATACTCTAGGTAAGTCATATCCTTACCAGCCCATCTTCTAGGTTTATTTTTCTGTGCTTCTGGAACACATATGTCAGGATTACGTTTTTGAAATTTGACTGCATCACAACCTGCTGCTGCTGCTATGTCTATTAATCTTTTTGCAATAGAGAGGTCGCCTTGATGGTTGATCCCTATCTCTCCTATAATGTACGTTCTTTTCATAACTATAATATAACTAAATTTCTTCTATTCTCCTACTTTTATCGCATATAATTAAATCGTAAGGAGGTTTTTCTCCAGTTGAAAGGTTATGGTACTTTGCTCCCCATCTATCTAACTGATCTTTTGTAACTTCAAACCAATCTATTCCTGTACCAGAACCTCTAGCGGTATAATATGTAATCTGGTTTCCTTCATCGTACAGTTTATTAATCTTATCTATATTAATATGGATAGGAGTGGCTAAATTGTAATCTGATTTATCGTCTGTTGGTAGGTAGTCTGCTATTGTTTCGTCTATATCAACATATACGTTCATCTTGTAACTTTTTTGTTTATAACATTTAACCCCTCTTTAATAACTTTTTTAGGTTTAAATTTTGGAGTCTCTTTTTTAACGTACCTATTTTTAAAAGGTTTTACTTTTTCTTTACTAATAGGAATGATATCTTCTGGTGTACTGAAATCCTTGGCTACTTTTTTAAGTATGTTTGTAACGTTATCTAAAATTGTGCTTTTAGGTATAAACTTACTAAGTGTAGGTTTAATGTATCTATCAGCAAATGAAACTACTTTAGGTCTACTGACAGGTATAATAACTTCAGTCTGTAGAAGAGGTCTACTGAATTGAGGTTTCGTAAAGCTTACTGGTGCTAGTTTATTGATAAGGTAAGGACCATTCTTTATAAGTTGGTACTGTAGTTTATTATCTTCTAAAAAAGTATCAACTGCGTTAGTTATACCTAAAGAATCACCATAACCACTTATGTATACAATACCTTCCTTTGCCATAAAAGGTTGAAATATTTCTAATGTTTTAGTAGTGGCTGAGAATGATGGTAAATCTATATGTAAACATGCAATAGGTCCGCCTTTATATAGAGATATCAGATAAGGTTCAATAAAACACTCTAGTACTGTTACACTAAAGTGGTTACCTAACTCATACCTTAAGTCCATAGCAACTTGTAACCTACCAGGGTCTTTTCCTTCGTGTAACCTACTATCGTAACTTAAGTCAACAGGTGTAGGAATATTCATTCCTTTAAACGAATCTATTAGGTAAGAATCACGTTTGAGAATAGTAGAGTTGTTCATTGCCTTGAACACCTGTTTGGCAGTTTCTCCTCTACCAAATCCAGCTTCAACAAATGAACCTTCTATATTGTTTGCTAACTTAAAAGTGTTAATTAATCTCATTAACTATAAATATCTGTCTTTACTAATGTGTCGTAATAAGCGTTCTGCTTTTCTTGCCTGTTAATACTTTTAGGGTGGTATAATGCTAACTCTTCTTGTTCAGGTAGAGGAGAATAGGTCTTGAATCCATCTAGTTTCTCATGAACTTTATTAACCCATTTAATGTTACTATTGTTCTTCCAAATACGCCATTGATAATCAGGCCAATTTACCCATCCTTTTTCATTAACATTCCAACCCCATTTAAGTTGATGATCCAATGTTAAACCTTCTACAGTATTTACTCTTGGTACTAGGTATACGTCATTATCAGGGTTAGCTAATAGTATTGACGGTAGTAATGAAAGTAAAGACTTGTTAGGGTATTCATCAGCATCTATCTGCATAATATAATCACCTGAACAGTAAGTAGATAGTTCGTTTTTCCAATTAGCAAAATGACCTTTAAATAACCCTTTATGCCAACTAAACTCAGAGTTGACTGATTTAGCACGTAAAAACTCTTCTACAGGTATATTTTCTCTTGAAGAATCAAACAGTATAACTACTTCGTCTTCAATACGTTTATTTTCAAGTAACAAAGAAACTAATCTTTGTATCTCAACTATTTCATCTACAACTGTTACTGCGTATGATATCTTCATTTACCTAAACTAAAAATATATTCTTGTAATCTATCTTGAGGTTGCCAATTTAATCTTTCTACTGTATCATTATTCTCTCTTAGGGTCTCTCTATAGTTACCTGGTTGGTCTGGAATATTTACACAGTTGCAACCAAATCTTTCTCTAAACATACTATAAACTTCATTAATAGAGTAGTTCATACCAGTTCCTAACTCCCATGCATCTTCATGAACTTCGGTCTTAAACCCTATTCTGTATAACCCATCTACGATGTCTTCAACATAGGTGAAATCCCTTCTTTGCTCTCCATCACCTACTATTGTAATAGGGTCGTGTGCTTCTGCTTGACGTCTCCATATACCTATAACTGCTGCCCAATCACCGTGTACTATTTCTCCAGGACCGTACACATTATAAAATCTTGCTATCTCTACATCTGTACCGTAAGTCTTCTTATACATTTTACATACCTCTTCTCCAATATGTTTATATGCAGCATAAGGAGATTGATAAGGGTCATGCCATCTTGATGAAGAACCTGCATAAACTACTTTTGCACCTATATTTCTTGCAAAGTCTAATACATGTTGAGTACCTAAAGCATTTACTCTAAAAGTCTCTGATGGGTTATTAAAAGAAGGTTGTATTCTTGATAGAGCAGCTAAATGAAATATCTTATCAAAATCCCTCGGCATTCTATGCACATTGGTAATGTCGTCATCTTTATAAATGACTCCGTTTTGATGATTACTAACTAAACCCGAATCGTAATTATCAATAGAAGATACTTTATGACCTTCCTTAACTAATCTCTTTATAAGATTTGTTCCAATAAAACCTGCTCCTCCTGTTACTAATATTTTCATTCTTCTATTGCAAAAAATCCTATTACTTCTAAAGCATCCATAAACTCATTTTGCTTAAAGGTACGTGCGTTAGCCATATCCATTCTCCACTCTAAATCAGCAGGGTACTGTTTGTCTTTTCGGTCTTCTTCAGTAATGGGTATAGCTTGAACTGCAGACCAAGTCCATTTGTCTTTACTGGTTCCATCTATAAACACCATACCTTTTTTAGGAAGAGTAATTGTTGCTGGAAACCAAACTCGGTTATCTTTATCAGTGTGCATTAAATCTCTATATAGTTCTGGAGATGATTCTAGAGTATCTTTAGCTAATTGAGAATCTTTATCCATTAAGGTTGATGAACTAAATCCACTACCGAAACATAACCATGTTGTAATTTCTTTTCCATCTTGGGTAAACACTTGTTCATAACATGCATCACCACCAAAAGGACCTTCTACTAAGTTATCTTTATTTATCATGCTTTTTCTAATTTAGGTAAATTTAATTTTGGTAAGGTAAGTTTAACTTCTGTTGGAAATTCTGGTATAGATTTATTAAGTACTTCACCTAATTTAGTAACCATATGTTCGTAAGTAAAGTTATCTCTTACTACTTTTCTTTGACTTTTAGCTAACTGTTCGTACTTCTTATAGTGTTTAAAAGACTCTCTATATGCTTTAGCTACTTCTTGATCATTAGGAGTAAACCATTTTGATTCTTCTAATATCATTTCTTTTTGAGCTGCAGACTTATGTACATTCTTTAAATCTCCTCCTACTAAAAGGTTATACTCTCTATGAAGAAAGTCTATTTGTCCTGACCAACCAGATGCAATAATGGGCTTACCTACAGTTGCAAACTCTAATAAAGGTCTACCAAATCCTTCTCCTTTAGTAAGACTAACCATTACTTTTACTTTAGGATGGTTGTAAAGAGCATTAATTTCTTTATCAGATACTTCCCCATGTAATAGGTATACATTAGGTAATTTACCTTTTACAGATCTTCTTATCTCTTCAATCTTATCTAGCATTCTTTCTCTATCTAGTATAGATGTCCCTACTTGATGTGCTTTTAATATTAACGCTGGTTGTTTCGGTTTATTTTTAAATGCTTCTAAAAAAGACTTAATAGTATATCCTACGTTCTTTCTATCTTGACCAAAATCACCTTGCATCCAATGGCCAACAAATAAGTAGCAGAATTGTTCTGTTATATCTGATAGGTCAATTTTATCATCTTTAGTAGGACGGTACTTAGTGGTGTCTACCCCTTCAAAAATAACTTCAATAGGTTTTTCTAACTGTAGTTTACCTACTACCTGATCTGTTGCTTTATCTTTTTGTTCGTAAGCTGATTTTGTAAAGGTATTAACTGAGTGGGTAGATGAAGTAAGTATTAAATCCATTCTATTACATCCTTCTAACCATTTATTATGTACTAAGGTAGTTTCCATACCAGCAGTGACGCCAATATTATATTTACCTACTTGGTTAAATTCGTTCGGTACAGTGATTTGTATCCATACATCTGGTTTAGATGTTAGGTTTGGAATTATTCTAGATGTCAAATCAGACTCGTTATGAGCTTTTAAATAACCAAATCTAGTATTACCCCATCGTTGTGATAAAATTTGTACATCGTATTTTTTTAGGTCTATAAGAGCTTTTACAAAGTCTCTTGATCTTGCACCGTATCCTGAATATGTGTCTATTGGACAACTAACTACTACTTTTGTCATATTAATAATTTAGTAAATTATGTTCAATATACCTACTGGGTCTTGATTTAGCTTTAAATATTTCAAATGATTGTCTAGGAATAAACCTATCTAGGGTGTTGTCCAATATAGTACTTACTGATTCACACATCTTATCAGAGGTAAAACCTGCTTCATCAGACATAGCCCATTCTCTTCCTACTAAACCTCTTCTATCTCTTTCTTCAGTCCCTAACGTGAATACATTTACAAGTGACTTAGCTGCATCTTCTGGTGAACACCTATCGTCAAATATATAAGGTGTAGCAGGAGAGCCTGCTAATGAAATATTAGAAGGAAATATAGGTTCTGCCCATTCTCCATGATTTTTATATGTACCTCTATGGTTAGAAGGTATTTCAGGAGAAGGTGTATACCATTCACCTTTGTCATCTTCAAATCTCATTTGATCTTGCATACCTCCTGTTGTGTTTGCTATAATCATAGTACCTGACATCATTGCTTCTGTTAATGATAATCCCCATCCTTCGTTAGATGACATCAACATATTTACATCTGCAGCGTTGTATAGCAGATTCATTTGTTGAGGTGACAGTTTATCATTAGAGAAATAAACATTTACGTACTCTGGGTCACATAATGCATCTTTTACTGCTCTTAAGTCTGTTCCGTTAGGGTCTGAAGGAGCTGTATGCATTACTAAAGCACATTTCTTAGCTTTCTCTTTCCCAATCATATCACAAAAGTGTCTAAATGCTAAAATAGTATCAGCAGGTCGTTTTCTATGTATGTTTCTAGAGTTAAAGAATACTACAAACTCATAGTCATTGTTGTTAAACAGTTGCTTCTTAAACCCTTTAAATTCATCATACTTACTATGTCCTTCTCTAATAGGAAAGAACATATCAGAATTAATACCATGAGGTACGTATTCTATAATTTTGTCATTAGCTTTTTCTCCTAGTACTATGTTGTTAATATTTTTCGTTTGTTTGGATATAGCCATCAACGTGTCTACTGAATCATAGTAGTTTTCATTGTACTTAGGAGCAGGATAGTCGTCCCATATGTTTAACCATACAATTGGTATTTGAGATCTTATCTCTCTCTCCATTTCAAACAACCATAACCAGTATCTTGGATCAGTGAAAATAAATATAGCGTCTGGTTTATACTTTGTTAGTAAAGTACGTATTGTTTGAACATCACCGTACCCATTATTAGGTATGACTGTTACACTGGAATCCTCAAGCTTATTTTGTTTATTAATATCTTCTGATAAGTCTAAAACCTTACCCTTTTCCGGATGGTTTATAGCTGCACCTAAATTTACCCAATTGTAATGGTGAGCAGTTCCTAATACTACTTCCCTTGCCATAGTTGCAATACCAGAGTGCATCCTAATATCGTCACATAAAAGAAGAATAGTTTTTCTATTTTCTTTTTTGACATAGCTAATATTTTTATTCATCTAATTTAAGATTATGTTGTTTGTGTATTTTATCCCTAAAGGTCTTATCTGTAATATAGAGAAAAATTGCTCGATCTGCAAGCTTTTTAAAAGAAAAATTTTCTTGTAATGCAGCTAACTTAAATTTTGTATAAAGAGGTTGGGTAATTTTTACCGACGTGAGTTTTTCGTCTTTTATCATAACTTATTATATATGTATATATTTATATATAAATAGGCAAATTCTACAAATACTGCGAGCAATGTTCGCATTTTCCGAAAGGATTTACACACTTATACTCCTTGTCTATAAACTGTCCATCAGCACCAACTACGTCGGCAATAAAGTTATTCATCGACTCAAGAACTTGTTTAGTTTTTCTTGGACCTGATGCTGGACTAAACTGTTGTACTCTCTTTTGCATTGAAGCAAACTCAGCATCTTTTGGTACTCTTCTCTTTACAATAAAGAATTCTACATCTATTTTATCTTTATCTATCCCAAACTGCTTTGCAAAGAACTCTCTATATAGTATTACTTGAGCAGTTAAGTTAGGATTTTTCTTTTGATTATCTCTCCATCCTGAAGTTGAAGTTTTAATATCAACTATTGACCATCTGTCTGAATTAGGATGGTAGAACACCAAATCAACTAACCCTTTAAACATTATACCAGGTTTAATCTCTTGATATAGTAATGTTTCAATACCAGCTAACTTCATAGTTTTGGTACTAAAGTATCCTCCTCTTTTCTTTTTAAGAAACTCTAGAATATGTTTACCATCTAACCAGAACTCCATTAACTCTTTTTCAGATGAAAAGTGTTCATGTCCGTTTTGAGCCTTACCAGATTTATAGGACTTAACCATGTTCTTGTATAATAAAGCATCTAAGTCCATTGAGTTAGCATTCTTAACTTTATCGTAGTATAGAATCTCTAACCATTCCTGCATAGTTTCATGAAAAGCAGTACCAAAACAAGTATATATGTTCTGAGTAAATGGTACTTGTTTTCTTAAGTACATCATCTCCCATAATTTAGGACACTTACCATATGTACTAAGTGAACTATAGGAAATATGCTTATTCTTAGAAGGTTTTTGTTTAATCTTACTCTCCCAAACTTCTTTAACTAGAGGATTTTTGATCTTCTTGTCCAACTCTGAATAGATCTTCTTTGGCATAACTTTTTAATTTTTCGACGTACAACGTAGCGTCCATTAATTCTTCTTGTAGGTGTGTCAACCAATCAATTAGAGATAAATCATCTCTCTCTAAAGTTGAGTTGTACTTTTTAATTCCAGTCTGAGATCTCTCTTCAAACTTCTCTTTAACAGCTTGTACATGTTTGTCTTTCTGCATTATGTTATCTTGCGTTACGTAAATATTTCCAGGATATAATCTCATATGTAAATATAAGAAAAATTATTGAGATATCATACTTTTACTAGCACCAATTAGTAAAATGTTTCCGGCAGCTGTAATTCTAGAGATAGTTGATGCAGGAGCTAGATTTGGTCGATGCAGGAGCTTCGATGGAAAAATGTAAAGAGTATCTAACTGTATGGCTAAAGAGAAAGTTTCATCTCCCTCTTTAAACGAAAGCATCCCTTCGTCTCCTTCACAGTTGTCAGGTAGTTGTAAGTAGTACACCCAAGTATACAGTGTTGAGTCATGTGGGAATGTCTCATTGAATCGGATATGTTCATGATAAGCACTTTCATCATTAGATGGAAGGCTAATATAGAACCATGAATGTTGATAACCAGGTAGTTTAAAATCACCTGTAACATTTTCGTGGTACTCTACAATTTTGTTGTATGCTGAAGTGAATAGATGCTGTGTATCAGGGTCAACAAATATGTTTGATTCTATTTGATAACCAGGAGCTTCGTCTCTACTGTAGTACAAAGTCCCTTCATGTGTTTGAGTAGTTTTATATAGCCCTCCCTCTATCTCATCAGGCAATTCATCAATATTACCAGGTATTACTAGAGTTCTAGGTTTAGGTTTATTGTATTTTAGTAATACGTAAGATTTTGAAACTTCATGTATAACCTTTTCTTTATTAGGTACATCAAAAGGTACCTCTATAACTTTATCTTTTATCACAAATATCTAATTATATTGTCGTCTTTATCTACTTTCCTTGTTGAACCGTCATTGAACAGAACTCTATGTTTAGATGGACCTTTTTGAATTATTTTTTTTGGCTTAATAGGTGTTTTATGTGGTATCGGTTGATCATTTTCATCTACTACTTTCCAATCCTCTGGAGCTTCAACTTCTTCTGCTTTTACCTCTATATCAGCTAAATTAGTTTTGACATCAGCTTTCGCATCTTGATTATCTTTTTTGATCTTATCGATCATGTCTTGAGTTTCCTCGTCATTAACGTAAGGGTCGTATAGGTCTGGTTCAGTATTGTCTTCTAACTCCCCGTATAGATTTTTTCTATTAGCAATATCAAATGCAAAGTTTGCTGCAATTACCAAAGAGATAGCTAAGGGGTCAAATACAAATATAATTATAAGCAACAGTATATTAATTATCTTATCCATAGGAGTACCAGTTAGTCCGGAAAGATACTGAAGTGGGCCTAACTCTCCTGCTACTTCAGAATTATTTTCTAAAGTTAGGATTTCGATTTGGTACTTTTGTAGGGAATCGGCTGCCACTTCTCGTTT
>TARA_R110002096_G_scaffold8802_2_pt1 | contig 16646 bp, 12 predicted proteins | sample TARA_R110002096 | Tara Oceans TARA_R110002096 (sample SAMEA4397295) | marine metagenome | biome: Polar Biome; feature: [DCM] deep chlorophyll maximum layer (ENVO:01000326); material: water (ENVO:00002006), including particulate matter (ENVO:01000060) such as... | depth 35 m | reverse complement strand
GTGGGTGTCCCCATGGGGACAGGGGGTTATGTGTTTGATTTTGTTACTTTATAAAATTTCACCCTTTAACGCTGCTAACAGTGTTTCTACAGTTGGTTGTTGGCTAAGATCAGGTATTTGAAATGTCGCGCGAGCTGGGTTTTCAAAATCGTGTTCTAAATCGTAGTGATTAGAACTTATAACAAGGTCAAAGCCGTAGGGGCGTTTGTGCAATGCGAATGCTTTACTGTTAGTTTGTAGGTGCTGATTTAGTTTGGAAAGAGCCTTTATGTTTTCCTTTGTATAAAACTGCTGACAAAGATCTAAAAACCCAATGCCATTCTCAATATCAGAGATGATTGCTTTTCGTTTGGTTGAAATGCGTTCAATGATTACATCGCTGAGGTCAGTTTCTAAGTTTACGGATTGTAGTATTTTAAGTTCTTTTTTTGCTCTTTTCAATCTAGCTATACGGCTAATATCGTTGCCACGTAAAAGTGATGCCGCTTTAATTTTTAAAATAATTCTTTCTTCATCGAGGGCATTCTTTCGTAGGTTGCCATGCATACCCTGTTGATCTACCCACCTACGGCATATCTCCTTGTGTTCATAGGTTCCGCTATCCGTAGTTTTGGTTTGAATCCCGCTATGCTGAAAGTTCTTAGCTAGAGGTTCTGTTGCAGAGATGGCCAGCGCTTCCATCTCGATTAAATCATCGGTCAACAAAGTTAGAGTTTTTGGTATTCCAACCAACGTTTTGGTAATAATTTTACGATTAGTCTCCCGCTTGATTTGTTTCTCAAGGCTTTTTTCAAAATCCTTTGCCACAGCTTCACCAAAGTAAATTTCTGCGCAATCTTTTCCGCAAAGAGCAGTTCGGCCATCCTTCATCTGCACCGTGAATCCATTGTTGTGCGGGGTATGATTTTCACAGAATGCGCACCTGACTTTTTGAACTGCGCGGTACCTGTTAAGATAATGAGACGGAACTTGCCCTAGAGGAATGACATCAGTTAACCCTGACTGCATCACTGGTCTTGATGTTAAAAATTTATTATCTTTGCTGATGTCCATATGTAGGCCTTTTTTTGAGGAGATTCCCTACATATAGCACACGTTTACCTTTCGTTCCACGTGAATATGCCTAAGACAACCCAATTTCTGCACATCAAAAACAATTCACTTAGTGATAAATGTGAATGGCGATTGGTTGATTGCCCAACATCAACCGTCCACTACTAGGGCGGATATTGCCGCCAAGCAGGGAGCGCCATATATTCTGACCGGTCGCGCATTTTTTGTTTGAGTAATGGTAGAGCTGGTTGCAGTAATTCAGCTTTGCACGGCGCGGGATATTAAGCTGTGTTGTCTGTAAAAATTTAACACCATGACCACCAACAAAACCCCCGCTCATCTACATCCATTAGAAGGCCTTAAAAGACGTTGTTGTAAACGCCCAACCGATCATGGGTCGCTTTGGAAAATGTAAGAGCGCATGGATATTGAGGACATGTCAAAGCTGTCGTTCATAAAGGTTAATCGATCCCTGTTGTCGGATGCGCCTGCAATTGTCAGTGCTGGAATATAGTGATCAACATTTGGATGCGCTGTTTTTAGTAAGGTGCCCATACCTTTGGTGTCGGTCAGTGCGGCAAAGTTGCGATCGCTGAGGTTCTGCGCAAACTGCGTGTCGAATTCCACGGCCCAGTCAGGTGGCTGTTGACCTGGGCGCAATGCACTTAGGTTATGGACGATATTTCCAGACCCAAGAATAAGCACGCCGCGATCACGTAGTTCGGACAGTGTTTGACCAATCGTCAGGTGCCAATTCAGATCCTTGGACATGTCGATAGACAGTTGAAAAACGGGTACGTCAGCATTGGGATACAGAAAGCTCAGTACAGTCCATGCACCGTGGTCCAGCCCCCATGTGTCATCCTCTTGGGCGTTATGACTGGCCAAAAGAGCCACGACATCACGTGCCAAATCAGGATTTCCACTGGCAGGATACTGTTGATCAAACAGGGTTTGAGGAAACCCATGGAAATCGTGAATTGTGCGTGGAAAAGCAGAGACGTCAACCAAGGTTGTTCCGGTCGTTGCCCAATGTGCGGACACAACCAATATTGCCTGTGGGCGCGGCAGGGTGCGCCCCAGTTCGGACCAGCTGCGGCTGTATTGGGTGTCATGGATCGCGTTCATTGGCGTGCCATGTCCCAAAAAAACCACGGGCATGCGATGTGATAACGCAAGGTTATCTTTCAGTCGTTCGAGGGAATGTGAAACCGACATTTTAGTCTCCTTGTGTTATTCTTGGGCTGCATTCACAGCCCAAGATTTTCTAGGCGTATCGGCCAAGCAATGTGTTGACCATCGGGATTTTTAGCGCAAACGCACCACCACCAAGCAGGGCGACGGATAATTGTGCGACGGCCCAAAATGCCGGGAATTCCCAACCACCATTCGGGTTGGTGAATAACCATCCATTACCAGAGTGTGCCCAAACTGCGCCCAACAACACCGGTAACACTGCGAGTGAAACCAGACGTGGGGCGATGCCCAAAATCAAGGCTGTACCACCAACCAATTCTGCGAAAATTGTTAGGTAGGCGAACACACCCGGAAGGCCGAGGCTCTCGAAAAAGCCAACTGTGCCGGGGATTGTGAAAACCATTACTTTTAGCAATCCATGGGCAACAAGTAAGGCACCTGTGGTGATGCGAAGTGCAAATGCGGCGTACGGGGCGGTGTTTGTATCGATCATGATGTTTCCTTTGCGCAGCCCCAAAGCGGGGCATTTATGTATTTCTACAAACTAGGGCTTGCAAACTTACAATGAAATGGGGATTTTATGGAAAGATTACCAATAAAACATTCGTAATGGGTATTGGCCATGGATATCGTTAACTTACTTAAGGCATTCGTTGGCACGGCGCAGACGGGGTCGTTCACTGCGGCGGCGGACCAAATGGGGATTTCGAACCGTTTGACATCGAAATATGTGGCCGAGTTGGAAGCGCGGCTTGGTGTGCGATTGTTTCAACGGACAACACGCAAAGTGGGGCTGACGCCTGCGGGGCAGGATTTGTTGGTGCGTGCACCCGCAGTGATTGATGCGGTTGACGCATTAATCAGCGATGTGACCGAGGGGTCGCGTGGGTTTTCCGGCATGATCCGTATAGCGGCGCCGCTGAATTTTGGCGAAAGCTATATCAGCGCGATGTTAGGGCGATTTGGTGCACTGCATCCCGCGCTTTCTTTTGATGTGCGGCTTAGCGATAAATTTGTTGATTTGGCACAGGACGGTATTGATGTGGCATTTCGGATTGGTAAGACGCAAAACCTGTCGGTGAAAACCAAAAAGTTGGCGATGACCACGGTATTCACGGCGGCGTCGCCGTCATATTTGGCCAAACACGGCGTGCCGCGCATTCCATCTGATCTGACGAAACATCATTGTATCATTGATACCAACACCCGCGCACCTATGGATTGGCGATTTAGCAAGGATGGTCAGGAATTGAAGGAAACGGTTTCGGGGCGCTTTATGGTGAACTCTGCACAGGCGGCCTGTGCGTTGGCTGTTGCAGGCGAGGGTATTGTGTATGGCCCCAAGTTTGCATTACGTGCGGCGATTGACGCGGGTTTATTGGTGCCAGTATTGACAGCATACGAAGGTGGAAGAACGCCCATAAGTGCGGTCTATCTTGAGGGGCGTGCATTGACGCGCAAGGTCCGTGCTTTGATCGATTTCGCACAAGCGGACATTCGTTCGTCGGGAATGCTGTAAGGGGGTTGGATGGGGCGATCATTCCCGTGAGCATCGAAATACAGTGGTTATTTTCTTGGCCTTGATCTAACCGCAATTTAGGCGCTATAGTCATGGAAATACGAAACGCGAAACTTTCCAGCGTTTTAGGGGGGTAACCCCCTTCACATCCACAACAATCCCCCCTATACACCCCCTATCCAAGGGGTGTCGATTCGTCGGCGCCCTTTTGATGCTGTCCGAGACGGTGGGTGTCCTAACAGACATAATTCCTGCCTGAGATGGGAACCGAACGAATTACCAAGGCTTGCCTCGGGTGATTTTGGGAGGGGCCCTGAACAAGGACCCTAACTGCTGATCCCTTAAGGATCAGTGAAATTGAGCCGGGGGACGCAAGTTCCCTAATTTTGGAGAAACACTGTGGATAGAGCCCAAAAAGAAGCCCTGGTTAATGAACTAGGCGAAATCTTCACGGACTCTGGTGTTGTTGTCGTATCTCATTACGTCGGCATTACAGTTGCTGAAATGCAGGACTTTCGTGCGCGCATGCGTGACGCGGGTGGTTCTGTACGTGTAGCCAAAAACAAGCTCGCCAAAATCGCTCTTGAAGGCAAACCATGCGAAAGCATTTCAGGTTTGTTGGACGGAATGACAGTATTGTCTTTCTCAGACGACCCAGTAGCCGCCGCGCGAGTGACGGAAGCATATGCCAAGGATAACGCAAAGCTCGTTATCTTGGGTGGGTCTATGGGTGACAATGCATTGGATCGCGCTGGTGTGAAAGCCGTTGCCGCAATGCCATCACGCGAGGAGCTTATTGCTTCTATCGTTGGTTGTATCGCTGCACCTGCAAGCAACATCGCGGGAGCCATTGGCGCGCCTGCTTCTAATATCGCGTCCATCTTGGAAACGATCGAAGAGAAAGCTGCATAAGCAATTGAATTGTCGGTGTGCGTGAATGCGGACATCATCGGAAAACAGAACTTAAAAACTGAACTGGAAATATCAAATGGCTGATATCAAAAAATTAGCAGAAGAAATCGTAGGCCTTACGCTTTTGGAAGCTCAAGAACTTAAAACTTTGCTTAAAGACGAGTATGGCATTGAGCCAGCTGCCGGTGGCGCTGTCATGATGGCTGCTGCTGACGCGGGTGAAGCTGCTGAAGAGAAAACAGAATTCGACGTAATTCTGAAATCTGCAGGCGACAAGAAAATCAACGTGATCAAAGAAGTTCGCGGCATCACAGGTCTTGGCCTGAAAGAAGCTAAAGATCTTGTAGAAGCTGGCGGCAAAGCCGTTAAAGAAGGCGTTTCTAAAGCAGAAGCTGAAGAAGTAAAAGCCAAGCTGGAAGCAGCCGGTGCTGAAGTAGAAGTTAAGTAATTGACGCGCCTTCGGGCGTGATGATTTTAGGCTGATCCTGCGTTTTGTGGGGTCAGCCGCTCCTGTCTTAAAGAGGGCCTTTTAATAAAGACCTTCTTTCAGACAGGGTTCATTCGGGAGCTGGGGTTGGCACCTTGGCAAGAATAGGATGAACTTTGTTTCATGTGGCTGATTGGTTTGTGATGCCCGCACGAACCATGACGTGAACATTAGAAAAGGTGATAACGAGCATGCCTCAGACGCATTCAGGTATTAAACGTATCCGCAAATATTATGGTAAAATCCGTGAAGTTTTGGACATTCCAAATCTGATCCAAGTTCAGAAGAGTTCATATGATCTGTTCCTGAATTCAGGTGATCAGTCTCAGCCGTTGGACGGCGAAGGCATCAACGCGGTTTTCCAATCGGTTTTCCCGATCAAGGATTTCAATGAAACAGCCGTTCTAGAGTATGTAAAATACGATCTAGAAAAGCCAAAGTATGACGTTGAAGAGTGTATGCAACGCGACATGACATATTCAGCACCGCTGAAAGTGACATTGCGTTTGATCGTATTTGATGTGGACGAAGATACAGGTGCACGGTCTGTAAAAGACATCAAAGAGCAAGATGTATTCATGGGCGATCTGCCATTGATGACACCAAATGGTACGTTCGTTGTGAACGGCACCGAGCGTGTTATCGTGTCACAAATGCACCGCTCACCTGGTGTTTTCTTTGACCATGACCGTGGTAAAACACACAGCTCTGGTAAATTGTTGTTTGCATCACGCATCATCCCATACCGTGGGTCGTGGTTGGATTTCGAATTTGACGCCAAAGATGTTGTGTACGCACGCATCGACCGTCGTCGTAAATTGCCAGTGACAACATTGTTGTATGCCCTTGGTTTAGACCAAGAAGGCGTTTGCGATGCGTATTATGACACTGTTGGTTACAAATATGACAAAAAGAAAAACGCATGGGTAACGAAGTTTTTCCCAGAGCGTGTACGTGGCACCAAGCCGAGCGAAGATATCATTGATGCGAAAACGGGCAAAGTTATCGCAGAAGCGGGTAAAAAGGTTACGCCACGTTCAGTTAAACAACTGATCGAAGACGGCAAAGTGACCGACATCCGCGTGGCATTCAATGCCATCGTGGGCCGTTACGTTGCCAAAGACATCATCAACGAAGAAACTGGTGCGATTTACGTCGAAGCGGGTGACGAATTGACACTTGAGCACGACAAGGATGGCAACATCAATGGCGGTACAATTCAGGAATTGATCGAAGGTGGTATCACCGATATTCCAACATTGGATATCGATAACATCAACGTTGGCCCCTACATCCGCAACACAATGGCTGTGGACAAAAACTTGGGTCGCGACACAGCACTGATGGACATCTACCGCGTTATGCGCCCGGGTGAGCCACCGACCGTTGATGCCGCATCTGCATTGTTTGACACATTGTTCTTTGATTCCGAGCGTTACGATTTATCCGCTGTTGGTCGTGTGAAAATGAACATGCGTCTGCAATTGGATGTCGAAGATACACAACGTACATTGCGCAAAGAAGATATTATCGGTGTGGTTAAAGCATTGGTTGAATTGCGTGACGGCAAAGGCGATATCGACGATATTGACCACCTTGGTAACCGTCGTGTGCGTTCCGTTGGCGAATTGATGGAAAATCAATACCGCGTTGGTTTGTTGCGCATGGAGCGCGCAATCAAAGAGCGTATGTCCAGCGTTGAAATCGACAACATCATGCCACAGGATTTGATTAACGCGAAACCAGCTGCTGCTGCGGTGCGTGAATTCTTTGGCTCGTCGCAATTGTCACAATTTATGGACCAAACAAACCCATTGTCCGAAGTTACGCACAAGCGTCGCTTGTCAGCATTGGGACCAGGTGGTTTGACACGTGAACGCGCAGGCTTCGAAGTCCGCGATGTTCACCCAACCCATTACGGTCGTATGTGTCCGATTGAAACACCAGAGGGTCCAAACATTGGTTTGATCAACTCTTTGGCGACATTCGCGCGTGTGAACAAATACGGTTTCATCGAAACACCGTACCGTCGCGTTGACGGCGGCAAGGTGACAGATGACGTGCAATACATGTCAGCCACCGAAGAAATGCGTTACACAGTGGCGCAGGCGAATGCGAAATTGGATGATCAGGGTAAATTTGCCAACGATTTGGTGTCTTCTCGCCAATCAGGTGAGTACATGCTGAACACACCAGAAAACATCGATTACATCGACGTTTCACCAAAACAGTTGGTATCTGTTGCGGCATCGCTGATCCCGTTCCTTGAAAACGATGACGCCAACCGCGCGTTGATGGGTTCAAACATGCAACGCCAAGCCGTTCCGTTGCTGAAGGCTGATGCGCCTTACGTTGGGACCGGTATCGAAGAAGTTGTTGCACGCGATTCAGGTGCGGCGATTGGTGCAAAACGTGGTGGTATCATCGACCAAGTGGACGCGATGCGTATTGTTGTACGTGTGACGGACGCAATGGATGCGGGTGATCCCGGTGTTGATATTTACCGTTTGCGTAAATTCCAACGCTCGAACCAAAACACATGTATCAACCAACGCCCCTTGGTGAAGGTTGGTGATCGGGTAAGCATGGGCGAAGTGATTGCAGATGGTCCATCAACGGACATCGGCGAATTGGCCTTGGGTAAAAACGTGCTGGTCGCGTTTATGCCGTGGAATGGTTACAACTACGAAGACAGTATCCTGATTTCAGAACGCATCGTTAAAGATGACGTTTTCACATCCGTTCACATCGAAGAATTCGAAGTTGCGGCGCGTGATACGAAATTGGGTCCAGAGGAAATCACACGTGATATTCCAAACGTAGGCGAAGAAGCATTACGTAATCTGGACGAAGCAGGTATCGTTTACATTGGTGCCGAAGTTGGCCCAGCAGATATTCTGGTTGGTAAAATCACCCCGAAGGGCGAGAGCCCAATGACGCCAGAAGAGAAATTGCTGCGCGCCATCTTTGGTGAAAAAGCATCCGATGTGCGTGACACATCATTGCGTTTACCACCGGGTGATTACGGTACAGTCGTAGAAGTTCGTGTTTTCAATCGCCACGGTATTGAAAAAGACGAACGTGCGTTGCAAATCGAACGTGAAGAAGTTGAACGTTTGGCACGTGACCGCGACGACGAAGTTGGCATTTTGGATCGCAACACATATGCGCGTCTAAAAGCAATGATTATGGGCAAAAAGGCTGTGAAAGGCCCCAAAGGCGTCAAAGCTGGCTCAACGATTGACGATGCATTGTTGGAAACATTGTCCCGTGGGCAATACTGGCAGTTGGCATTGGAAGACGAGTCAGATGCGAAAGACATGGAATCGCTGAACAAACAATACGACCTTCAGAAAGGCGCGCTTGAAGCACGTTTTGAAGATAAGGTTGAAAAGGTTCGTCGCGGCGATGATCTGCCTCCGGGTGTGATGAAAATGGTCAAAGTATTCATCGCGGTGAAGCGCAAGCTGCAACCGGGTGATAAGATGGCTGGTCGTCACGGCAACAAAGGTGTGATTTCCAAAGTGGTTCCACAAGAAGACATGCCATTCTTGGCAGACGGTACACCCGTTGACTTCTGTTTGAACCCACTTGGTGTTCCATCACGTATGAACGTTGGTCAGATTTTGGAAACTCACATGGGTTGGGCTGCGCGTAACCTTGGCCGTTCCATTGACGAAAGCCTGAAAGAATATCGCCGTTCAGGTGATATGACACCAGTGCAAGAAGCAATGCGTATCGCCTACGGTGACGATCTGTACGAAGAAGCGTTGAAAGATTTGCCAAAGGAAAACTTCCTTGAAGCAGCTGGAAACGTGACGGACGGTGTTCCAATCGCCACACCTGTTTTTGACGGTGCCAAAGAGGCAGACGTGAACGACATGTTGACACGTGCGGGTCTGGATACATCTGGTCAATCCATCTTGTTTGATGGTCGAACCGGTGAGCAGTTCAGCCGCCCTGTGACAGTTGGGATGAAATACATCCTGAAACTGCACCACTTGGTGGATGACAAAATCCACGCACGTTCAACGGGTCCATATTCATTGGTCACGCAACAACCATTGGGTGGTAAAGCGCAATTCGGTGGTCAGCGTTTCGGTGAGATGGAAGTTTGGGCACTTGAAGCATATGGCGCGGCGTACACGTTGCAAGAGATGCTGACAGTAAAATCGGATGACGTTGCAGGTCGCACGAAAGTGTACGAAAGCATTGTCAAAGGCGAAGATAATTTCGAAGCTGGCATTCCGGAATCATTCAACGTGTTGGTAAAAGAAATCCGAAGCTTGGGACTTAACGTCCAGCTGCTGGATGCGGAGAGCGAGTAAGCGTTCGCGCTTACTCCCCTTAAACGAGATACAAGGATCATATCATGAACCAAGAAATCACTAATAACCCGTTTAACCCCGTCCAGCCGCCCAAGACGTTTGATGAAATTCAAATTTCCTTGGCGTCCCCTGAGCGGATCCTTTCATGGTCTTTCGGCGAAATTAAAAAACCGGAAACCATCAACTATCGTACGTTCAAACCTGAACGCGACGGCCTGTTCTGTGCGCGTATCTTTGGCCCGATCAAAGATTACGAATGTTTGTGTGGTAAATACAAACGCATGAAATATCGCGGCGTTGTTTGCGAAAAATGTGGTGTTGAAGTTACTTTGCAAAAAGTACGTCGCGAACGTATGGGTCACATCGATTTGGCATCACCCGTTGCACACATCTGGTTCCTTAAATCATTGCCATCGCGCATTGGTTTGATGTTGGACATGACATTGCGCGAATTGGAACGTGTTCTGTATTTCGAGCAATACGTTGTAATCGAACCGGGCCTAACCGACCTGAACTACGGTCAAATGATGTCCGAAGAAGAGTTTTTGGACGCCCAAGATATGTTCGGTGAAGATGCGTTTAACGCAGGCATCGGTGCAGAAGCAATCCGTGAAATGTTGTCAAACATCGATCTGGAAGCAGAAGCAGACCAATTGCGCGATGATTTGGCAGAAGCCACTGGCGAATTGAAGCCAAAGAAAATCATCAAACGTCTGAAAGTTGTCGAAGCATTCATCGACTCTGGTAACCGCCCAGAGTGGATGGTGATGACTGTTCTGCCAGTGATCCCACCAGAATTACGCCCATTGGTGCCATTGGATGGTGGTCGTTTTGCGACGTCTGATCTCAACGACCTTTACCGTCGTGTAATCAACCGTAACAACCGTCTGAAACGTCTGATCGAATTGCGCGCACCTGATATTATCGTGCGTAACGAAAAACGTATGTTGCAGGAATCTGTGGATGCATTGTTTGATAACGGTCGTCGTGGCCGTGTGATTACAGGTGCGAACAAACGTGCGCTGAAATCATTGTCAGACATGTTGAAAGGTAAGCAAGGTCGCTTCCGTCAAAACTTGTTGGGTAAGCGCGTCGATTTCTCTGGTCGTTCGGTTATCGTGACTGGCCCAGAATTGAAATTGCATCAGTGTGGTTTGCCCAAGAAGATGGCGTTGGAACTGTTTAAGCCGTTCATTTACAGCCGTCTTGAAGCCAAAGGTCTGTCATCGACAGTGAAACAAGCCAAGAAAATTGTTGAAAAGCAACGCCCAGAAGTTTGGGATATCTTGGACGAAGTTATTCGCGAACATCCCGTGATGTTGAACCGTGCGCCAACATTGCACCGTTTGGGCATCCAAGCGTTCGAACCTGTTTTGATCGAAGGTAAAGCCATCCAATTGCACCCGCTTGTTTGTTCTGCGTTTAACGCCGACTTCGACGGTGACCAAATGGCGGTACACGTACCATTGTCATTAGAAGCACAATTGGAATGTCGTGTGTTGATGATGTCAACAAACAACGTTTTGTCACCTGCCAATGGTAAGCCAATTATCGTACCTTCACAGGATATGATTTTGGGTCTGTATTACATCACGCTAGAACGTGAAGGTATGAAAGGCCAAGGCATGACGTTTGCAAACCCACAAGAGGTTGAGCATGCGTTGGATAATGGTTTGGTTCACCTCCACTCAAAAATCACCTGCCGCGTTGAACAAGTGAACGCAGAAGGCGAAGTTGTTTGGGAACGTTTTGAAACCACACCAGGTCGTGTGCGTTTAAGCACGGTTATGCCGCTGAACCACAAAGCACCGTACAGCCTGATCAACCGTCTGTTGCGTAAGAAAGAAGTCGGTGAAATCATTGACAGCGTTTATCGTTACTGTGGTCAAAAAGAATCCGTTATCTTCTGTGATAACATCATGACCATGGGCTTCACCGAAGCGTTCAAGGCTGGCATCTCGTTTGGTAAAGACGACATGGTTATCCCTGACAACAAGTGGACATTGGTAAATGAGACACGCGACCAAGTTAAAGGTTTCGAACAACAGTACATGGACGGTCTGATTACACAGGGCGAGAAGTACAACAAAGTTGTTGATGCGTGGTCAAAAGCCAACGACAAAGTCACCGATGCGATGATGGATGCAATTTCATCAATGCATGTGAACGAGAATGGCGCCGAAATGGAACCCAACTCGGTTTACATGATGGCACACTCTGGTGCGCGTGGGTCTGTGACGCAGATGAAACAGCTGGGCGGTATGCGCGGTTTGATGGCGAAACCAAATGGTGAAATTATCGAAACGCCAATTATCTCTAACTTTAAAGAGGGTCTGTCGGTTCTTGAGTACTTTAACTCTACTCACGGGGCGCGTAAGGGTCTGTCTGATACAGCGCTTAAAACTGCGAACTCTGGTTATCTGACACGTCGTTTGGTGGATGTTGCACAGGATTGTATCGTTCGCGAATGGGATTGTGGCACGGAAAAATCAATTACGGCACGTGCTGCGGTGAATGATGGCGAAGTGGTCTCATCCATGGCGGAACGTATCTTGGGTCGTGTATTGGCCGAAGATGTTATTCATCCCGCAACAGGCGAAGTTTTGGGCAAATCACAGGATTTGGTTGACGAACGTCAAGCAGATTTGATTGATGCGGCAAACCTTGTGTCCTTGCAAATTCGCTCGCCTCTGACATGTGAATCAGACGACGGTATTTGTGCGGCATGTTACGGTCGTGATTTGGCACGTGGCCACGGTGTGAACCCTGGCGAAGCGGTTGGTATTATTGCCGCACAGTCCATTGGTGAGCCGGGTACACAGTTGACGATGCGGACATTCCACATTGGCGGTGTTGCCCAAGGTGGCCAACAATCATTCCAAGATGCAAGCCAAGCGGGTAAAATTGAAATTCGCAAAGCAAACTTGTTGGTCAACCGCGACGGCGAACAAATCGTCATGGGTCGTAACGTTGAATTGGTTGTGATTGATGAAAACGGTCAAGACGCTGTTGTACACAAAATGGATTACGGTACCAAAGTGCTGGTTAAAACGGGTGACAAAATCGCACGTGGTGACAAGCTGTATGAATGGGACCCGTACACATTGCCGATCATCGCCGACAAAGGTGGTATCGCGAAACTGGTCGATTTGGTTGCGGGTATCTCTGTGCGTGACGTTACCGATGATGCGACTGGTATCAGCCAAAAAATCGTAACCGACTGGCGTTCAGCGCCAAAAGGTTCTGATCTGAAACCATCGATCATTGTTGCGGATGCAAAAACTGGTGAACCTGTGAACAACGATGCAGGCAACCCATTGCAATATGCGATGTCTGTTGATGCGGTTCTGTCTGTTGAAGATGGCCAAGAAATCTTGGCTGGTGATGTTGTTGCGCGCATTCCTCGTGAAGGCGCGAAAACCAAGGACATTACAGGTGGTCTGCCACGTGTTGCTGAATTGTTCGAAGCACGTCGTCCGAAAGATCACGCAATCATCGCCGAAATGGATGGTTACGTAGAGTTCGGTCGCGACTTTAAAAACAAGCGTCGCGTGAATGTGGTTTCTGCAGATGATGCCGATGTGAAAACAGAATACATGGTGCCAAAGGGTAAACACATCCCCGTCCAAGAAGGTGATTTCATCCAAAAAGGTGAATACATCATGGACGGTAACCCCGCACCACATGACATTCTGAACATCATGGGCGTCGAAGCATTGGCGGATTACATGATCGACGAAGTGCAAGACGTGTATCGTCTGCAAGGCGTGAAGATCAACGACAAGCATATCGAAGTGATCGTGCGTCAAATGTTGCAAAAGTGGGAAATCACGACATCCGGTGGCACAACTTTGCTGAAAGGCGAGCAAGTCGACAAAGCAGAGTTCGACGAAGCAAACGCCAAGGCAGTTGCCGCAGGTCGCGAAGCAGCCACAGGTGGCCCAATTCTGTTGGGTATTACGAAAGCGTCATTGCAGACACGTTCGTTCATCTCGGCTGCGTCCTTCCAGGAAACAACACGGGTTCTGACCGATGCGGCGACGCGCGGTAAGAAAGACAAGTTGATTGGCTTGAAAGAGAACGTGATTGTTGGTCGTCTGATCCCAGCGGGTACCGGTGGTGCAACGCATCAAATCAAGAAGATCGCAGCAGATCGTGATGCAATTGTGGTCGAAGAGAAACGTATCGCAGCAGAAGAAGCGGCGGCCTTGATGGCACCTGTGGAATCTGATGTGGATGTAAACGCAGTTTTCGACGCACCAAAATCTGATCTGGCTGATGAGGTGTTCAAAGACATCAGCGGCGACGGCACAGAGCAACCGATCTAAGGTTCACGACATAGAATTAAAAAAGGCCCTGCAATTGCGGGGCCTTTTTTTATGCGGAAAAGAATGTTGAAATTATTCGAGTTGAATAACCTGAACACGACCCTGTTCGGTCAATTCCCAAACGTCTGCACCAATGCACACCACGGCGGATAATTTGTCCCCCCACGCCGCACCTGTGTCGATATTCACACGGTTGCCGTAATGGGTCACTTCCTTGACAATGGTATGCCCATGTAAAATCAGTTTGGCCGCCATTTTTGGATTATCCAGCCAGTTTTTGCGGATCCAAACCAAGTCATCTTCGGATTGATCATTCAGCGGCCGATCCAAATTGACGCCTGCGTGGACGAAGAAGATGTCGTCGGTTTCGTAGGACAGCGGTAATTGGCGGATGAAATCAACGTGCGCGGCTGGCACATTCGCCACCGCCATTGCCAAAATCTCATCCAAACAGTCGCGGTAATTTTCGGGCACGGTCACGCCGTACGAGGCCAGTGTTTCCACCCCGCCGATACGATGATGCAACCAGCTGTAATCGGGTTTCAGATGTGGATCATGGCGATGTGGATCATCGAAAAACCATTCCATCAGGCGATCATGATTGCCCTTTAGTACCGTCCACGGTTTACCCGCCGCCAAGCCATCCATCAGATACGCAATTGTATCCTTACTGTCGGGGCGACGATCCACCAGATCGCCAATGAAAACGATGTGATGACTGTCTGCGCCTGATTTTACAAAATCGGCGTCGATACGCGCCATAATGGAATGCAACTGTTCAAGGTCGCCGTGAATGTCGCCAATGGCGTAGGTCAAATGTGTCATGTAAAACCTATATCGCGTTGATATTTTTCTGACAAGGCGACAAACCTAAAACAATCGCGGCACATCCAAGGCGGTGGCAGTCAATGGATCAATGCCCCGCCACAGATCAACCGCCTGTTCATATAACATCTGATCGCGGGGATAAATTTCGGCGATACGATCAATCAGGGCAGGGATTATCAATTCTTGTGGGTCAACGGGTTTCACCGATTGATTTCGCCCCTGCAGTTGTGACAGGTGATCGTCAATGTCTGGCACGATGTCGCGCAGCAAAGCCCCCAGTTGTGCATCCAAGTTTTCCAACAACAAAACCTTCAACCGGCAATCCTTGATCACGCCTAACCGCAGGGTCTGCATGGCCCAATGTCCGTTCGGGGGCAAATAATCCGTGTCCTGCATGCTGTGTTCCAACACATCAGCCAAGGCGATACAGTTTTTCAAATGATCCAGCGGCGTTTGAGGTGATCGTGTAAAACCCTTGGATTTATCCAACAGCTGATTCATCCGTTTGAACCGCCCCGTGCCATCTCCCATCACCTTGTCGAAATAAAGCGACAGGAAACGACGGGTCGGGTGGCGCATGACGACAAAAGCATGTTCTTGCGCCGCGATACCTGTGTGCGTTAACCCAAAATCAGATGCCTTGGGGAATGCATCATGTTGGCCATGAATTTTGCGTGGTTGCGCATACGGGTGTCCATGATCCAACAAATACATCAAATTACGCACCCGCGTGGCTCCGCATTTCAGAATGGGCAGGTTCCGAATGGGCAAGGTGCGGGTAGAGATTAGTAATCGGGTGCGGTGCATGGGTGCCTATTGTCGTAAAGGTGGTCGTAAAAGTATGTTTTAGAGAATTTTTAGGCCACTTTGGGTTTTGAAACGAATTGAATTGGGTTATTGGTGCGTATGAGCGCTAGATTACTGCTTTTTGCCCATCGGTAAACCAAGATTTGGCATAGTTTTAGCGATATTCCCAGACTCTGTTGACACCAAACCCGACTCCCCTTATAGCCGCGTTACCTGATAGGAGAACTTCGTTTTTTCTTGTTGGTTCTAATCTGAAAAGCTCGCTTTCTAGGTTATACAAGCCACAAATTGGCGGTCATGATCCAGACCTATGTCTCGATCCTCTGGTATTTATCGTTTCGAGCTAATGAGGGTTCGGGGCGGTGTTGGGTGCATGATCAGAGATTATGTGCCTATTTATGTTTGAAAAGGTAATATGGGGAACCAAATATGCCAACAATACAACAGCTGATCCGCAAGCCGCGCCAGCCAAAAATCAAACGCTCCAAGTCTCAGCACTTGGAAGCATGCCCGCAAAAACGCGGTGTATGTACACGTGTTTATACAACTACGCCTAAGAAACCCAACTCTGCGATGCGTAAAGTTGCGAAAGTTCGTTTGACGAACGGTTTCGAAGTGATCTCTTACATCCCTGGTGAAAGCCACAACCTGCAGGAACACTCTGTTGTTCTGATCCGCGGCGGCCGTGTAAAAGACCTTCCGGGTGTTCGTTACCACATTCTGCGCGGTGTTTTGGATACCCAGGGTGTTAAAGACCGTAAACAACGTCGTTCGAAATACGGCGCGAAAAAACCGAAATAAGGGTAGTATATTATGTCTAGACGCCACCGCGCCGTTAAAAGAGAAGTTCTGCCTGATGCCAAGTATGGCAACACAGTTCTAACGAAATTCATGAACAACTTGATGCTGGACGGACGCAAGTCTGCTGCAGAACGTATCGTATACGGTGCGCTTGATCGGGTTGAAACCAAGCTGAAACGCGCACCAATCGAAGTGTTCGAAGAAGCCTTGGAAAACATCAAACCAGCTGTCGAGGTTCGTTCTCGTCGTGTGGGTGGTGCAACATACCAAGTACCAGTTGAAGTGCGCGTAGAGCGTCGCGAAGCATTGGCCATCCGTTGGTTGATCAAAGCGTCACGCACACGCAACGAAAACACAATGGAAGAGCGTTTAGCAGCTGAATTGAT
>TARA_R110002096_G_scaffold122204_14_pt1 | contig 16693 bp, 14 predicted proteins | sample TARA_R110002096 | Tara Oceans TARA_R110002096 (sample SAMEA4397295) | marine metagenome | biome: Polar Biome; feature: [DCM] deep chlorophyll maximum layer (ENVO:01000326); material: water (ENVO:00002006), including particulate matter (ENVO:01000060) such as... | depth 35 m | reverse complement strand
CCGGTCAGCTCGCGGCACCCGCCGGGTGCGCGGCTGATAGATGGACCAGAGCGATTTTACCGCAAATGTCGACACGTATACGGCGTGGGCGGCCTGTTCCTCATCACTGAGACGCGGCGGCAGAGGTTCCGGCCTGGGCTTTGGATGCCAGAGATTGCCATCCTCATCCAGGCCCTCTTCGGGATTGGCTGCATTCAGTCCGAGATCCGCCTGAGCACCGCCCAGCAGTTCCAGATAGACCTTCGCCAGCAACTCGGCATCAAGCAGGGCACCGTGAAATGTGCGGTGGTTGTTGTTAACGCCGAATCGAGCGCACAGCGCATCAAGCGAATTCGGGCCCGCCGGATTTTTGCGCCGTGCCAGCACCAGCGTGTCGACGACACGCTCGTCCGGATAGGCCGGGCGGCCGATCGCCGTCAGTTCGGTGTTAACGAATCCCATGTCGAAACTGGCATTGTGGGCCACGAGAATGCCATCCTCGCCGACAAATTCCATAAAACCGGCAGCTACTTCGGCAAAAACCGGTTTGTCTTTAAGACTGTCCCAGGACAGGCCGTGAACATCAAAAGCACCCGGGCTGACTTCACGCTCGGGGTTGATATATTGGTGATAGGTCTTTCCCGTGGGAAACCGGTTGATCAGTTCCACGCAGCCGATTTCGATCAGCTTGTCGCCCTTGCGGGCATCGAGCCCTGTGGTCTCCGTATCAAAGACTATTTCGCGCATGGCTGGTTCACTCCGACTGGTCCAAGCCATATCTGCTTCGCGAAGCTGTTGTCCAGAGGAGGAGATTGTTTCACGTGAATCATTTGCGCAACTGGCCAAGAATATCGCGAACCTGGCGCTGCGCGTCCTTCAGTCCCTTGTCGGTAAGCACAATGAAATCCGCTCTGGCGCGCTTGTCCGCATCGCTCATCTGCCGCGACAGCAACTGGTCGAACCGCGCCTTTGTCATGCCTTTGCGTGCCAGAACCCTTTTTTGCTGGACCATTGGCGGGGCGCTGACCACCACGGTCTTGTCACACAACTCATCGGCATTGCTTTCAAACAGAAGAGGAATATCGAGCACGACGAATTCTGTGCCCTGGCTTTGCTGCCGGACGATGAAATCCAGTTCGGCCTGGCGCACCAGAGGATGAATGATGGCTTCCAGATCGGACAAGGCCTGCTGATCGCCGACAACACGTTGGGCCAGCGCCTCCCGGTCAATCTTTCTGTCCCGGAGCGCATCGGGAAATCTGGCGGCGACCAGCGGAACGGCAGGGCCGGAATACAGCTCATGCACCGCTGCATCGGCATCGAAGAGCGCAGCGCCCTCCTCCCGGAACAATTTTGCTGTGGTTGATTTTCCCATGCCGATGGAGCCAGTCAGACCGATGACAATGGTGCCGCTGTTCTGGTTCGGACCGGCAGACGAATTTGACCGGGATCCGGTTTCGGGCTCGTTCATAAATCCTGCAGCATATGGCGGTGCAATGCCTCCGTGACCTGCGGGCGGACGCCGAACCATTTCTCAAAACCGGGCACGGCCTGATGCAGCAACATGCCCAATCCGTCTACCGTGCGGTTACCGCGGCTTTTGGCTGCATTCAGCAATCCGGTCTGCAGCGGTGTGTAGACGATATCGGTCACAACGGCTGTCTATGGAAGTTCAACAAGTGAAATTTTGAGCTCATTCTGACCCACCATGCCAAGGCTGGTGGTGTTGACCAGCAAGCTTGTCTGTCCCAGTGCCGCCTCGGCGTCCTCCAGGGTCAGCGGCAGAAGACGGCAATTCCGCTTATTCGCGACAGCGGCAAAATGCGCGGTCAGCATTTCGGCCCGCGACAGGGTGCGATTGGCAAGGACAATTTTGCTGAAGCCGCGGCTGATCAGACCAAAGACAATGGCTCGTGCAGCGCCGCCTGCTCCCAGCACCACTGCTTTGCGGTTGGTATCCGTCTTGGGCCGATCCCATTGTGGCACTGCGGCATCGAGATTGGCGAGAAAACCGTAGGTATCGGTGTTGCTGACATGGAGAGCGCCGTGCTCGACCCAAAAGGTGTTTGCCGCACCCAGAATCCGCGCGGTTTCATCAGCCTGGTCGGCCAGTGCCAGCAAGGCTTCCTTGTGCGGAATGGTGGCATTGCCGCCGCTGTAATCCGCTATTCCCTGCTTAATTGCTGCCAGAAATTCCGCCAATCCATCCGGCGGCATCGATTCGGCTGCGTAACGTCCATGGATGCCATAGTGTTCGAGCCAATAGGTGTGCAGCCGCGGCGACCGGGAGTGCGTGATGGGAAATCCGATCACACAGGCGTGTATGTCAGGAGCGCCGGTCATTGATTCGGAGCCGCAACACTCATGACATCAGAATATTCTCGGACCGCAGCCAGGCCAGCAAGGGCAGAAGCGGTAATCCGAGAATGGTGAAATAATCACCGTCAATACTGTCGAACAATTGTGAGCCGGGACCTTCCAGTTGATAGCCTCCGACACTTTCGAGCGAATCCGGGCGGGTTACTGCGACATAGCGGCCAATAAATTCAGGCGTTAATTTACGCATTGCCATATGGGCCTGAGAGGTGTGCTGCCAGACGGTCTCGCCATTATGCACGACCACCAAGGCGGCGCTGAGTGTATGCGTCCGGCCGCTGAGCCACAGCAGCTTCTTGCGCAGGTCCTGATCATCCTCTGCCTTGTGGATGATCCTGCCCTCGCAGGTCAGTGTCTGGTCTGCGCCTATGACATGGGTATCTGGGAATTGGGGCGCGACATCTGAAGCTTTGGCCTGCGCCAGAATCAAGGCAAGATCACTGCCTTCAAGGGTATCGCCCACGGCGGCCTCGACACTGCGCTCGTCAATTCCGGCCTCGGCTGTGGTAATTTTCAGACCGGCAGCGCGTAACAGGCCCGCACGCGCCGGGCTTTTGGAAGCAAGGACGAGAGGCGCAAGCTGAAATTCCCCATAAGTGGCGGTCATGGCTTTTCCTGTCTGGTCTTGTGTGTGTTGTAAAGCGTCAGAATTGCGGCGGCGGTTTCCTCGATCGATCGTCTGGTGACATCAATAATCGGCCAGCCGCGCCGGGCACAAAGCCGGCGGGTCAGTGCAATTTCCTCGGCCACTGCATGTTTGTCGATATAGGCTGTATCCTTGGTATCCGCATTGATCGACAGCAGCCGGTGCTGGCGGATCTGCACAATCCGGTCAGGGCTCGCGATCAGACCCACTATGAAAGCCGTTGACATCTTGTCGAGAGCGTCAGGCAGCGGCACATCCGGAATCAGCGGGATATTGGCCGCCTTGACACCGCGATTGGCCAGATAAATCGAGGTTGGTGTCTTTGATGTGCGGCTGATTCCCAGAAGGATGACGTCCGCTTCATGAAGCTCCTCGCTCAACTGGCCATCATCATGAGACAAAGTAAAGTTAAGGGCATCAATGCGGCGGAAATACTCGGTATCAAGCGCATGTTGCGCCCCTGCCCGCTTGGCTGACTTGGCTCCAAGATAGGTCTGAAACAAGCTTAGAATCGGGTCCAGAACAGACAGCGCCGGCACACCAAGTTCGCGGCAGCTTTCCTCCAGCATGGCTGCGTGATCAGGCTCGATCAGAGTATACAGCACAATGCCCGGCGCGGTTTCGATTTCGGCTACCACCTTGGTGATATCCTTTTTGCTGCGCACCATGGTGTAGATATGCTCCCGCGCCTGGGCGGAATCATACTGCGCTGCAGCGGCACGGCCGACATTGATCAAAGTTTCACCGGTGGCGTCGGAAATCAGATGCAAATGGAAGAAGGTGGATTTTTTCACGTTAGATATCCACAAACTGTGGGCGAACCCTGTTGACGAATCATGAATGAGTTTTGGAGAAGTCCTGGCAAAATGTCCAGCGGCGCAGCTTGTTGCCGATGGTTAATAATAGATTAACAAATTGTGCTTAGTGGAGAATGAACGGGGTCACCGGGTGAAGTGTGGGGATAAAGAGTTTTGCTGGTTTGTTCAGCTTTAATCCACAATTTGTTTGATTTGGAGTGAGGGTTAAGGATTTGTTAATGATTGTTAAATTTGATTTTCCCATAGTTCGGCGGATTTGGCTTGGCGTTATAATCCGCTTTGTAAAATAAGATAATGACAGGAAAGATATGGGAAAAATGTGAAGCGTCATGAATCCCCGCTACTCACAGACAAATAATATAAACAAAAAGAAATTAAGACTTTATTAGGGAATTTTTGGGGAATGAAACGATCAGCCTCTGTGCTAGACAGAGCGTTGTCGCAAGTTAGAAATTCAAACCTTTGCCACTGCACAGTGGCCCATCGGATCATCTATGAACAAGCGCCTGCTGCAGGTTTTAAAAAGTGGCCCTGAAGACGATGCGCTTTGGCCCCCTCCGATCTGGATGATGCGCCAGGCTGGACGATATCTGCCTGAATACAGGAAGACCAGAGCGGAAGCCGGTTCTTTTCTGGATTTGTGCTACTCGCCGAAATTCGCCAAAGAGGTCACGCTGCAGCCGATCCGCAGGTTCGGGTTTGATGGGGCTATCCTGTTTTCAGATATACTGGTTGTGCCGGATGCGCTGGGCCGCAAAGTGAGTTTTGAAAGTGGCATCGGACCGCGACTGGATCCGATCAGCCCGGAGGACATTGCAGCGCTCGGCCTGAATGGGGCTTTGGATCACCTTCAACCGGTTTTGCAGGCTGTCAGTGATATTCGCGCAGCGTTGCCGTCAGAGACAACATTGCTGGGTTTCTGTGGGGCACCCTGGACAGTTGCTACTTATATGGTGGCTGGTCGTGGAACGTCAGATCAGGCACCGACGCGAATTTTCTCGCATAAATACCGAGTAGAGTTTCTCGATCTGATCGCAGTTCTGACCGCGGTGTCGATTGAGTATCTGTGCGCACAAATTGAAGCTGGTGCTGATGCGGTTCAGGTGTTTGACAGCTGGTCGGGGATCCTTGGGGAGGATGATTTCATCGAGTTTTGTGTTGAGCCGATGAAACAGATCGTTGCGGGCGTGAAGGCGCGGCATCCTGGGACACCGGTGATCGGGTTTCCTAAGGGAGCGTCGCTGCATTATGAGCGGTATGTCAGAGAAACCGGGATTGACTGTGTGGGTCTTGACTGGACTTTTCCGGTGGCATTGGCGAAACAGCAGTTGAGTTCTAGCGTGGTTCTGCAGGGCAACCTCGATCCCACCCGGTTGGTTGCGGGAGGCACTGCCCTGCGCGATGGGATCAGCGACATTCTCGACGCCGCAAAAGGTGCGCGGTTTGTGTTCAATCTGGGACATGGCATCACGCCGGAAACGCCGGTGGAACACGTAGTGGCGATGATTGAACAGGTTCGCAAGGGTTAGGAATTGTAGATGTATCTTTGGCTGAAGGCTTTTCATGTTTTGGCAGTGATTTCGTGGATGGCAATGTTGCTCTATCTGCCGAGGTTGATGGTGTATCATTGTTCAGCGGCGGCCGGCAGTGAGCAATCGGAAACGTTCAAGATCATGCAACGGCGTTTGTTACGCGGGATCGGAACACCGGCGATGCTTATCAGCTGGGCTCTGGGGCTCTATCTGATTGGAGCTGGCGGCTATCTGGGCGACGGTAGCTATTGGGTGCATGCCAAGCTGCTGCTGGTTATCCTGATGAGCGCAGTGCATTTTCGGCTGGCGTGGCATGTGAAACAGTTCGCATCCGACGAGAACCGGCAATCTGAGCGCTATTTCCGCATTATCAATGAAGTTCCGGCGGTGATAATGGTCGGGATTGTCATCCTTGTGGTGGTCAAGCCATTTTGAGCTGCGGACTGTTTTGGCCAGCCTGAAATGGCATCAAGTTCAAAAAGCTCTTGTGAATCGGCGGATTTATCGCTATTTCAGGAAAAACCCACCTTTGGCCCGATTAGGGCGCTTTCATAATTGTAACAGAATGTTCATCCGCACACATGGCTCTTGAACACAAAAGCGACTTAATCAACTGAAACAGGCTAGGTGCCATTTGTGGCATGGATGTTTGGTTTTCTGGGCTCGCTTGCAACTTTCACAAAAAATTTTAACCGACTAATGCGCGAGTGCCGCGCAAGGATTTGAACACACAAATGGCCGAGATGAAACTATCTGATCTGAAACTAACCAGCCCGACTGAATTGCTGCTGCTGGCAGAAAAGCATGAAATCGAGAACGCCAGCACAATGCGCAAACAGGAGCTGATGTTTGCGATTCTCAAACAACTGGCCGAGGAAGAAGTCGAAATTATCGGCGAGGGCGTTGTGGAATTGCTGCAGGATGGTTTCGGCTTTCTGCGCTCGCCACAGTCTAATTACCTGCCTGGGCCGGATGATATTTACATCTCGCCATCTCAGATCCGGCGGTTTTCTCTGCGCACCGGGGATACGGTTGAAGGCCATATCAGAAGTCCCAAGGATGGTGAGCGCTATTTTGCGCTGCTGCGGGTCAATACAATCAATTTTGCCGATCCGGACCAGGCGCGCCATAAGACCCATTTTGATAATCTGACGCCGCTTTATCCTGACGAGCGATTCAGGATGGAAATCGACGATCCGACCCGCAAGGATCTGTCGGGCCGGGTGATTGATCTGGTGGCGCCGCTCGGCAAGGGGCAGCGTGCTCTGATCGTTGCACCGCCACGCACCGGTAAGACTGTGCTGCTGCAGAACATTGCCAATTCAATCGCCGCCAATCATCCGGAATGTTATCTCATCGTGTTGTTGATCGATGAGCGGCCGGAAGAGGTGACGGACATGCAGCGCTCGGTCGATGGCGAGGTGATTTCATCAACCTTCGACGAGCCGGCGACACGCCACGTTCAGGTTGCTGAAATGGTCATTGAGAAGGCCAAGCGGCTGGTTGAACACGGCCGCGATGTGGTGATCCTGCTCGATTCGATTACCCGCCTGGGCCGCGCCTATAATACGGTGGTGCCAAGTTCCGGCAAGGTTCTGACCGGTGGTGTCGATGCCAATGCACTGCAACGGCCGAAGCGATTCTTTGGTGCGGCACGGAATATCGAAGAGGGTGGCTCGCTCAGTATTATTGCGACGGCCTTGATTGATACCGGCAGCCGCATGGATGAGGTGATCTTCGAAGAGTTCAAGGGAACCGGTAACTCGGAACTGGTGCTGGATCGCAAAGTCGCTGACAAACGGACCTTCCCATCAATGGATATTCTGAAATCCGGTACACGGAAAGAAGATCTGCTGATGAGCAAGGCTGAGTTGCAGAAAGTGTTTGTGCTGCGTCGCATCCTGTCCTCAATGGGTACCGTTGATGCAATTGAATTCCTTCTCGACAAGCTGAAGCAGACGAAATCCAATGAGGATTTCTTTGACTCCATGAACACCTGAGCGGAGTCTAAGGTAGGTCGGCGTCGATTCGTCTCCGTAACTACGCTGGCCCGATCAGGACCTCCGACTTTCAGGCAATGTGATGGCTGACACCGCCTTGTTCCGCGACACGATTTTCGCCTTGGCCAGTGGCGCTACGCCCAGTGGTGTGGCGGTTGTGCGCATCAGCGGCCGTGATGCCGCGTCTGCGCTTGACGTGTTTCACGTGAAACAAATCGAACCGCGGCGGGCGCACCTGACAGTTCTCAGAAACAGCGATGGCGAACCCATCGATCAGGCGCTGGTCTATTGGTTTCCAGGACCCGCCAGCTTTACCGGCGAAGATGTTGTGGAGTTCCACCTGCATGGCAGCGCTGCTGTGCTGAACGCGGTGTTTCAGCAATTGGGGACCTTGCGCAATTGGCGTATGGCGGAAGCAGGGGAATTCACCCGCCGCGCTTTCGAAAACGGCAAGATGGATCTGACCGAGGTAGAAGGCCTCTGCGATCTGCTTGCAGCACAGACGGAAAGCCAGCGCCGTCAGGCGCTGAACCAGTATTCTGGAAGTCTGAGCACATTGTATGAAGGCTGGCGACAGTCTCTGTTGGTACTTCGGGCTTCTGTCGAGGCGGATTTTGACTTTTCAGATGAAGAGGATGTGCCCGGTTCCGTTGCTGAATATGTCTCCGAAGATGCATTGTCACTCGCTCGTGAAATCGAGCAGCATTTGAACGATGGCCGGCGCGGTGAGATTATCCGCAATGGATTACGGGTTGTTCTGGTCGGCCTGCCGAATGCCGGCAAGAGCAGCCTGTTGAATGCCCTGGCTCAAAAGGACGTGGCCATTGTTACGGAAATTCCCGGAACCACGCGGGATGTCTTGACGGTTTCGCTCAATCTCGGGGATCAGCTGGTTATACTGTCCGATACGGCGGGGTTGCGCGAGAGCGATGATACGATTGAGCAGGAAGGTATGCGACGGGCGGAACAGGCAGCGCGACAGGCGGATCTGGTTCTGTCGCTCTGCCCGGCGGATCAACCTGGGTTCCATGTCGAGTTTGACTCAGAGAGTGACGGATATTTTCCGCCTGTTCTGAAAATACGAACCAAATTCGATTTAGTTAACCCAGACCAAGCAGAAGCTTCTGACGAAATTGATGTGTCAATCAAGGATGGGTGGGGGTTGGATGCGCTGATTGCTGCTTTGATTCGATTCGGCACCGTTTCTGTGTCAGCCGGAGGTGAAAGCAGCGGCAATCCTCTGGTCACGCGCGCCCGGCACAGGCTGGCATTGCAAAGTTGCGTTGATTCGTTGAGGCAGGCCGGGGATGACCATCTGCCGTTAGAAATCCGCGTCGAGTATCTGCGGACTGCATCGGATGCCCTGGGTCAGATCCTTGGCCGGATTGACGTTGAGGACATTCTCGGCCATATCTTTTCTGAATTCTGTATCGGCAAATGATGCCGTCAGCAGCGGACCGGCCCGACGCAAATGCCGGGGAACCGAATCCGGCCGGAATTGCTGGCACTTGCAAATAATCACTGTAACGGGACCCGGATTTGCGGGGAATTGATAATGCGCTTTGATGTTATCGTAATTGGTGGCGGGCATGCGGGCTGCGAAGCAGCCGCTGCATCGGCGCGCTTTGGCGCCAGAACAGCCCTGGTCACGCACTCGTTTGATACAATCGGGGCGATGTCTTGTAATCCTGCCATTGGCGGGCTTGGCAAGGGACATCTGGTGCGGGAGATTGACGCTCTGGATGGACTGATGGGCCGTGTCGCCGATGAGGCCGGCATTCAGTTCCGCATGCTCAATCAACGAAAAGGTCCGGCCGTGCAGGGACCGCGCGCGCAAATTGATCGCGGACTGTATAAAAAGGCCATGCAGCGCGAGATCACCGCTCAAACCGGTCTCAGTGTCATTGAAGCATCGGCAGAGCAAATCCTGACCGACGCTGCCGGCATCAGCGGCTTACTGTTGGACACTGGCGAAACGCTGCACAGCGCCGCGCTGGTAATCACCACAGGGACGTTTCTGCGTGGGCTGATCCATATGGGAAATGAGCGGGTTGAGGCCGGGCGCGTTGGCGAGGCCCCCTCAATCGGTCTGGCGCAATCGTTTCTGGCCCATGGCTTCAAACTTGGACGCTTGAAAACCGGGACACCGCCGCGGTTGGATGGCCGTACCATCGACTGGCAACAACTGCAGCAACAGCCTGGTGACGACATCCCGGTTCCGTTTTCATTTATGAATGACGAGATCACAACGCCGCAGGTAACGTGTCATCTCACCCGGACGACGCCGGAAACCCATAAGATCATCGCTGATAATCTCATGAAATCCGCAATGTATTCGGGGCAGATTTCAGGTGTTGGCCCGCGCTATTGCCCGTCGATCGAGGACAAGATCGTGCGTTTTGCCGAGCGGGATCATCACCAGATCTTTCTGGAGCCGGAAGGCCTCAACGATCACACGATCTATCCCAATGGCATTTCCACCAGTCTGCCGCGCGACATTCAGGATTTATTTGTGCGCAGCATTCCCGGGCTTGAGCAGGTCAGCATTCTGCAATCCGGTTACGCGATTGAATATGACCATGTCGACCCGCGTGAGTTAAAACCGACATTGGAAACCATCGCGCTGCCCGGTCTTTTTCTGGCGGGGCAGATCAATGGCACGACCGGCTATGAGGAAGCCGGCGGCCAGGGGCTGATTGCCGGAATGAATGCAGCGCGGAAAGCCGGCGGCTCGAGCGAAATCATTTTTGACCGGTCGGAAGCCTATCTGGGGGTTATGAGTGACGATCTGACCACGCGGGGCGTGACGGAACCCTATCGGATGTTCACATCGCGGGCTGAGTACCGTCTGTCGTTGCGGGCAGACAATGCCGATCTTCGCCTCACCGAGAAAGGCTATGCATGCGGGATTGTGGGCGACGAACGCTGGCAGCGTTTCGGCGCCTGGCAAGCAGAGTTTGCGTCTGCAGTGACGCATGCCAAATCAGTTGAAGTGTTACCATCTGCTTTGGCAAAAGCCGGAATTTCGATTAACCAGGACGGTCGGCGCCGGGACCTGTTTGGATTATTGTCTTATCCGACCGTCACACTTGAATCTCTGATTGATTTTTGGCCGCAGAGTGTTGGATTCAGTCCAAGGCTCAAGCAACAGTTGGAGACAGAAGCAAAATACGCGGTTTATCTGGACCGTCAGAAGGCAGATATTCACGCTTTCAGACGGGATGAACAAATTGCCTTGCCGATGGATCTTGATTTCAGCCTGTTGCCGGGGATCTCGAATGAGGTCTGTCAGAAGCTGAAGGTGGCGAGACCTTCGACCCTGGGACAGGCCTCGCGTATTGAAGGTGTGACCCCCGCTGCTCTGACTTTACTGCTTGCCTATGTCAAACGGCGCGGCAACGCTGCCTGATGCGTTGCTTCGGGAGCGCGGTGTGGGCTGTGTCGCGCTCTGAATTTCCTGTGGCAGCGAGAACCCGGCGATGAGCGACACTGCGGTAGAGCGTGAAGACTTCCTGCATTTTTATGATGTGCAGCCAGCCGTCATGGCCCGGCTCGACCGCTATGCCGCTCTGCTGGTTGAGTGGCAGCGCGCGAAGAACCTTGTCTCCAGTAGCACGCTGGACGGGCTCTGGTCGCGGCATATTTCTGATTGTTATCAATTGCTGCAATACGCCCCTGCCGACGCACATTGGCTTGATATTGGCAGTGGTGCGGGTCTGCCGGGCGCGGTGGTGTTGTTGGGACGCACATCACAGGAACAGGAACTGCCCGCCGGATCAGTAACAATGATCGAAGCCAATGGGCGCAAATGTGCCTTCCTTCGCGCTGTTTCACGTGAAACAGCGCGGCCGGCCATGATCGTAAATAATCGAATCGAGTCCGTACCGATCTCGGATCTGATTCATGTTCCGGATATCATCACTGCCAGAGCGCTGGCACCACTGCCAAAACTATGCGATTTGATGGCCCCGCTGATGGGACTCAAAACACGTGCACTTGTCCACAAGGGACAAGATTTTGCGTCTGAAATTGAAAAAGCATCTAAATATTGGGATTTCGATGTGATACAACACCAAAGTCAACTGGATGATAGCAGTGTGATTCTTGCCATTTCGAACCTGCAAATTCGCAGGTAATCGACTGCTTGGCTTGATGCAGCTGACGCAAATTTGTCTTCCACTTTGGATGAAAAGATCGTGTTGATGGACCAAAATACCAAACAAGATGGCGCTGACAGACTGGTTGCGGATCTGACTGCGGCGCGGCCAAGGGTGCTTGCCCTGGCGAATCAGAAGGGCGGTGTCGGCAAAACCACCACCGCCATCAATCTGGGCACTGCGTTGGCCGCGATTGGCGAGCGCGTGCTGATTGTCGATCTCGACCCCCAGGGCAATGCCAGTACCGGGCTGGGAATTGACCGTAAAACCCGGCAATGCTCAACCTATCACGTGTTATGCGGCGATGCCGTCATGAGCGAGGCGGCGATGCATACGTCAGTGCCGCGTCTTGATGTTGCGCCGTCAACGCTCGACCTGCTCGGGCTTGAGCTGGAGATTGCGCAAATGCCGGACCGGACCCACCGGCTGCGCAGCGCGATTGACGGTCTGGCACAGGCACCCGGAGAGGCTGGCGAGGCTTATACCTATGTGCTTGTGGATTGTCCGCCATCGCTCAATCTGCTGACCATCAATGCGATGACGGCCGCAGATGCAATTCTGGTGCCTTTGCAATGCGAATTTTTCGCCCTGGAAGGTTTGAGCCAGCTGCTGTCTACCGTGGAGCAAGTGCGCCGCACCCTCAATCCCAAATTGTCGATACATGGTGTGGTCCTCACCATGGTTGATGACCGCAACAATCTGTCTCACCAGGTGGCGGAAGATGTCCGCGCCCATATGGGGAACAAGGTTTACAATACGGTCATTCCGCGCAATGTCCGCGTTTCCGAAGCGCCATCCTATGGCAAACCCGTGCTGCTGTATGATCTGAAATGCCGCGGCAGTCAGGCCTATATGAAACTTGCCTCGGAAATCATCCAACGAGAGCGCACCCTTCGTGCGGCCTAAAAGCAAAAGAGCCCTAATCATGGCAGACGATATTTCCAGAAAGCGCCTTGGCCGTGGTCTTGCGGCCCTGCTGGGGGATGTGGATACAGATGCAGAAGCGGTCGAACGGGCCCGGTCGCAACGCCGCGTTCCGATTGAATTCGTCACGCCCAATCCGAATAATCCCAGACGCAGTTTTGCAGTGGAAGATCTGGAAGATCTGACCCGGTCCGTGCGTGAAAAGGGCATCGTTCAGCCGATCCTGGTACGCCCGCAGCCGGGCCAGCCCATCAGCGAAAACCGCTATGAAATCATTGCTGGCGAACGCCGCTGGCGGGCAGCCCAGCAAGCCGGTCTTCATGAAATACCTGTTTTAATTCAAGCGGTTAGTGACAAGGAAGCGCTTGAACTTGCGATCGTGGAAAACGTCCAGCGGGCAGACCTCAACCCGATCGAAGAGGCCCGCGGCTATCAGCAATTGCTCGACGGGTTTGACTATACCCAGCAGGATCTTGCCAGCGTAATCGGCAAGAGCCGCAGTCATGTTGCCAATACATTGCGGCTGCTGAAGCTGCCCGATCATGTGCAGCAATTGCTGCAGGCGGGCGAGCTTACTGCCGGCCATGCCAAAATTCTGGTGACGGCGGACGATCCGGCTGCTCTTGCGGCGCAAATCGTTGATGGTCATATGAGTGTCCGCGCTGCGGAAACCCTGGCACGCACGGCAGGCGGCGCGGGTTCTGCTTCCGGCACAACCAGGTCTGCTGCCTCCGCGCCCGTCAAGGATGCTGACACACAGGCGCTGGAGAACAGCCTGTCTGAAGTCCTCGGGCTGGTGGTTGATCTCAGGCATAAGCCGAATGGTGGCGGCGAGCTGCGCGTGAAATACAAGACGCTGGACCAGCTCGACTTCATCACTGCGAGACTGCGGCAATAATCGTCAATCCGGCCTTGGCGCAACCATCTGCAGACCAGACATTCCAGCACAGGCCCTAAGACCCGCCGGGCAAAAATCCGAGCGCTCGCACGCGCTGGGAGGCAGATCCGTGAATCCGATTCTATGGTCTTGTTCTTGCGGCAAAATACCACCATATTACTGGAGAGTTTTAACCGGGGTTGCTCATCCCATCTCTTAATTTGTTTCTAAGAGGAAATAATGGCTGATCTTAATCGTCGTACAATTGGGCAAGCTGGCGTCCAAACACAAGCCGGCATTGATGAAGGCCTGCGCGCCTACATGCTCAAAGTCTATAACTATATGGCCATCGGCCTTGCGCTGACGGGTGTTGCTGCCCTGCTGTTCGCCAATATGGCAACAACAGGTGATGCCGGCTCGGCTGCCGCACAATTGCCGAATGGCAAAATGCTCACCGATTTCGGTGTAACCCTGTTCACCTCGCCATTGCGCTGGGTGGTGATGCTGGCTCCACTGGGGTTGGTGTTCTTCCTGTCGTTCCGCGTCCATACAATGAGTGTCAGTGCCGCCCAGATCACGTTCTGGGCCTATGCTGCCCTGGTCGGTGTGTCGTTATCGTCGATCTTTGTGATCTACACACCAGAAAGCATTACGCAGGTCTTCTTCGTGACGTCCGCGTCTTTCCTGGGCCTCAGCCTTTATGGCTATACGACCAAAAAGGACCTGTCGGGCTGGGGATCGTTCCTGATGATGGGCCTGATCGGTATCATCATTGCGGCCGTGGTTAATATTTTCCTTCAGTCCAGTGCGCTTCAATTCGCCATATCGGTAATTGGTGTGCTGGTGTTTGCAGGGCTTACCGCCTATGACACGCAGCAGATCAAGGAAATGTACAATCTCAATGATGACGGGACCGTTTCCGGTCGCAAAGCCATCATGGGTGCTTTGAGACTGTATCTGGATTTCATCAACATGTTCATCATGCTGCTGCAGTTGTTCGGAAATCGCAATTAACCAGAGATGCCAATTTGAACATTTCAGAAACGCGGCCCAACCGGCCGCGTTTTTGATTCGGATGTGAAACCAGGTCTGCTGAAGAATGTCCGTTGACTTTTCCGGGGTTCAAATCTCGCCACCCGATGCGCAGGACCTGCCCTCCATTCAGGCGATTTATGCTGATGCTGTTCTGACCGGAACCGCCACATTTGAGCTGACGCCGCCGGATCTGGCCGAGATGACCCGGCGCTGCCATACCCTGACCGATCAGGGCTTTCCGTATTTTGTCGCCAGATCACTGGATGGCGAGGTGTTGGGTTATGCCTATGCCGGTCCCTACCGGCCACGGCCGGCCTACCGGTATACTGTTGAAGATTCAATCTATCTTGCACCCCCGGCACGCAGCCATGGGCTCGGCAAAGCTCTGCTGACTGCCTTGATTGAGGACGCTGCTTCGAAAGATTTCCGCCAGATGATTGCTGTCATTGGCGACAGTCAGCACACAGCCTCGATCACCTTGCATGAAAGGCTTGGCTTTAACCACGCCGGTATTTTCAGGAATGTCGGCTGGAAACACAATCGCTGGCTCGACAGTGTGCTGATGCAGCGGTCGCTGGGCGAAGGCGCGCTGCGTTCGGGAACCGAACGCGTCGAGGATGTTTCATGAGTCCGGACCACCGGCAGCCGGTCGAGCCGCCTGCAGTGGAAAATTACGCTCGGCCCGGTGCTCATTGAGAGTGAATGAATTCCCAGACTTTGGCGATGACGACAGAGCCTTCGCCCGCTGCGGATGCAACCCGTTTGACTGATCCGGCGCGCACATCGCCGACGGCGAAGATTCCCGGACTGGAGGCTGCATAGGGCGAGATCTGGCCGCAGGCATCTCCGGTTATGACAAAACCGCCTTCATCCAGATCGACAATACCGGCCAGCCAGTCCGTATTGGGTTCGCCTCCAACCATGACAAACACCGCCTCTGAAGAAATGGTCTGTTCCTGCCCGCTCTGATTGTCTGAGATGGTAACGGAACGCAATTTGGCATCACCCTGGAGGTCACAAATTTCCGTATGATAGTGAATCGTAATCCGGGGATCCGCCTGCAGCCGTTTTGTCAGATATTCCGACATTGAGGCGGCCAGCGAAGCACCGCGCACAAGCAAGTGAACATGTTTTGCGGAGCGGCTCAAAAACATGGTTGCCTGGCCGGCGGAATTGCCGCCGCCGACAATAATAATTTCGGTTTCACGGCAATAGCGGGCTTCAATATCCGTTGCAGCGTAATAAATTCCGGTGCCTTCAAAGCGCTCGAGGCCCTTCAGAGGAAGGCGTCGATACTGCACGCCGGTTGCAACAATGATCACTTTTGCGCAGACCGTGTTGCCATCATTGAGAGTCGCTGCAAAAAGTCCGTCATCCTGCGCCGCAAGAGCAGTGACGCGCCGCGGCATGGCAAAACGCGTGCCGAATTTCATCGCCTGTATTTCACCGCGCCAAACGAGGTCCGTGCCGGAAATTCCGGTTGGAAACCCCATGTAATTTTCGATCCGGCTGGATGTGCCGGCCTGACCGCCTATGGCGATGTCCTCAATCAGCAGCGCAGTCAGTCCTTCCGCCCCAGCATAGACGGCAGAGGCGACTCCTGCCGGACCGCCGCCAACGATCAGAACGTCAAAGACTTCGCGGGACCCGACTTCCTGATCCAGACCGAGCAATTTTGCTACCGATCCCGGTGTTGGTTCGGCTATAATTTCGTTGTCTCCCAGTATCATAGACGGTTCATCGTTGGGAATGTCGCAGGCATTGGCGGTCTCAATAGCCTCATCACTGCCGATCTCTAGCGCACGATAGGGTATCCGGTTGCGGGTGAGAAATTCCGCAACACGCCGTAACTTGGGACTGGTGTCGATGCCGATCAGACGCAGCGTGCTGTCGCTGTCTTCAACTTGGCGGCGCCGGCGGGCGGCGAAGACCGTCAGAATGATATCCGACATTTCTGGATTTCGCGCCATCAATTCAAGCATCGGTTCGCGATCCACAGCGATCATCCGGGTTTCCCGGACAGCCCGCATCGGAAACGAATAGGCGCCTTCATTGAGGAAGGCGATTTCACCCAGAAACTGAGTTGGTCCCAGTGTGGTCGGCAAATGACGCTCGCCGGTCACCGGATCGGTTGCTTCGACTTCGCCCTCGACAATGTAGTAGAACGTGTCCATTCGGTCGCCTGCCTGAGCGATCATATCGCCTTTGGCAAATACCTGTTCACGGCCGGTCCGGCGCAGCGCCTCAACGTGTTCGGGATAAAGCGGCGTGCGCTGCATCTGGCGCAGATTCCCGGCAAGAGATTCCATACAGGTCAGCTTTCGATCGGGTTGGGGGGCAGAGCAGCCA
>TARA_R110002096_G_scaffold76069_26_pt1 | contig 16718 bp, 17 predicted proteins | sample TARA_R110002096 | Tara Oceans TARA_R110002096 (sample SAMEA4397295) | marine metagenome | biome: Polar Biome; feature: [DCM] deep chlorophyll maximum layer (ENVO:01000326); material: water (ENVO:00002006), including particulate matter (ENVO:01000060) such as... | depth 35 m | reverse complement strand
ACGGGCGCCGGCGATTGCGTCGCATTCCGGGGTACGGGCATTGGCTGACCATCCGCGCAACCTGACCGACGAGCAGATGAAACTGCTGGCGGCGCGGGGCGGTGTGATGCAGTTGGTCGCCTATACCGGTTTTGTCAAGGCGGATCCCGCCCGAAACCAGGCGGAAGAAGCATTGATGCAGAAAATCGCTGCGGAGAATGGCTGGGCGGCGAATGATTATGAGAAAATAGAACTGACCCCGGCCTGGAAAACGGGACACGCCGCCCTGGACCGGAAATATCCGATCGCGACCGTGGCGGAATTTGTTGACCAGATTGATTATGCCGTGAAACTGATTGGTATTGATCATGTCGGCATCAGTTCCGATTTTGACGGCGGCGGGGGAATCACCGGCTGGGATGATGCGTCGGAAAGCCTGTCGGTGACCCGGGAATTGCTGTCCAGAGGGTATTCAGAGGCGGATATCGCCAAGATCTGGGGCGGAAATCTGTTGCGCGTGTGGGAAGAAGTAGACCGGATCGCAAGGGAAAGCGCCCCTTAGAGGGGGATGGAAACAATATTCATAAATTTTTATGTTAATCTTTACGAGGTTTTTACAGGTTTTTCGTATAATCAGGTCCAGTAGTGATAATCCGAGTATAGATTATTCTGTGACAATCGCAAACCGTCGGTAACGGCGAGACGCAAAGCTTCTGGTCCCGGTGTATGCCATTAAGGGATAGCAGAGCTACCGTAAGGAGATAAAAAATGGCCCATACGAATACAGTGAATCCCAATGCCGATTCTTCGCATAATTTCGAATATAAAAAAGAACTGGCTTTTCAGCTGGTTAAACGGTTTGGTATGACGGCCGCCCGTCAGACCTGCATCGCCAATAAATGGGACGATGTCCTCAAGGCGGTGGATTCTGTCCGTCCACATTAAGCGTCCGGATTATCTGATCGTTTTTCACGGGTTGTGAAGAACCAGAAGCCGTCCTCGCAGGGCGATCCGGCGACCACATTGGCGTCTATTATAAAGAGCAGATTTGACATCATTCTACCGAGAGATGATGTCAAATCTGCTCTTTTGCATTTCAGGGGGGAAATGGACATGGTTTTGACTTCTTTATCTGTAATTGTTCCGCGACTCATTCCGGTAGCGCTATATATTTCATGCAAGATTCGGTAAGCACCATATAATTTCTGTGAAATTCGTTTTTATAGAAGAATATTTTTCTTCTTAAATATTTTGCTTTTCAAAAGTTACTCATTTCTCTTGCTCATTCTCTAAGCCACAGTAATCACGTAACTTTTTTAAGGGTGTGTAATGTTATTTTATTACGCACTAAAAATTGAAATTCGTGTCAATGGAAAGTTTTTTTTTATTTGAGGTCAGGGAGCCCTTGTAAATTACACAGAAACTAGGATAGTGTTCCATCAGTCCAGCTGTCCGGGTTCTATCTTATAAGAAGAATGTGGGATATGGCCGGATGGGATAGTGAGGCTGACAGGCGCAAAATATAATAATCCTCGACTGAGATCGAGGGTGCTGTGTCTGGCTCACGAAATTTGAAATGTTAATGTACTCATAGGGGAGTAGCTTGATGGTCAAAATTAGTTTAAGTTTAAAGAAGTTTTTCTTTATGGCTTTAAGCTATGCTCATCTTAAAATTTTAAAGCTATTTTTCTATTCATTAACGGCCATTTTACATGGCGCAAACTTAACAACTCAAAAAAAGCTGTAGGAAGAATAATGATTAAGCATCGAGTTAGAACTGTCGTTCTTTCCGCCGTTGCTGCGGGTGCCCTTGTAATGGGTGCAGGTAGCGCGGGTGCCACTGATTTGGAAGACATTCTGGAAGTCGGAGTGAAAGCCAATCAGGTCGCACAACAATCACAGGAAAAAATCAACAAGACCGTTGATCAGACTGATAAACTTATCGGTCAGTACAGAGGTGTCTTGAGAACGATTGAAGGTCTGCGTATTTATAACGCACAGCTTCAACGTCAGATTGACCTTCAGAATGTTGAAATGGGCAAATTGTCCAAATCCATTAAAGGCGTGACTGAAATCAAGCGTCAGATTACTCCATTGATGATGAAGATGGTCGATGCTTTGGATGAGTTTATCGAGCATGATCTGCCGATTAAAAAAGCTGAACGTATTGCCGGTATTGAACGTCTGCGCGAGCTGATGGACAATCCGAATATCGACGCATCCGAAAAATTCCGGAGCGTATTTGAACTGTATCAGATCGAAAGTGAATACGGTCGTGCGGTTCAGGCTTACACACAAAAAGTCAATGTTGGCGGCAACGAACTGGAAGTGGACATGCTTCACATCGGTCGTGTGGCGCTGGTGTATCAAACCCGTGACGGTAAACGGTCCGGTATGTGGGACAGAGAAAATGACCAGTGGATGGAACTGGACGATTCTTACCTGAAACCAATCCGTAAGGCATTGTCGGTTGCGAAAAAAGAAGCTGCTGCTGATACGCTCCTGAGATTGCCCATTACAGCACCGAAGCCTGCTACGATGGAGACAGCAAAATGAGAAAATTAGTTAGTGTAATCATTGCTGTTGCTATGGCCGGATTCGGCTCAACGGCATTCGCGCAATCCGCTGCACCAGAAGCGAAAAACCTGGATGAGCTTCTTGAGCTTGTCAAACAGGGCGCTTACCAGCAAAATCAGGAAAACAAGCGTCGCGAACGTGAGTTCGTCGAGCAAAAATCGCAACAGGCAACTCTGTTGGCCAATGCCCGCAACACCCAGAAACAGGAAGAGCGTCGCTCTGATCGTCTGGAAGCGGAATTTAAAGCCAATGAAGACAAAATCGCCAAACTGGAAGAAGAACTGTCTCATGAACTCGGCGCTCTGAAAGAGCTGTTCGGTGTTCTGCAGCAGGTTTCCGGTGATGCGAAAGCCGTTTTCAACGGGTCCATTATCTCCGCCCAGTTCCCTGGTCGTGAAAAATACCTGAATGATCTGATTGCGAAAGCTTCCAGTTCTGAACTGCCGACCATCGATGAAATCGCCGGTCTGTGGTTTGAAGTTCAACGTGAAATGACTGAATCCGGCAAGGTTGTGAAATTCAACGCCGATGTTCAGTATCCAAGCGGTGAAATTGAGAACAAAGAAGTGGTCCGTGTTGGGACATTTAACCTGATTTCCGGTGGTAAATATCTGGAATGGCGTGCTAAATACCAAAATATTGCTGAACTTCCTCGTCAACCAAAAGAGCGTTTCCTTGAAACGGCAGCTGGTTTGCAGGCGGCAGATTCCGGTATCGCACCATTCGCACTTGACGTCTCTCGTGGTACCATCCTCGGTCTGTTGATCCAGGATCCAAGCATCATCGAGCGTATTGATCAAGGTGGTATCATCGGTTATATTATTATCTATGGCCTTGGTCCTCTCAGCCTGCTGCTGATCATCGTTTCCGGTCTGACATTGCTTGTCACACGCGGAAAAGTGAAAGCGCAAATCCGCAGCGATGAGGTGAACGAGAATAACCCGCTGGGTCGTGTTCTGAGTGTTTATGACAACAACAAATCTGTTGATGTGGAAACACTGGAGTTGAAACTGGATGAAGCCATCCTGAAAGAAACTCCATCTCTTGAACGCTTCCTGACCATGATCAAAGTGATCGCCGCGGTTGCCCCTCTTATGGGTCTGCTTGGTACGGTGACCGGTATGATCAATACCTTCCAGTCTATGACACTGTTTGGTACGGGTGATCCGAAGCTGATGGCCGGTGGTATCTCACAGGCGCTTGTTACCACTGTTCTGGGTATTGTTGTTGCCTTGCCAACCATCTTCCTGCACTCAATCGTAGCAGGATGGAGCAAAGACATCATTCATACTCTTGAAGAGCAGAGTGCTGGTATCATCGCCGTCCACGCGGAACAGGGTCAAAAAGGAGCCTGATCATGTATGAGCTGATAGATGCATTTGAAAATGTGCGGGATTTTATGGAGAAGGGGGGACCTGTTCTCACCGCGATATTCATCATCATCTTTCTGCTTTGGGCTTTGGTGTTCGAACGTATGATGTACTTCAGAACCGGACACCGTAAACAAGTGAATGAGGTAATGGCAACCTGGGAGGCGCGCTCTGAGCGCACCTCCTGGTACGCCACCCAAATTCGTGAAGCCATGATCAGTCAGGTGACCATGGATCTAAGAAGTAATCTGTCATTGATTAAGACATTGGTGGCGATTTCGCCACTGATGGGACTTCTTGGAACCGTATGGGGTATGATTGAGGTTTTCGATGTTATGGCAATTCTGGGCAGTAGTAACGTTAAGGCCATGGCGGCCGGCGTTTCTAAAGCCACTATTCCGACGATGGCCGGAATGGTTGGGGCCCTTTCCGGTGTGTTCGCGTCTTCCTTCTTGGAAGGCCGGATGAACAAGGAAGCTGAATTGCTCGAAGACCATTTAACAAAAGATCATTGAGAGAGTAGATATGCGTAAACACGCTGCAAAACAAAATGATGATGCTGAAATTGATATGACACCGATGCTAGACATCGTGTTTATCATGCTCATCTTCTTCATCGTTACCGCCTCCTTCTTGAAGGAAGCCGGTATCGATATCAACCGCCCGGATGCTTCCACAGCTGTGAAAGCGGATAAGGCGAATATCATGATCGCGGTAAGCGAGAAAAACGAAGTCTGGATGGAGAAACGTCGGGTTGACGTGCGGGCGGTACGGGCCAATGTGGAACGTCTGCGGGCAGAAAACCCCGAAGGTTCTGTCGTCATCCAGGCAGATGTTGACGCCAAGGCTGGTGTCGTCATGGAAGTGGTTGACGCGGTCCGTATGGCCAATGTCAGTGACTATGTGGTAGCGACGAAAGAGAATTAGATGATCGCACGCTATTCACTCGCAACCATATTCGCGATCCTGATCACCTTCTCCCTTTTCTGGGGCATGCAATATCTTATTGCCCTGGACAGTAATGCGAAAAAGGAAAAGATTGAAGGTCAAAAGGTCGAGATTGGCGAAGTGCGGCAAGCTCAGGAAATTGAGCAGAAGATCCGCAAACCCGATAAGCCCGAGGAGGCTGATACCCCCCCGGAGACTCCAGAAATGGATATGGATACCAATATTGACAATGTGAATACCGGTATCGAAATTGGCATGGCACCCGTTACCGCGGAAGTGAGTGTTTCAGGGGGCGGCGGTTTCGCCGCCAGCGATGGCGACTATCTGCCCATCGTGAAAGTGGCGCCGGTTTATCCGCGTCGCGCTCAGGAACGCGGTCTGTCCGGTTATGTTATCGTGGAATTCACGGTGACAAAACTGGGAACGGTTGTTGATGCCAAAGTCGTCGAGAGCACAAACTCTGTATTTGACCGCAATGCCATCAAGGCGGCGTTGAAGTTTAAATACAAGCCAAAAGTTGTCGATGGTGTACCCATTGACGTCGCTGGTGTTTTGCATAAAATCACCTTTGAAATGGCTGAGGACTAGAGGAGTATGAGCATGATAACGATGACTAAACTTACCAAGACCCTCGTGTCAGCTACGGCTCTTTGTGGTGTAATGACATTGGCCTCCCTGTCCCCGGCATTGACCGGGGGCGCGGGCCAGGCTTATGCCGCGACCGACAAGGAAGACCGGAAATTTGAAGACCGGAAAACACGCAGGACTCCGGCCCTGAGTGAAAAAATCTATAAAGTTCTGGGTAAGGCTCAAGAACAGGCTGATGCGGAAAATTATCCGGCTGCCCTGCAAATTCTTGAGGAAGACCTGGGGTCGAAGATTGACAAGCTCAATTCTTACGAACGGGCGCAATATTACAATTTCAAAGGTTTTCTTTACTACAGTCAGGAAAATTATCCTAACGCTTTGAAGGCTTATGAAAATGTTTTGCGCCAGGAAAACCTGCCCGCCGCCATGGAAGATACGACAGTTTACACCATGGCCCAGTTGTACTTCATTCAGGAGGACTACAATAAGTCCATCGAGATGATGAACCGCTGGATGGAGTATCAGCCCAACCCGACCGCCCAGCCTCTGGTGCTTTTGGGTCAGGCCTATTACTCTCTTGGTACCATTGAAGGTGTTGCGAAGGCGGAAGCCGTCCGGAATTTCAAGAAGGGTATTCCATATATTCTTCAGGCGATTCAGCTCTACGAAGATGCAGAGAAAGAACCGAAAGAGAACTGGTATCTGTTGCTTCGGGTGATGTATTTCGAAATGCAGGACTATCAGAAAGTTGTCGATATTCTGGAAATTCTGGTCAATAAATGGCCAAAGAAAGAATATTGGCTTCAGCTTGCCGGCATGTACGGCGAGATGGCTTCTGACGAGAAAGATGAGAAAAAACGTTTCGCGCTTGAAAAGAAGCAATTGGCAACATATGAAACGGCTTATCGTCAGGGCTTCCTGCAAAAGAGCAGCGAACTGGTCAACATGTCCCAGCTTTATCTCTATCACGAAACCCCTTACTGGGCGTCCGTGGTTCTGGATAAGGGTCTGAAAGATGGCATGATCGAAGAGACTGAGAAGAACTATGAAAATCTTGCTCAGGCCCGGATCAACGCCCAGGACATGCGTCCTGCTCTCGCACCGCTGAAAAAAGCCGCTGAAATGTCCGAGGATGGCGAGTTGTATCGCAAACTTGGTCAGGTTTATATGCAGCTTGACGAGTATGAGAATGCAGCCAAATATCTTGGTCTCGCCTTGAAAAAAGGCGGTTTGAAACGCCCGGACAAGGCTGCGATCTATCAGGCGATGTGTTATTTCAATCTGGGTCAGCTGGACAAGGCGCGCGAGTCTTTTGAAGTCGCCGCCAAGGACAAGCGTACTCGGAAAGAAGCCCAACGCTGGATACGCGCTCTGGCGAAAGAGCAGCGTCGTCTGGACCAGATCAAGGAATTCCTCAGCTAAGCGAGGTTCTTGAAAAGGCTACTGAAAACATATGCAAAGCAGGGCGGTCAAGTGGCCGCCCTGCTTTTTTTTATCGGGATAAGTTCTGAGAAGTCTTGTGTGTTATTTCAGACTATTCTATCGTAGGCTAAAATCTTGGAATGAGATAAATTCTATTGAGGACATAAAGGCTGGCTTTTCGACAACAGCCTTCGGGATAGTTTATGACATTACTTGCACATATCATGATTTCGACGACCTATGCTCTCATCGCAACGCTTGTAGGTTTTGTGCTGCCGCGGATTTTCGTTTCGCTTGATACGACAGAAGGACTGATAGCCGCGAGTGTGGTTTTTCTCATCGGGGTGCAGCTGCACTGCATGTATATCTGGAAATTTGGCAAAACAGATACTGTTAACCGGCTGCTTGCGCTTCATCAGGATTATCAGGTGACGATTGATCGCCTGGAGGAAAACAAGCGCGAACAGGAAGCGTTGCGCGAACAGGTTTATAAAGCCGGGAATGAAAAAGACAAAGAAATCATTTCCGAAATGCATGTTCTGCAGACGCTGTTGAATCAGGTGATCGAAAAATCGGGTAAATCCCTGGAGCACCGGGTGGATCAGGCGCATGCTCTCGAAGGGGCGAAACAGTCCGGCAAGAAGATCTTTCAGCCAGACCTGCAAGAGCTGGAACGGAGCGACGGCGAAGTCCTGAATATCATGCATCATGCGTTGGAAGGAAACCGGGTTGATCTGTATCTGCAGCCGATCGTCGCCTTGCCGTCCCGCCGGGTGGTGCATTATGAATCCTATAGCCGGGTGCGGGACGACGAGGATAATGTTATCTTTCCATCGCAATATCTGCGTCTGGCCGAAGACAGCGGGCTTGTGGGCACGCTGGACAATCTTTTGTTGTTCCGCTGTATTCAGGTTATCCGCCGTCTGGGGCCGCGCCGCCCGGACCTGCGGTTTTTCTGCAATATCTCCTCCATATCGCTGAATGATAAGGAATTTTTCCCGCAGTTCGTTGACTTTATGATGGAGAACAGCGAATTGTCGGACCGGTTGGTGTTTGAATTCGCTCAGAAGGATGTCTTGCGACAATCTTCTGGCGTTCGGCGCAGCCTGGCCAATCTGGGCCGCCGGGGCTTCCGATTCTCCATGGATCAGGTGATGGACATGAATGTTGATCTGGCGGATCTGGGGTCACGGTATTTCCGCTATGTGAAGGTGGATGTGGCGATGATTCTGGAACAGAATCTCGATATCCATCCGGACGACCTTAAAGAATCCTTCGCCCGCTATGATCTGGATCTGATTGTCGAGAAGATCGAAACCGACCAATCGATTGTCGAGATACTTGATTTCGGAATCGATTATGGTCAGGGCTTTCTGTTTGGGGAGCCGCGGCTGAGTAGTGATACCCGTCTGGACCTTTAAAAGGCCTCGACGCCAGAATAGAAAAAGCCGCTGACCAGAAGGTCGGCGGCTTTTCGGATTTTGTCAGCAGGAACGGATGGTTTGTTCTAGGAAAACAATGCGTCGATATCTGACTGGGTGGTTTTCTCTTCCGCTTTCGGGCTGAGTCCGGCGGCGGCGTCTTCTTCATATTCGACGGGCTTTGGCAGTTTGGCTTTTGACTTGTCAGCGGCCCGGGCCTCGGCTTTGCGTTTCTTCGCCTGCTCGATGAGATTAAGTTCTTTCTCTTCTGGCGGTTCCGGTTCAGCAGCAGCCTTGGTTTCAGGTTGCGCTTCTTCCGGGGAAGCCGCGACAGGACTTTCCGGTTCCGGTTCAGAAACCGCCGGCTCGTCTGTGTCCGCGGGGGCGCCATCAAACATAAAGTCGATGTCATCCGCACTGGAATTTTCTGTGACGTCTTCCTGGTCCGCTGTGGGGGCAGCAGGGGCGTCTTCAACGACGTCCTCTGCGGCGCTTTCCGCAGCGATTTCTGGAGCTTCCTCGGCAACGGGGGCTTCTTCGGGGCTTTCAGAAGAGCTATCGTCGTCCTGCGTACCGTTCAGCAGGTTGTCGATTTCACTCTGGTCAATGCCTTCCCCTTCCAGGGCGGGACCATTGAGCAGGGCTTCTTCCTCTGATCTCTCATCAGCGGGTTTGGCCTTGTCGCCTTCGATAACCCCGAGAATATTGATCAGTTTGGCGACGCGGTCCTCCACATGTTCAAGTGTGCTGACCACCTTGCTGATTCTCTGGCCTGTGATGTCCTGGAACGAACAGGCTTCAAAAATCTGCATAACGGCATCATTGATGGTTCCGGTATAGGCGTCCATGTCGCTGGGGTCAGCTTCCATGATGCGCTCTGCGGATTCCATGATGGAATTTGTCGCGCTCTCGGTTTGTTCGACGATCGCTTCGAGTTCCAGTCCGGCCCGGGGGATTTTTGCGGAGTCACTATGTTCTGGCGACAGAGAGGCAATTTCCTGACGAGCATCATCCATATAGTCGGCGAGAGACTGACATTCCTGATATATGGTCAGGTCGATCGACTTGAAATAGCTTTCAAGGGATCGCATCAAAATCTCTGTCAGCGCCGCGACATCAGGCAAGGAGACCGAATGATGGTCGCCATTGCGCAGGCGGTCCACCAGGGGACCGATATGCTCCGGTAAAAGCCCGTGACCCATTAGAATTCTCCAAGTACGCTGGACAGCTTCTGCTTCAGGGTTGCCGCGTTGAAAGGCTTCACAATATAATTATTCACGCCAGCTTTTTTGGCCGCGATCACATTGTCGGTTTTGGATTCCGCCGTGACCATGATGAAAGGCGTCTTTTTCAGCATTTCGTCAGCGCGGACTTCTTTGAGCAACTCATAACCGGTCATGGGTTCCATATTCCAGTCAGAAATAATGATGCCGTAATTTTTAGACCGCATTTTATTCAAGGCTTCGGCGCCGTCACTGGCTTCATCTACATTGTTGAAACCGAGTTGTTTCAACAGATTCCGAATAATCCGCAACATTGTTTTATAATCGTCCACGATCAGGACGGGCATTGCTTTATCTACAGCCATAATTTTTCCGTTTACATAACTAAAATACATTGTTTTCGGCAAGGTGGGGTTAACCACGTTTTCCTTGCAACTATTTGAAGCTATCCCAATCCTTTAAAAAAAAGGTTAATGACCTGGCCATGATGTGGTTTTTTTATTTGCTTTATCGTAGCGAGGGCTTTACCCAAGATCAGAAGTGAATTTATCAAGGTAAATTGAAGGGTGTTGTATGTCGGATGTGAAAGAAGCCTGCTTTGAGGAACTGGGTCTGGGCCAGTCCTGTGTGACCCATAACCGGGTGACGGGAGAAGATATCATTAAATTCTCCGAAGTCACGGGGGACGTCAACCCCATTCACCTGGACGCGGCCTATGCGGCAGAGTCGGTTTTTGGCGAACGGATCGCCCATGGCATGATCTCGGCGGGCTATATTTCCGCTATTTTCGGCACAACATTTCCGGGACCCGGGACCATTTACTTGTCCCAGAGTCTGAAATTCAGGGCGCCGGTGAAAATTAATGATATGGTGGATACCACCGTCACGGTGACGGAACTGAATGAAAAACGCAAGCGGGTCACACTGTCCTGCGAATGCAAGGTCGGTGATACAGTTGTTCTGACCGGGGAAGCCCTGCTGATGGTGCCGAGCCCAAAAACCGCATAACCTGGACGAGTTGATGACCCGATTGAAGGAAAAACCAGTGACCATGAAGATTTTCAGGCATTATGAACACCTGCCCGATGCGGCGAAGGGCAGTGTTGTTGTGTTGGGGAATTTCGATGGCTTTCACAAGGGCCATCAGACTGTGGTCGGTCGGGCGGGACGATTGGCGCGGGAAATGAACACTACTTTGTCTGTTCTGGTGGTCGAGCCCCATCCGCGGTATTTCTTCAATCCTGATCAGGAAGAATTTCGTCTGACCTCATTTCGCACCAAGGCGCATCTGATGGAACAATTCGGTGTCGATACTTTATTCGTTTTGCCCTTTGACCAGAAATTGTCACAGATGAAAGCCCAGGATTTTGTGCTGGATGTGTTGCGGGACGGACTTGACGCCTATCATGTCTTTGTCGGCTATGATTACCGGTTTGGCGCCGGCCGCGGCGGCAGTGCTGACGTGCTGCGACAGATGGGGCAGATGGAACAGTTCGGCGTCACGGTGGTCGAAAAGATTATGGAAGGCGATCATATTTATTCGTCGACCAATATTCGTACCGCGCTTCGGGCTGGTGACGTGCGCGGCAGCGCAGATCGTCTGGGTCATTGGTGGCATGTGGAAGGACACGTGCAAAAGGGCGACCAACGGGGACGCACAATCAATTTTCCCACCGCCAACCTGTCAATGGAAGGCTATATCAAACCTAAACTCGGGGTCTATGCCGTGCGGGTGACTATCCCCAGTGGTCCGGCTAAAGGGACCTGGGACGGGGTTGCCAATGTGGGACGCCGCCCGACCTTTGAAAAAGACGACCTGACCCTGGAAGCTCATATTTTTAATTTTGATCATGATATTTATGAACTGCCGATCCAGGTGGAATTCGTGGGGCATATTCGGCCGGAAATGAAATTTGACGGTCTGGAAACCTTGAAAAACCAGATCGCCAGGGACTGTGATACGGCCCGGGAAATTCTGGCCCGACCGGAGAATCAATCAGCCTATATTCCGGCCCCGACCCTGAAAGATCATCTTTCAGAGGAGTGAGTTTCTGTTCTCGGTCTAAAAACAGGGTCTCTCGCCCGGATTCTAGACAAAAAGCTCGACAATGCCAGCATCTCCTTGCTACAAAGTAGCATTTTTATATCCGCAAATTGTAAGTATTCAAATGACCACAGATTATCGATCGACACTTTTTCTGCCCAAGACCGACTTTCCCATGAAAGGCAGCCTGCCCAAGCAGGAACCCAAATGGCTCGCCAAGTGGGAAAAGATGGATATTTATCAAACGCTTCGTGAGAAGGGGAAGGATAATCCGGATAAGTTTATCCTGCATGACGGCCCGCCTTACGCCAACGGCAATATCCATATTGGTCATGCCATGAACAAGACCCTGAAGGACATTATCGTCCGGGCGCAGCAAATGTCCGGCAAGGACGCGCCGTATGTGCCGGGCTGGGACTGTCACGGTCTGCCGATTGAGTGGATGATTGAAAAGCAGTATCAGAAGAAAAAGATCAAGAAGGACGATATCGATCCGATCGAATTTCGTCAGGAATGTCGTAATTTCGCCGCCAAATGGGTTGAGGTTCAAAAAGTTGAATTTAAACGCCTGGGGATTTTCGGTGACTGGGACAAGCCCTATCTGACCATGAATTTCGACAGTGAGGCGCAGATCGTGCGCGAACTGCAGAAATTCCTGATGAACGGCAGCCTCTATCGCGGGTCCAAGCCGATCATGTGGTCGCCGGTGGAAAAAACCGCGCTGGCGGAAGCGGAAATCGAATATCAGGATCATACCTCTCACATGATCGATGTGGGATTTGAAGTGATCTCCTCTCCGGTTGAAGCGCTGGTAGGCGGCAAGATCGTCATCTGGACCACCACACCCTGGACCATTCCGGCCAACCGCGGCATCGCCTACGGCAAGGATGTTGACTATCAGTTGTTCGAAGTGACCGCCGTCACCGATGGCGCGCGCGTCGCCGTGGGCGCGAAGATTTCGACCTGTGATATTTTGCGCGGGGCCTTTATGGAACGCGCCGGTATTACGGCTGTGACTGAACTCGCCCGCTTCAAAGGCTCTGATCTTGAAGGCACCATCTGCCATCACCCTTTTTACGCCAAGGGCTATGATTATGACGTGCTGGTGATCGAAGGCTATCATGTGACCACCGAGGCCGGGACAGGCTATGTCCATATCGCGCCAAGTCACGGTCAGGAAGATTTCGAAGTGGGCACGGCGGCCGGTCTGCCCGCCCCCTTCACGGTGGACGCCGCCGGGGTCTATCATGACACGGTGCCGCTGTTCGCCGGGGAACATGTCTACAAAGTGCATGATCATGTCTGTGACGAGCTGAGCGAGGCCGGGGCCCTGATGGCCCGCGACACGCTGGTGCACAGCTACCCGCACAGCTGGCGCTCGAAAGCGCCGCTGATCTACCGCAACACGCCGCAATGGTTTATTTCCATGGAAGAAAACGGCCTGCGCGACAAGGCGGTGGCCGAAATTGACAAGGTGCGCTGGGTACCGGCAAGCGCCAAGAACCGCATCACCGCCATGGTCGCGGATCGTCCCGACTGGCTGTTGTCGCGGCAACGGGCCTGGGGCGTGCCGATCACGGTTTTTGTCCATAAGGAAAGCGGCGACCTGCTGAAAGACGAAGCGGTGAACGACCGTATCGCCGCCGCCGTTGAACAGGATGGCGCGGACGCCTGGTATAGCCGTCCGGCCGAGGATTTTCTTGGCGACGCCTATCAAGCGGATGATTATGAGCGTATCGAGGATATTCTCGATGTCTGGTTCGACAGTGGCTCGACCCACGCTTTCGTGCTGGAAAACCGTGACGACCTGCAGTCGCCGGCGGATCTTTATATTGAAGGCACCGATCAGCATCGCGGCTGGTTCCAGTCTTCGCTGCTCGAATCCTGCGGCACCCGGGGCCATGCGCCCTACAAGAATGTCGTGACCCACGGTTTTACCCTGGACGACAAGGGCCGCAAAATGTCCAAGTCGCTGGGCAATGGCATTGAGCCGCAAAAGATCGTCGACCAGTATGGCGCGGATATCCTGCGCCTGTGGGTGACCTCGACCGACTATCTGAACGACCATCGCATCGGCAATAACATCATCCAGGGTCAGGTGGAAGCCTACCGCAAGATCCGCAACACCCTGCGTTTTATGCTCGGCAACCTGAATGACTTCAGTGAGACCGAGAAGCTTGATGTTGCTGACATGCCGGAGCTGGATCAGTTAATGCTGCACCGGCTGTATGAACTCGACAAACTGAACCGTCAGGGCATTGCCGACTTCAACTTCAACCGGATCTATACGGCGCTGTATAATTTCTGCACCGTGGATCTCAGCGCCTTCTATTTCGATATCCGCAAGGATTGTCTCTATTGCGACGGCGCATCAAGCATCCGCCGTCGGGCGACGCGGACAGTGCTGGATCAGATATTCTATGTGCTGACCAAAATGCTGGCGCCAATCCTGGTCTTTACCGCCGAGGAAATCTGGCAATCGCGTTTCCCCGATGAAAATGACAGTGTGCATCTGAAGGGTTTCCACGAGGTTCCGGCTGACTGGCGCAATGATGCGCTGGCCGCCAAATGGGAAAAAGTCCGTCGTTTACGTCGGGTCGTTACCGGGGCCCTGGAAGTGGAACGGCGTGAAAAACGCATCGGGGCCTCACTGCAGAGCCAGGTGCGGGTGTATGTCGCGGATGCGTCTTACGTTGAAGCATTGCAGGATGTGGACCTGGCCGAGCTGGCGATTACTTCCCAGGCGGAAATTACCGTTGAAGCAGCCCCCGAAGGGGCGTTCCGGCTTGAGGACATCGGCGATATCGCGGTGACCAGCAGTCTGGCGGAAGGCGCCAAATGTGAACGCTGCTGGCAGATTCTGCCGACGGTGGGGCATGTGACAGGGCATGATGATATCTGTCCCCGTTGTGCCGAAGCCGTTACGGAAGCGCAATAATATGAAAGGCCTTACCAGGTTTCAATTGGGGTTGACCATTGTGGCGTTGGCTTTTGTGCTTGACCGTCTGAGCAAGTGGTGGATCACGGATATACTGGAATTGCCAAAAATACAGATGGTCCAAATTCTGCCCATTTTTAACTTACAATGGGCCGAGAACCGCGGGGTGAGCTTTAGCATGTTCACGGCCGATGGAGATCTCGGGCGCTGGATGCTGGTCGGGGTGACGTTGTTGATCGTGATCGGGTTGAGCGTGTGGTTGAAATCGGCGCAAACCCGGCTTCTGGTGGTGGCGCTTGCTCTGGTGATCGGGGGCGCGCTGGGCAATATTTATGACCGGGCGCTGTTTGGTTATGTGATCGATTTCCTGCAGTTCCATGTAGGGGACTGGTCATTCGCCATCTTTAATGTGGCGGACAGTTGTATATCTGTCGGGGCTGCGTTATTACTATGGGACAGTTTCTTTGGTCCTGACACGAAAAAAGATCGATCTGAAGAAAAGACATCTGATCCGCGTTAAGAATCAGAATGCAAGAAAAGGAAAAATGAGTGCAGAATAAACTGGCAAAAATCGCCGTAATCATGGGGTTGGGTTTTGTGCTGACCGCATGCTCCGGCGTGGGAAGTCCTGATGAATTCAGCGTGTTGAAAAACCCGCCTCTTGTGGTGCCGCCTGATTACCATCTGCGTCCGCCAGGGGATGATAGTGACGTGCGTGGTGCATTTACCCCGCAGGAGATTGCAAAACGGGCGCTGTTCGGAGAGAATGGCGCATAAAGGCCGGGGGCCGGTAACGGCCTGCCTTGTGTTCAGAAATGCACTGGCCCTCTTCCATCGGGAAGCAGGGCCAGAGTTGTTTAGGGTTGTTTGCGGGTCTCGTGACGTGCTTTAGTGGCGTTGCTTTTTCTGGCTGAGCATCAAAGCGATGTCGCCAAGGATGACGATGGCGCCGGCCATAAAGACCGGAATGGCGTATTGTTGGGCCAGACCACTTGCGCTCGCTGTTATCAGCCCTAATCCAGCGCCAAATATAAGTCCGTTGATCAGTCTCATGATGTTTCCCTCTTGTGCTATAACCCTGGGCCAGATTTTAGCCCTTTTCCCCTGAATGGAGGCTGAATATCAGCTCCTCAGTATCCTTATTCTCAAGTCATATTATTTCAGGGGATTTTGTTCACAGGGTGATCGAAATAAGGTAATCTTGTGACAACATAAGCGCGGGAGAATATGAGCCTTGAAAATTCGTCTTTTATCGGAAAATACCATCAATCAAATCGCCGCCGGGGAGGTCATTGAACGACCGGCCAGCGCCGTGAAGGAACTGGTGGAAAATGCCATCGACGCCGGGGCCAGCCAGATTGACGTGGTGATGGTCGCGGGCGGACGGGAGCTGATTTCGGTGACAGACAACGGCTGTGGCATGTCGCGGGCGGAAATAGAACTGGCGGTGGAACGTCATGCCACCTCGAAACTGCGCGAGGATGATCTGACCGACATCAAAACCATGGGGTTTCGCGGGGAAGCCCTGCCATCGATCGCCTCGGTCAGTCGTTTTTCCCTGACCAGCCGGGCGGCGGGCAGTGAAGAGGCCTGGAAAATGCAGATCGACGGCGGGGCCAAACAGGCCGTGCAGCCGGCGGCGCAAAGCCAGGGCACCCGTATTGAGGTTCGGGATCTGTTTTACGCCACCCCGGCGCGGCTGAAGTTTCTCAAGGCGGAACGAACCGAATTTAATTATGCGCTGGACGTGATCAAGCGGCTGGCCATGGCGCACCCGGATGTGGGTTTTTCTCTGCAGGATGGTGAGCGGCGGGCATTCCGTGTCTCTGCGGCCCAGGGGGAGCTGCTTGACGCCCGGCTGCGGCGCCTGACGGCGGTGCTGGGGACGGAATTTGGCGACAATGCCCTGGCGATTGAGGTGGAGCGCGAAAATATCAAGCTCGGCGGCTATGCCGGCCTGCCAACCTATAACCGGGGCAATGCCCAACATCAGTTTCTGTTTGTCAATGGCCGCCCGGTTAAGGACAAGTTGTTGATCGGTGCGGTGCGCGGGGCCTATATGGATTATCTCGCCCGCAATCGCCATCCGGTGCTGGCGCTGTTTCTTGAAGTGCCGACCGCGATGGTTGATGTCAATGTGCATCCGGCCAAGGCCGAAGTCCGCTTTCGCGATAGTGGCCATGTGCGCGGCCTGATTGTCGGATCCCT
>TARA_R110002096_G_scaffold57509_1_pt1 | contig 16730 bp, 16 predicted proteins | sample TARA_R110002096 | Tara Oceans TARA_R110002096 (sample SAMEA4397295) | marine metagenome | biome: Polar Biome; feature: [DCM] deep chlorophyll maximum layer (ENVO:01000326); material: water (ENVO:00002006), including particulate matter (ENVO:01000060) such as... | depth 35 m | reverse complement strand
GACCTGCGCCAAATCAACCGCCATATCGGGATAGGTTTGGCTATCATCCCAACAACTGTCGCCATGATTGCGCATGTCCACCACATGCACGCGCCGATCAGTTGCTAGGTTACGGGCAATTGCACGCCAATTTCGCGCCGATCCAAACAGGCCGTGGGCAATTAACAGACTGGGCTTTTCACGAGCTTCACCAAAACTTTGAAAATTTAACATCACGCTCCTAAATTAAAACCTCTGCCAAAACATCATCATTTGTGATGTCCTTGAAATGAAACCCATTGGAAGTCATGCGCTCGCTCAGCGCCTCGAAACCTTGGGCAGAATCACTCTCTATCCCCAACAGCACAGAGCCGAAATTACGGGCGGATTTTTTCAAATATTCAAAACGCGCAATGTCGTCATTTGGCCCCAATAGGTTCAAAAAATCCTTCAATGCGCCTGGTCGTTGCGGCATGCGTAGGATGAAATATTTTTTCAACCCTTCATATCGCAACGAGCGTTCCTTGATGTCGGGCAGGCGCTCAAAATCGAAATTCCCACCCGATGCGATGCAAACAACAGTTTTACCCACAATCTGATCGCGCAAATCTTTCAGGGCATCAACAGCCAACGCGCCGGCAGGCTCTAATACGATGCCTTCGATATTCAACATTTCCGTAATCGTCGAGCAAACCCGCCCCTCTGGAATGCCCATGACTTTATCAACACTTTGATCCTTCAGTACTGCAAAATTATGCGCACCAATACGTGCTACGGCAGCACCATCAACGAAATTATCAACCTCATCCAAAGTCACCAATTCCTGCGCTTGCAATGCTACAAACAGGCTCCGCCCGCCCATAGGTTCGCAAAACCGGAAATCGATATCACTGCCTTCAAAATATTGAATTAACCCCGACGACAATCCGCCACCGCCGACCGGCGTCACAATCATATCGGGTGCGTGGCCTAATTGATCCAATATTTCGACGCCAACCGATGCTTGGCCCTCGATAATGTCCAAGTTATCGAATGGGGGCAACATGACCCCGCTATTTTCCTGCGCATAGCGGGTTGCGGCGGCCAAAGTTTCGTCGAAATAATCGCCCTGCAAAATGATTTCAATCATCGAACCACCAAAGGCAGCGGTTTTTCCGATCTTTTGTTGTGGCGTCGTGACCGGCATATAAATCCGCCCCTTCACACCAAAATGCGCACAGGCAAATGCCACGCCTTGGGCATGATTTCCCGCCGATGCACACACAAATTGACCTTTATTTCCTGCCGCAATCGCCTTGGCCATGGCATTAAATGCACCGCGAATTTTATAGCTGCGAACAGGTGACAGATCTTCGCGTTTCAGGAATATTTCCGCGCCATACAACCCCGAAAGATACTCGTTCTTTTGCAAAGCTGTTTCAGGGAAAAGCGCGCGCATGTCTGCACATGCGGCTTTGGCGGCGTCTTGGAATGATGTCATGGCGAACCCCTATTGTCGTGGTCATTCTAATTTGCTTTATTTTGGGGCGCAATGGCGCTAAGACGTTGTCACTCAAACAGATTGATCGGGGGTGCGGTGTGATCTACAGTTTTTTTAGAGCCAATTTTTTGGCCCTTTTGATGGTATGTTTTGCCACGATCAGTTTTGCTCAACCAATTACTTTCGAAATTTCGACCATTGAACGTAAGCCTTTTGCGTTCAAAGTTGACAATGTTTGGACAGGGTTTTCCATCGAACTTTGGGAAATGATTTCCACAAAATTAGGTGGTGAAACCACATATGTAGAGGCAACGAAGTTCGCAGACATGCTGGACAGGGTCGTTGAAGGATCTGTTGATGCTGCCGCTGCAAATGTATCGGTTACTGCCTCGCGCGAACAAGTCATGGACTTTTCGCAACCCATTTTCGATTCGGGTCTCCTTATTTTGTCGCGTGCTGATAACGGCTCTTCGATTTGGCGCGCAATTTTAAACCCACAATTGATGAAACTGATGATGGCCGCAATCGGACTGTTTATTTTCGCAGGCGCATTGGTCGCAATTTTCGAACGCAAAAACCCACATTTCGACAAGTATAAAAAACCCAAAAGTTTGGAAGAAGGTATCTGGTGGGCGGTCAGCGTCGTCACCAACGCCAGTTTTACCATTTTCACACCGCTCAGCGTTGCCGGACGGATGTTGTCATATGCGTTGATCGTTGTTGGCCTGTTTGTAGTTTCGACGTTTGTTGCGCAAATCACTGCGTCATTGACGGTGGAAACTTTGCGTTCACAAGTCAACGGATTGGACGATCTTCGCGGCAAAGATGTGGCAACAACGGCGGGCTCAACGTCTTCTCGATTTTTGGCAGGACAGTCAATCGAGCATGATACCTACGACAGTTTGGCCGATATGTATGCGCTGCTAGAAAGTGGAGAGATTGACGCTATTGTTCATGACGCACCGATCCTGGCATTTTATGCGCGTACCGAAGGTAAGGGGAAATTCCAAACCAATGGACGTGTTTTCAATCCTGAAAAATATGGCTTTGCAGTGTCTCAAAATTCGACGTTACGCGAACAAATAAACCGGGAATTGTTGGCTCTGCGTGAAAATGGCGAATATGATAAGCTGGTGGCCAAGTGGTTCGGTGCGAAATACTGAACCAACGCTTGATCGCCTTGTGCAAAACACATAAACCCCGCATCAGATAAATTGATAAATGCGGAGCAAGAAGATGGCAGCGCCAAAGAAAGTTGTACTGGCCTACTCAGGTGGTCTTGATACCTCGATCATTTTGAAATGGTTGGAAATTGAATATGGTTGCGAGGTGGTGACATTTACCGCCGACCTTGGCCAAGGCGAAGAGCTGGAACCAGCGCGCGCAAAGGCGGAATTGCTGGGCGTCAAACCCGAAAATATTCACATCGAGGACGTCCGCGAAGAGTTTGTGCGCGATTTCGTTTTCCCAATGTTCCGCGCCAACGCCGTCTACGAGGGTTTGTACTTGCTGGGCACATCCATTGCCCGCCCATTGATTTCCAAACGTTTGGTTGAAATTGCAGAAATGACCGGTGCGGATGCGGTTGCCCACGGTGCGACCGGCAAAGGTAACGATCAGGTACGTTTCGAATTATCAGCCTATGCCCTGAACCCAGACATTCAAGTGATTGCCCCATGGCGTGAATGGGATTTATCCAGCCGCACAAAACTGTTGGAATTTGCCGAACAGCACCAAATTCCAATCGCTAAGGATAAACGCGGCGAGGCACCATTTTCTGTGGATGCAAATCTGTTGCACACCTCTTCTGAGGGCAAGGTTTTGGAAGATCCAGCAATCGAAGCACCCGATTACGTGTATCAACGCACGGTCAATCCCGAAGATGCGCCAGACGTGGCAGAGTATATCGAAATCGGCTATGCTAACGGCGACCCAGTGTCATTGAACGGCAAAACATTATCACCCGCTGAAATGCTGACTGCGCTTAACGAATTGGGCGGCAAACACGGTATCGGGCGTTTGGATTTGGTCGAGGGGCGTTTTGTCGGCATGAAATCACGCGGCATTTACGAAACACCTGGCGGTACAATCATGCTCGAAGCCCATCGCGGCATCGAATCCATTACATTGGATCGCGGCGCGGCGCACCTCAAAGACGAGCTGATGCCAAAATACGCCGAACTGATTTACAACGGTTTTTGGTACAGCCCAGAACGCGAAATGTTGCAGGCCCTAATTGACGCCAGCCAAGAACACGTTAACGGCACTGTCCGTTTGAAGCTGTACAAAGGCATGGTTCAAACCGTTGGTCGTTGGTCAGACGACAGCCTATATTCCGAAGCACACGTCACATTCGAGGATGACGCAGGCGCCTATGATCAGGCGGACGCGGCAGGTTTCATCAAAATTAATGCCCTGCGTTTGAAATTGCTGGCGGCACGCAACAAACGGCGCGCGTAATCACGCATAAATCACCGTCAGTTGATTTGTCAGTGATCGCAGATATCGGGCATAGTGTCAGCGTAGCTTGTTAAAAGATAGCTATGACAGGATTTCCCCGATCCTGAAGTAAAACAAAGCCCGCATCCCCATGCGGGCTTTCGTTGTTTTGGGCGTCTTAAAACGGGTTGTTGATCAACAATACCTGTATCGCGCGAATGCCGAAAATCACAATAATTGGCGTGAAATCCATACCGGCTATCGGCGGAATGACACGGCGCAAGGGTTTGTAAATTGGCGCGGTGATGCGATTAATTCCTGTCCACGCCTGTGCGACAATCGGTTGACGCAAATTTAAAACGTCAAATTGGATTAACCAACTCATGATGAACTGAATGATGACAAGCCACCATGCAATATCCAACGCCATGACTAAAATTTGGCTGATGCCGCTACCTGTTCCGCCCATGATAATCTCCTTTTGTTGACATGTTGCTAACCTGACTTGGATATGGATGCAAGATGACCTGACGTACCCCTTGTGGGCAAACCGCACCTTCGCCACACAGGGACTAAGGAGACCATCATGTACCCATTCATTCGCCTTGCCCACCACACGCTGAAAGCGCGCAAATTAAAACCCCTGACAATCTGGGATACCCATGAATGTCACGTCCGAATTCAACCACAAGATATCGACATTTTTAATGAATTAAATAATGGCCGCGTTTTAACATTGTATGATCTTGGGCGCCTGCCTTTTGGATACCGCGTTGGGTTGATGTCCGCGATGAAACGTCGTCGCTGGGGCTTAACCATGGCGGGCGCATCCGTACGGTATCGTCGTCGTGCCCACTTGTTCGAAAAGGTCAAAATTACAACTAGGGCAGTGGGTCGTGATGCGCGCTTTGTTTATATAGAGCAAACAATGTGGAAGGGAGCAGAGGCGGCGTCGAACATCGTGTATCGTGCCGCCTTGACCCGCAAAGATGGGATCGTTCCCACCGACGAAGCCATGGCCGAATTGGGGGTACCAGATTGGAATCCGACATTGCCTCAGTGGGTGCAAAATTGGATCACCGCCGAAGACACGCGCGACTGGCCACCACAACAATAGAATAAACTTGCGCTGTTGCACCATGTACTGTTCAATTCGTGCAAACAAAGGGGAAAATAATGGGAAGCTACAGCAAGAAGATTTGGGGCTGGATGATGTACGACTGGGCCGCTCAGCCGTACAACACGTTGCTTATCACCTTTATTTTCGCCCCTTATTTTACATCCACCGTGGTGGGTGATCCCGTTGCAGGTCAATCCATGTGGGGTGTGATGACGGGCATTGTTGGCCTGACGCTGGCATTTTTGGGACCAATTTCTGGCGCCATCGCCGACACCACCGGGCCGCGCAAACCGTGGCTTGTATTCTTCTCTGTTCTCTATGTCGTTGGGGCGGTTGCTTTGTGGTGGGCGGTACCTGGCATGGACAGCGTCATGGGTATTTTAATCATGTTTGGCATCGGCATGTTGGGCATGGAAATGTCCCAAGTATTTGTAAACTCAATGCTGCCCGATATGGGCGAAACTCAGGATCTTGGGCGCATTGGTGGTAACGCATGGGCACTGGGCTATGTTGGTGGTTTGCTGTTACTTTTCATTATGCTGCTCTTCTTGGCAGAAAATGGCGAGGGTAAAACATTGCTGGGGATTGATCCCCTATTTGGGTTAAACGCTGACACCCGTCAGGGTACGCGATCCGTGGGACCATTGACGGCGCTGTGGTATATCATATTCATGATCCCGTTTTTCCTGTGGGTGCCCGACACCAAAAAGAAAACCACAACAGCAGGTGCCATCGGCCGCGCGTTTCGCGAGCTGGGCACCACAATCAAACGTTTGCCTGAAAATCTCAGCTTTGCGTCCTATCTGATTTCCTCAATGTTCTATCGCGACGCGCTGTTGGGCGTTTATGCGTTTGGTGGGATTTACGCCAGCGGTGTGTTGGAATGGTCAGTCATCCAAATCGGCATCTTCGGTATTATCAGCGGTGTCGCGGCGGCGGTCTTCACTTATTTGGGCGGGTTCGCGGACAAGGCTTATGGCCCAAAATGGGTGATTACCGTTTCGATTTTGGTTTTGATCGTAGTGTGTGTGTTAATCATCGGCACCTCGCGCGATCAATTTTTTGGTGTGGTTTTGGCCGAAGGCTCTACATTCCCTGACAAACTATTCCTGGTCTGCGGTGCAGGCATCGGTGCGGCGGGCGGGGCACTGCAATCTGCGTCCCGCACAATGCTGGTTTTACAAGCGGACGAGGATCGCATGACAGAAGCATTTGGTCTGTACGCTCTGGCAGGTCGCGCAACCGCTTGGATGGCTCCCAGCTTGATCGCTTTGGTCACTTATTTGACCCAAAATCAACGCTTGGGAATTTCTCCGGTGGTTGTGCTTTTCCTTATTGGCCTTTGTCTGCTATTCTGGGTTGAAACAGACAAAGAATGATTTGAAAAATGATTATTAAAACGATCCTAACAACTCTTGCCATTGGTCTTTTGGCTCAACCCATATTGGCTCAAACAGAGGCACGCTTCCTGTTGGGGGGTAAATCTACCGCATCGAAACAATCACCCGCCGCCTATGGTTCATATGCAAAAGGATGTTTGGCTGGTGGTGAACAACTGGCCGAAAACGGCCCAACATGGCAGGCAATGCGCCTTTCGCGTGGGCGTAATTGGGGACATCCGGCCCTGATTGACTATATTCAACGGATCAGTGCCAAGGTCGCGAAACAAACCAACTGGAAAGGTTTGTATATTGGCGACATGGCGCAACCACGTGGCGGCCCAATGATTTCGGATCATGTGTCACATCAATTGGGGTTGGACACGGATATCTGGATGTTGCCGGCGCGAAATTTGAACTTATCGCGTGCCGAACGCGAAAGCCTGTCATCAATCAATGTGCGTTCAGCCAATCGAAAAAACGTCAGTGGAAATTGGACACGTACCCATATGGAAGTGTTGAAAATCGCCGCATCTGATCCTGCGGTTGATCGCATATTTGTCACCGCACCAGCCAAGATTTACATGTGTAAAAACGCACGCGGCAACAAAGATTGGCTTCAGAAGGTGCGCCCATTTGGCGGCCACAATTTTCATTTCCACGTACGGTTAAAATGCCCCAAGGGGTCGTCAAACTGTGAACCTCAAAAACCAACCGTGGCCAAATTATCCAAGGGTGGAACGGGCTGTGATGAAACCCTAAATTGGTGGGTCACAGCGGCGCTGGAACCAGTGAAGCCAAATCCCAATACGAAAAAGAAGAAGGTCAAACCACGCAAACACCCACGTCAATTCTTGATGTCAGATTTGCCCAATCAATGTGCCAAAGTGTTGCGCAGCAGATGATCCGTTCCCTGTTGGCCGTGCTTTGCCTCGCTACACCTGTTGGTGCGCAAAGTCTTGAATTTGTTTCTCGTATCGAGCTTGAAAGTAATCAGGATAATTTCGGCGGCCTGTCAGGATTGCATGTCTATGAAGGCGGCGAAAATTTCCTGGCGATTTCGGATCGTGGGTTATTCCTACAAGGCACATTAAACCGCAAGGATGGAAAATTAGCGGGTGTTGAATTTCAACCTTTGGTCAAAATGATCGGCGTAAATGGAAAACCCTATAGTGGCACAGATACCGATTCCGAAGGCTTGGCCGTCGATCAATTCGGCAATATTTTCGTCTCGTTCGAGGGTAATCATCGCGTCAGGATGTTCAAAAAAACCACAGCACCCGCGCGCATATTATCGGGGAAAAAATTCTTTCGGAACTTGCAAAATAATTCAGGAATCGAAGGATTAGCAGTCGCGCCCAATGGCGATCTTTACACGCTTCCAGAACGCTCTGGTGATGTATTGCGCCCATTCCCATTGTGGCGAAACACCAATGGAAAATGGGACACTTTCGACCAAATACCGCGACGCGGCCGTTATTTACCCGTGGGTGCAGACATCGGGCCAGATGGCCGGTTTTATCTATTGGAGCGGGATTTTCGGGGACTGTTCGGTTTCGGCTCGCGCGTGCGCAGCTTTGCTCTTGATGAAACAGGCCTGTCGGATGAGCAGGAACTGTTGGTGACCACCCTTGGACAACACGACAACCTAGAGGGCATCAGTGTTTGGCGTGACGCGACAGGGGGGCTGCGCGTCACGATGATTTCAGATGACAATTTTCAGTTTTTCCAAACCAGCGAAATCGTCGAATATAAACTGCTGCCCTAAGCGGCCCAATTATCCATCGCGTCCATCGCGTCTTCGGCAGTTTCCACGAACTTGAATAAATCCAAATCATCGGCTGAAATCGTCCCCGCATCGGCCAAGGTTTCCCAGTTGATGATCGAACGCCAAAACGCCTCGCCGAACAATAAAATTGGTACGCGATTCATGCGCTGTGTCTGGATCAATGTCAGGGTTTCAAACAGCTCGTCCAGCGTCCCAAATCCACCGGGGAATGCAGTCACTGCCTTGGCGCGCATCAGAAAATGAATTTTGCGGGTCGCAAAATAGTGAAAATTGAAACACAAATCGGGTGTGCAATATTTGTTCGGCGCCTGTTCAAACGGCAATACGATATTCAACGCAATGGACGACCCTCCGGCCTCTGCTGCACCGCGATTCCCCGCCTCCATCACACCGGGCCCCCCGCCGGTAACAACTACATTCTGTTTGCCAGAACTGTTCATGCTGCGTAGTGTCACCAAATGTGCAAATTTGCGCGCCTCTTCGTAATATTTGGACAGACCAGACAACGTTTTGGTGCGCGCACTATTTTTGTTTACGGGGTCGGGGATACGTGCCCCGCCAAACATTACCACGGTGCTTTCGATGCCGCGCTCTGCCAAGATCATTTCTGGCTTCAGCATTTCCAACTGAAAACGTACGGAACGTAATTCATCCGATAACAAAAAGTCGGGATCGTTAAATGCCAATCGATACGTGGGTGATTTGGTTTGCGGCGTCTCTGGCACGTTACTTATGCACTTGATATCGGTCTGTGCGTTTGGAAATGTTTGTTGTTTTCTGGCCATGTCGGTTTTCCCTGTTTTTATGCGTGTCACATTGCACGCTTTCACTGTTATCTCTATAGGGTAGGCATAATAATGTAACGTCAAGTTTTGGAGAGCCACATGTCAAACGCGCAACTAGAAACAGCTATCAATGCCGCATGGGAATCACGCGATGAAATCACATCCACAACGAAGGGTGAAACACGCGATGCAATCACGGCCACGCTGAATGCGTTGGACAGCGGCAAATTGCGCGTCGCCGAACCAACCGCGTCAGGCGACTGGCATGTAAATCAATGGGCAAAGAAGGCCGTATTGCTGGGCTTTCGCATCCAAGATATGGAAATCCAAGAGGGCGGCCCACAAGGTGGCACATGGTGGGACAAAGTTGACAGCAAATTCAAAGGCTGGGGCGCCGCTGAATTTATGGCGGCTGGTTTTCGTGCCGTACCAAATTGTATCGTACGTAAATCCGCATATATCGCGCCTGGCGCGGTTCTGATGCCATCATTCGTAAACCTTGGCGCACATGTTGGTGCGGGCACAATGGTTGATACATGGGCGACTGTTGGTTCGTGCGCGCAAATCGGCGCAAACGTTCACCTCTCTGGCGGTGTTGGCATCGGCGGTGTTTTGGAACCGATGCAAGCGGGCCCAACAATTATCGAAGACAACTGTTTCATCGGCGCACGCTCCGAAGTGGTCGAGGGCTGTATCGTCCGCGAAGGCGCTGTTTTGGGCATGGGTGTCTTCATTGGCCAATCCACAAAAATCTATGACCGCGAAGCAGACACAGTGTCATACGGCGAAGTCCCCGCAGGTTCCGTGGTTGTGGCGGGTTCAATGCCAAGCAAAGGCGCGAACCTGTATTGCGCGGTGATCGTGAAAAAAGTAGATGCGAAAACCCGTTCAAAAACATCAATCAACGAGTTGTTGCGTGACTAGAATTTTTGTACGGCAATAATCGAAAGGTACAGCGAAAAGTCGCGGTGCCTTTCGCCACTCACTCCCCTGTCTTAACGCTTTCCTCATGCCGTCGCGTGATCTATACCCGCGTCCATGACAGATAAAAAACCAAAACGCCCGCAACTCGTTTTCACGCTGCTGGTCGAGGTGGGTCGCAACCCAAATGATGGCCTGCCCAAGGGTGCAACGGGCGGTGCCTTGATGTGTTTCGCATCGGGCGTCGATGAACCCGAAGCCGTGCGCGAAACCGTTGCGATTTTAAAACAGGCCGATCTGGCTCCGCTGGATGTGACGGGTTACGGCACACTGGATGAACGCCTTGACCAAGGTCACGATATCAGCGACGAGGAACGCACATTGATGCAACAGGCGCTCGATGAAAATTCCGTAGTCGTGTATCAATTGACTCCGTTTTTCGAAGGCAAGAAAGCTGAACCGCACAGTACGCATCATTAAGGCAAATCGCCGATTTTTCGAAATCGGTGTATTTCCCGACGTAATACTGACAAAATACCGACGTTATACCGACACAGGAAAAATAGTTAATGCTCAACATTTTCTTCGACCTTGATGGCACCTTGCTAGACAGCCAATCAGGCATTATTCAGTCCCTACAACATGCCCTCATCGAAACCGCCGGTATCGAACCCAGCAGTGACGAACTTCGCCCGATGATTGGCGCGAGCCTGCCCCATGTCCTTGGTAATTTCCTTGGCCCACATGGCGAAGTGGCTGATGCAATCAACCATTACCGCGACTTTTATCAAGAAGAAGCAATGTTCGACGCCGAGGTGTATGATGGTGTTTTCGAAATGTTCGACACCTTTCTATCGGCAGAGGTTGGCCTGTATATCGCCACTTCAAAACCCCATGCCTACGCCAACCAAATCGCACAACATTTTGGGCTAACGGATGCAGTAGCACATGTGTTCGGCGCGGAACTGGACGGCACCAATTCGGACAAATCTTCACTATTGCAACACGCATTGGATGAAATGGGTTTCGACCCTGCAAAATGCATCATGATTGGGGATCGTGAAATGGATATTTTTGGCGCTAAAAACAACGATATCAATAACATCGGCGCCCTTTGGGGGTATGGCCAAGCGGAAGAGTTGCGTATGGCAGAGGCAGATATGTTGGCGGGTCACCCCGAAGAAGTCGCCGAAATCGCCTATGACATGATGGGTATGGACGCGGATTAGGTTGGCTGATGGATAACTGAAAGAATGGATCATTGATCGTCTTGCAAAATACGTGGAGTATGACGTTGAGCGCGATGATAATAGTCTTTCTGTTCAATGTCATAATGCCAATAGTTTCAAGGTAACCATTTTTGAGCTAGACGGTTTTACCGTATCGTTTGACGGCTGGCACGAAGAATTTGATGGTCTGGATGATGCACTAAATTGCTTTGTTTTTGGCTTGATTATCGGCTGCCGTTTGAAGGTGAAAAAGAGAGGGAGCTTTGATTGTTCCTGGACGCTACAATCCAAAGATGATGGTACATGGCAGGATGATTCTACAACGGGTATGATATTTGTACCATTTTGGAGAACTTCATACCTAGAGTACCGGAGCAACACTCTTATCGAAAGAGACTGAAATTTCCAAATTTACCTACGCCTAGAATCACAAAAGGCGGCCCAGTCGGGCCGCCTTTATTTTTATGCAAAAAACATTAGGCGTCGAACTTCAACGCGCTGATTGTTTGGAACATTCCCGTGTCGCGCAAACTGCTCATCGCGGCGGCATTTGGTAACTCGTCCAGATACAACAACGCAATCGCGTCACCGCCCGTTTCCTTACGACCCAATGTAAAGTTCGCAATGTTTACTCCGTGCTGACCCATAGTTTGACCCAAGGTGCCGATGATGCCCGGCTCGTCATTGTTGGTGGTGTATAACATGTGTGACCCAACCTCGGCGTCGATGTTAATGCCCTTGATTTGAATGAACCGTGGCTTGCCATCACTGAACACTGTCCCCGCCACCGAACGCTCACGTTGCGCAGTCTTAACGGTTAGTTTGATATAGCTGTCGAACACACCAGATTTATCCTGTGTTGTGTTCGAAACCTTGATCCCACGATCCGCCGCAATCACGGGCGCTGATACCATATTCACATCGGGGTTTTGCGCTTGCATTACACCGGCAATCGCGGCGGATGCCAATGCCTTGGTGTTCATGGACGCGACTTTGCCGTCATAGGTGATGTTGATTTCGGTGATCGGCTCGTCGGTTAATTGACCTGCGAACGCGCCCAAGTGTTGCGCCAGTTTTACAAACGGGCCTAGAATCGGCGCTTCTTCGGCGGTGATGGATGGCATGTTGATCGCGTTGCTGACAGCACCATTGTTTAAAAAATCGCTGATTTGCTCGGCGACCTGCAAGGCCACATTTTCCTGCGCCTCAGTTGTCGCCGCGCCAAGGTGCGGGGTGACCACCACGTTTGGAAGGTTGAATAATGGGCTGTCTGTGGCGGGTTCCACCGCAAAGACATCAAATGCGGCACCGGCCACATGACCTGATTTCAACGCAGCCGCCAAGGCATCCTCGTCCACCAAACCGCCGCGCGCGCAATTCACAATCCGTACACCTGGTTTCATTTTTGCAATCGCCTCTGCTGAAATCATACCCGCCGTCGCATCCGTTTTGGGGACGTGCAATGTTATGAAATCCGCGCGCCCTAACAATTCGTCCAGCTCAACTTTGGTCACGCCCAATTCCTTGGCGCGATCCTCTGACAGGAACGGGTCGTATGCCACAACCTTCATCTTTAAACCCAATGCACGCGATGCCACGATGGAACCAATGTTCCCCGCACCAACCAAGCCAAGTGTTTTATTCGTCAGCTCGACCCCCATGAATTTCGACTTCTCCCATTTACCTGCATGCGTTGATGCAGACGCCTCTGGGATTTGACGCGCCACCGCAAACATCATCGCAATCGCGTGTTCTGCTGTGGTGATCATGTTGCCAAACGGCGTGTTCATCACGATCACACCCTTCTTGGATGCGGCCTTAAGGTCTACGTTATCCACACCGATACCCGCACGACCAACAACCTTTAGGTTCGTCGCGGCCTCTAATAATTTTTCGGTCACTTTGGTTGCGGAACGAATGGCAAGCCCATCATATTCCCCAATTTTCGCCAACAAGGCCTCTTTGTCTTTGCCCAATGCGGGCAGAAAATCCACGTCAATATTGTTGTCGCGGAAAATTTGAACAGCGGTTTCAGACAAGCTGTCGGATACAAGTACTTTGGGCATTTAAGCCTCCTTTAGATATATTTGGGAACGATGACCCGCATGGGGTCACCAAAATTACAATGTTGCGATCTGGGTTTCGAACGCCCAATTTAACCACGGTGTCAGTGCGACCAAATCGGTTTGCTCGACCGTGCCACCTGTCCAAATCCGCAAACCCGCAGGCGCATCGCGATATGCACCAATGTCAAAGGCAACACCCTCAACCTCCAACAGTTTCGTCAAACTTTTGGCGAAGGCCGCTTGGCCGGTATCGTCCAACGCGGTAACACGTGGATCGGTGATTTTCAGGCATACCGATGTGTTCGAACGGGTCGCGACATCCACCGCCAGAAAATCAATCCAGCCATTCGCATCGACAAAATTGGATAGCACGTTCAGGTTCGCATTCGCCTTGGCAATCAATCCCGATACACCACCCAACGTCGTCGCCCAATCAAGGGCAAACAGATAATCCTCGACCGCCAACATCGACGGCGTATTGATTGTTGCACCCTTAAAGATACCCTCAATCAATTTATCACCTTTGGTCAGTCGGAAAATTTTTGGCATCGGCCACGCAGGTGTATAACTCTCTAAACGGGCAACTGCGCGCGGGGACAGAATCAACATCCCGTGCGCCGCTTCGCCACCTAAAACTTTCTGCCAACTGAATGTCGTGACATCCAATTTCTCCCACGCCAAATCCTGTGCAAAAGCCGCAGATGTTGCATCACAAATCGTCAAGCCGGCGCGATCTTTAGGAATGAAATCGCCATTTGGAACCTTCACACCTGACGTGGTGCCGTTCCATGTGAACACGACATCATTGTCAAAATTGATAGCATTCAAATCAGGCAAATGCCCGTAATCCGCTTGGTGGTGAGTGACATTTTTCAGCTTTAATTGTTTCACAACATCTGTAACCCAACCGGCGCCAAAACTCTCCCATGAACACATGTCCACAGCGCGTTCGCCCAGCAATGACCACATCGCCGCCTCTACCGCACCCGTATCGGATGCAGGCATAATGCCGATTTTATAATCGGCAGGGATTTTCAAAACGTCGCGGGTGTTTTCAATTGCCGCCAATAATTTATCCTTGCCGATCACCGCACGGTGCGAGCGACCCAGAGGTGCATCACGCAGCGCATCCAACGTCCAGGTGGACGGCTTGGTACAAGGGCCGGAAGAGAATTGGGGATTGTTCGGACGTATGTCCGGTTTTTGTATTGTCATAATATCTATCCTTACAGATAATTGCCCTTCGTTGGGGAAGGGTGTCCCACTGTCGTGATTAATAACAAAAGCGTCGCACGACAAGCGTTAGTTCTGGCGTTTTGATAAAAATTCCGCATAAAGCGTATGAAACCTGTTCACGATAGGAAACTCATGTTCACTGCCACGCTGATCGCTAATCCCAAAATGAAGAACCTGTCCGGGGCAATTGCAAGCACTGCAATGACAGATTTAGGCAGCACAGAATTTGCATGGTTGGCAGGGGGCATTGCCGTCGATATTCCACTGAGCACCATTCCTGGAAACGTCCAACACATCTGGTCTGATCTGCAATCCCTGCAAATCGATTTGGTCATTCAACCAACCGTCGGTCGCCGCAAAAAAATCCTGTTGGCGGACATGGACAGCACAATGATCCAACAGGAATGTATCGACGAGTTGGCGGATGTCGCAGGTGTCGGCGAACGGGTCGCAGGCATTACTGCACGCGCCATGAACGGTGAACTGGATTTCAACGACGCCCTGCGCGAACGTGTTGGTCTGCTGGCAGGTTTGGATGTGGATGTCATTCAACATGTGCTGGATACACGTATCACCCTGATGCCAGGTGGGCGCGAACTGGTATCAACCATGCGTGCCAACGGTGCCTATGCTGCACTGGTATCGGGTGGCTTTACTGCATTCACATCAGCCATCGCCACGCAACTCGGTTTCGATGAAAACCGCGCCAACACGTTAGTCGAAATGAATGGCAAATTGACAGGTGAAACAGGCGTGCCCATCTTGGGTCAACAGGCCAAAGTAGATGCTTTGAACGAGATCGCCGCCAAACGAAACCTCATCCCCGCGGACGTCATCGCCGTGGGTGACGGCGCAAATGATTTGGGTATGTTAAAACTGGCAGGTAGTGGTGTAGCGCTTCATGCAAAACCAGCGGTGCAAGCACAGGCGGCGATCAAATTGAATTTCGCCGATCTGACGGGACTGCTGTATGTTCAAGGATATTCCGATGCGGATTTTTGTTTCGACAGTTGAAGGAGGTAATTTGCAATTGCGAACAATATGATTGCATGTGCCATTGTCTAACGTCAGCACCTTTGGGACAAACATGAGTGTTTGAATAACGGAGGGTTTCTGGTTCATCTTAACGTTAAGGAGTTAAGCATGACAAAGAAATCGGGGCAGTCGAAAGCAGCTGCAGACAAATTGGTAAAAAGCATCCGTCGTAAAACACGTCAAACATATTCTTCGGAAGAAAAGATCCGCATTGTACTGGCAGGCTTGCGTGGCGAAGAAAGCATATCAGCACTGTGCCGCCGTGAAGGCATTGCCGAAAGCCTGTATTATAGTTGGTCAAGGGAGTTTCTTGAGGCAGGTAAACGCCGTCTATCAGGCGATACTGCCCGTCAAGCCACGTCACCAGAAGTCAAAGATTTACGCTCAGAGTCATTGGCACTGAAAGAATGTGTGGTCGACCTAACACTGGAAAATCGCCTTCTTAAAAAAGCATGACAGGCAATGGGGGATACGAGGAATGAGGTATCCTGCATCAGAAAAACTGGAGATCATTCGCCCAGTTGAAGCATCACATCTGCCGACCAAGAAAACGTTGGATATGTTGTGTATTCCGCGCACCACATTCTACCGCTGGTATGACCTATACCTCGAAGGTGGGTTGGATGGGCTTGCTGATAGATCGCCATGCCCAGGCCTTGTTTGGAACCGTATACCAGAATCTAAGCGTAATGATCTGATCGAGTTTGCGCTGGAATATGAGGCGCTGACACCAAGGGAACTTGCGATCAAATACACCGATCAGAAGCGCTACTTTGTCTCTGAATCTTCAGTGTACCGTATTTTAAAGGCTGCTGACCTGATTACAGCGCCAAGCCATGTCACGATCAAAGCTGCCTCTGAGTTCCATGATAAAACTGTCCGCATCAACGAGATGTGGCAGACAGACTTCACCTACTTCAAGATCATTGGTTGGGGTTGGTATTACCTCAGCACAATCTTGGATGATTACAGCCGCTATATCATCGCATGGAAGCTGTGTACGACGATGAAGGCTGGTGATGTGACTGACACCTTGGAAATGGCACTCGAAGCGTCAGGCTGTGATCAGGCAACCGTCCGTCACAAACCACGCCTGCTCAGTGACAATGGCTCGTGCTACATCTCTGGCGAACTTGCAGGATGGTTAGGAGAGCGACGAATGGATCATGTTCGAGGCGCACCATTCCATCCACAAACACAGGGCAAGATCGAACGCTGGCATCAAACCATGAAGAACCGTGTTCTGCTGGAAAACTATTACCTGCCAGGAGA